>APMI01069290.1_pt1 | contig 13703 bp, 10 predicted proteins | sample 667938 | NCBI WGS metagenome assembly APMI01 (sample SAMN01084076, study PRJNA167559) | wastewater metagenome | biome: Wastewater | place: Denmark: Ejby Moelle, Odense | collected 2011-11-28 | reverse complement strand
CGTTGATAGAGTAGAAAATAATAGTAAGTTTTATAAAGTAATTCTTTCAGAACAAACAACTAATAAAAATAAAAAAATTATTGACTTTTTAAACCAATCCAGAAGTTCGTATGTCGATTTTTTTAGGCAACTAATAGAAGAGGGGTGTAGAACTGGTGTTCTAAAAAACAATATCGACCCAGTTTTCTTTATTACTACTCTTACTGGCACTATCATGCAAACCCTTTTAAATAAAGAGTTTTATGCAAGGCATTACAATTTGGATAGTACTAAAAATTGGAATGATACAATCTATTTTGATAGAGTAAGAAAGCATATACAATCAATTACAAAAAACATTTTAGGATATGAATAAGCGTTTTAAGGTGATAGTAATTTTGTCATCTTTATTGCTGATGCAGGTGGCTGTAAAAGCTCAGGAAAATAAAAAACTCAGCCTTGATGAAGCATTAAATCTGGGTATTGCCAATAGCAAAAGTTTAAAAATAGATGAGGCCAAGCTGATTGAAGCAATGTCAACTGTGGAAGAAGCTAAAAATCATCAATTGCCCGATTTAAAAATCAGTGGTAGTTATTTAAGGCTTACCAATGCAAACATTGATTTGAAAATAGCTGCACAAAAATCATCTTCATCCGAAGGTAATGCGCAGCCAAGTTCATCAATGCCATCTGTAAATCAGGCTGTATTTGGAATGGCCAATTTTTCGTTGCCATTGTTTGCCGGTGGTAGAATAAGATATGGAATAGAGTCGGCCAAATATTTATTAGAAGCTTCAAAACTCAATCAGCTCAATGATAAAAATGCTATTGCCTATAATATTTGTCAGGCTTACGTTAACTTGTTCAAAGCTTCACAAATGGTGATGGTTTTAAAAGAAAACCTGCTGGCTGCACAGCAAAGAGATGCAGATTTTCTAAATAAGGAAAACAATGGACTTGTTGCTCGTAACGATAGGCTGAAAGCCCAACTGCAAACATCCGACATCGAATTACAGTTGTTAGAGATGGAAAATAATTTCAACATTGCTAATGTAAATATGAATTTATTATTAGGTATTCCCGAAGCTACAATTTTACAAGTTGATACTACGTTTACCAGTCAACAAGTTGATACAAAAACATATCCTGAATATGAACAGCAAACACTGCAAAACCGAAAAGATATTCAGTCTGTCGGCTTTCAACAAAAAGCAGCACAGATGAGGACAAAATCTGCGAAAGCCGAAAATTTTCCAACACTGGCACTTACCGGTGGATACATTGCGGCAAATATTCCAGGTGTTTTAACTGTAACAAATGCCGTAAATGCAGGCATTGGTGTGCAGTACAACTTGGCCAAATTATGGAAAAGCAATGCTGTACTAAAGCAATCAAAAGCTAGAGAAACACAAATAGCGTACTCTCGTGATTTGTTGGTGGATGAGATTAAATTGAATTTGAATAAAGATTATCAAAATGCCTTTGTTGCAAAAAAGAAAATAGAAGTGTACGAAAAGGCATTAACCCAAGCGACAGAAAATTTTAGAATTACAAAGAATAAGTTCGACAATAATCTTGTAACCATCTCAGATCTTTTAGATGCAAATGTTGCGCTATTGTCAACTAAAATAAATGTAGTAAACTCAAAAGCTGATGCAGCATTGGCATACAAAAAACTATTAGAAACAACTGGTTCACTTTATCAATAAGACAAAAAAATAAAAATGGCAACGAATAAAACAATTGAAGTAGATGACGAAAATTCATCAAATGTACCGGCTGCAACAAAGAAAAGAAGCCCCGTGTTTTATATAATATTGGGAGTAATTATTGCATTGGGTACTTATTTGGGAGTTACAAAGTATATACATAGCAAAGGCCATGAAGAAACAGATGATGCCCAAATTGAAACAAATCTTAGCCCGGTTATTTCTAAAATATCGGGATATGTACAAGAAATAAAAGTGCATGACAACCAATTGGTACAAAAGGGCGACACTTTGGCGATTCTAGACAAAAGAGATCTTTCGATGGCGTTGGAACAAGCCGAAGCAGCATTGGGAACAGCACGTAGCAATCTGTCATCTTCTGAAGCAACTACATCGGCAACTAGTAAAAACGTTGGAACTGCAGATGCCGCAATACAAACCGCTAATGCTCAAATAGAGGCTGCCAAAGTGAATGTATGGCGCACTACTGAAGATTTTAAAAGATATGAAAATCTGATAAAAGATCATTCTATTACCCAACAACAGTTTGAGCAGGCACTTGCTGCAAAGCAATCGGCCGATAAGCAATTGCAGATACTGGTATCGCAAAAAAATCAAGCCGTAGCTCAAACCAGTGTGGTGAAAGGGCAGGTTGCAGCAAGTTCTGAGCAAGCAGATATTGCGCGATCAAATATCAGACAGCGAGAAGTAGATGTAGCGCACGCTAAGCTAAACTTAACTTATACCGTAATTACTGCTGCGGAAAGTGGGATTGTGTCAAAAGTTCCGATACAAAAGGGACAGTTTATACAAGCCGGAGCCCAATTGTTTAGCATCGTTTTAGATGATAAGAAATGGGTTGTTGCTAATTTTAAAGAAACACAAATTGACCGAATGGTGGAAGGACAAAAAGTGATGGTAAAAGTAGATGCTTTTCCCAAACATGAGTTTGAGGCAAAGCTTACCTCTTTTTCACCTGCTACAGGTGCACGATTTGCGCTACTTCCTCCTGACAATGCCAGCGGAAATTTTGTAAAGGTTGTACAACGCCTCCCAGTAAAAATAGAGTTTGTTAACATCAATGACTCTTTGCTAAAAAAATTGCGTTCGGGATTAAATGTTGTGGTAGATCTGTATTTGAACTAATACATACTGGCTAATAGAATACACTAATGTTCATTATATGTACTATTAATTGTGCATTACAAGTATGCTGCTTTAGATTTTTAGGGTGTGAAAAAAGATAAAAATGGAAGAACAAAATTCTTTGGTTGAATATGGATTTCGTCGGTTTATTGTAACAATTACGGCAATTGTTTGTGCACTTTTAGAGATTGTAGATACTACTATTGTGAATGTGGCACTAAATGATATGAAAGGAAATATGGGAGCCACACTGTCTGAAGTAGGTTGGGTAATCACTGCGTACGCAATAGGCAATGTAATTATTGTACCCATGACCAGTTGGCTATCTCAGCAATTTGGACGGAGAAATTATTTCGCTTTTTCTATCGCATTATTTACGGTATGTTCCTTTTTATGTGGCAATGCTACGGGTATTTGGGAATTGGTGGCTTTTAGATTTTTACAAGGAGTTGGCGGCGGTGCTTTACTCGTAACATCGCAAACTATCATTACAGAGTCATACCCTATAGAAAAACGAGGGATGGCACAAGCGATATACGGGTTGGGAGTTATTGCAGGCCCCACTTTAGGACCGCCACTTGGGGGATATCATGTAGATAATTTTAGTTGGCCATACATCTTTTATATCAATATTCCGTTGGGAATTATTGCAATATTACTCACCATGCAATTTATAAAAAGCCCGAAGTATGCTGAGAAAAAATCTCGAAGAGAAATAGATTGGTTAGGTATTTTTCTATTAGCCATAACCGTAGGTTCGTTACAATTTATTTTAGAAAGAGGGCACGAAGAGGATTGGTTTGAAAGCGGTGTAATTATCTTGTTTACCGTTTTGGCCGTATTTGGGTTATTCTTTTTCATTTGGCGCGAGCTTACATATAAAAATCCGATAGTTGAGTTAAGAGTGCTACAAAATGGAAATTTGCGAATTGGTACCGTCATGTCTTTCATTCTTGGATTTGGATTATATGGATCCACATTTATAATACCATTATACACTCAAAGTTTATTGGGGTGGACGGCCTTTCAGTCTGGAATGTTGATGATACCTGCAACAGTGGCAACTGCCTGTATGATGCCTGTTGTGGGTCGATTGATTTCTAAGGGCGTATCTCAGCAATATATGGTAGCCATTGGATTGTTTTTATTTTTTATTTATAGTTTTTGGGGATATAAAATCTTAACTCCTAGTACAGGGGAAGATAACTTTTTTTGGATGCTCATTGTGCGAGGGGTGGGATTAAGCCTATTGTTTATTCCTATCACTACTATGGCACTCTCTACGCTTAAAGGACAACAAATAGGGCAGGGGGCTGCATTTACCGGAATGATGCGGCAGTTGGGAGGGTCTTTTGGTGTAGCCGCAATCACAACTTTCCTAAGTAATAGAAATATGCTTTATCGAAATGATCTTATATCAAAGCTTGACGTAAATAACATTGATGTACAACAGAGGGTTGCCGCATTAAAGCAAGGATTTCTTGCTAAGGGATTAACGCCAGATGTTGCATTAGGATCGGCACATAAGGTGTTAGATCTTTCTGTTACCAAACAGGCTGCGGTACTGTCATATATGGATGTGTTTTTATATTTGGGAGTGCTATTTTTACTTTGTGTTCCATTTATCTTGATGGTAAAAAAGAGAAAAAATAGGGGAACGGTTGACCTAAGTGAAGCCGTACATTAGTAATTGTTTTACACACCTTTGTTATAAAAGCAATCAGCCCAAATATGTTGCAAATTCATGCCACTTTTTTTATGAATTAAAAATTGTACGTAGCACATAGTCGCCAGGCAGCACTCTTTTCAATCGCTCCATTCATACGAGTTTCAGGAACTGCTCCAGTTTTTAAATACAGTTTGTCTAACCCATGATTGGTTTTCCAGTTGCTATTAAGCCAATAAATAGCGAAATCGATATGTCTGTTCAGTTTGTAAGCCGTATTTATACTAAAATTCCATCCGAAGCCGTTAGCGGCATGAGTAAAACTAATCGGGTGTTGAAATTCTTCAATCAAATTCCAATTACCATTGGCGGTATATTTTAAAAGGCGCAATTGAGCATCCACACCCAACTTTATGAGCCAAGGGCTTTGCCATGTTCGAGTTGCTGATATTTGTGGGCCCTTCCAAATGGTAGAATAAGTTGTTTGCAAAGTAGGGTCGTTGTCGTTTAATAGGTAAAACTGTCTATTAGAATAGCTATAGCCTATTCCAGAAGCAGCTGTAAAATTGCGACGATTAAGAATATGATACAAAACATTTCCATTAACGGATGATTGCTTTCCTTTATCACTCTTTAGGTGTAGTTCTGTTGTAGGGTTTGTTCTATTGTCGTCCGCATAGTCAAAATCCGTAACGTTTCCTTTGTAAGTATAAAGATGGTTATAGTGGGCAGTTATAGAAATATGCTTGTGTATTTTATATGACGCTTCTGCATAATAACCCGAAGATCGAATAGGATCAAAAATAATTTCCGAATAAATATTAGGATGCTCACCCTTTGTGTTTCCTGCAATCGACCATCTAAAATTTGTTTTACGAATTTCCAATCCGGCATAGAGGGATAAATTTTTAGATACGGTATTGGAGAATTGTTGTGCATAAGACGTAAGGTGCATAACAAATGCAAAAACAATTGGCAAGAAAAAGCAGGAACTCGTTTTAATCATTTTATAAAAGCAATTTCAATACAATATTAATAAATAGCAACCATTGCCAGTATTTTAAAATAGTTTTCAAGCAAGTTTTCTCAACAGTACTCTTTAGTTATGTTTCCAGCTATGGCGCTACTATTGAACGGTTTTGCGTCGCACTCTTGTACTGTGGCACTACTATCGGCTTTACAAAAACCAATAGAAACTAAATGATGTTCTCATGAATATCCAATTGCGATCTTTTAATAGCAATCCATCAGTATCTGCTCCTTATCTACAAACGATGCTACGGTATTGCCATTTTGTTTTAAGCAAATTTCATCTAAAACATTCATCACATCTTTTTGCATAGAAAGCGAACCACAAATCATAATGACTGCTCCATTTTGCAGAGATTGCCAAATCTCATTTTCATGTTTGGAAAGCCTGTGGCTCACATATTCTTTTTCAGCCTCTCTGGAAAGAGTTAAATGGAGGTCGCAAATTTTGCCCCGATCCTTTTGCTCATTTAGGAAGGATTTGTACAGCGTAAACGATGATTGTTGTCGAAATCCACAGTACAGCTTTATGGGTATCTGTTTTTTATTTTCATCAATCATACCTAAAAATGGCGCAATGCCAGTGCCATTAGAAATCATAATAATTTCTTTGGCTTTTTGGGGAAAACGGAAATGCTGATTTTTCATCAGCCGAGCTTTGAACTTGTCGCCTTCTTTTAAATGATGAAGGAAGCCCGAGCCTAAACCATGCTCGTGAAGTTTTATGCTTAATTGAATTTCGTTATTCACTTTTCCAATGGAGTAAAGCCTTTCTCTGTGATCGTTCTTGGGATAAATAGCCAACAGGTCGCCCGAAACGGTCTGTTTCAACTGGCGAGATTTAAGCTTGATGATAAAAGTTTTCTCTCCATCAGTTGCCGTTTTTTCAGTTACAGAAAGCCGACTCATCGCTGCATGATCTGGTTCCAGCAACTCTCTGGGCATCATTATTTGAAAACCGGTTTGCTTAGTCCATGCAGTCAGCCAATCGCTAAAATCCTGTGGCGATTTATCATTCACGGTAAATATGGGTAAAAGCTTGTTGGCCCAATTTTGTTGCTCCAACAGTGCTTCCATGTCGTAAGCAAATTTGCAATACTGAGCATAATTTCTAGAGCCAAATCCAACAATCGAATATTGAATAGTTTGCTGCTGGGAGTATTGTTTCAATCGATCGGTAATTTTTTTGGCATTGGACGGAGCATCTCCCTGGCCATAAGTACTGGTAAGTATGATGAGATGTTCTGCCTTGGGAAATATTTTGTAATTGCTGATATCGGTAACAAAAACTTTGATCTTGTGTTGTAGCAATTGACTATAAATGGCATCGGCAAACCGGAAACTGCCACCATTTTCCGAACCAACTAAAATGATAACCGATGCTTCATTTGCCTTGAATTTGTTTTTGGATCTTGTGCGCCTTCTTTTAAGTGTAATGGCAAAGCCCGAGTAAATAAAGAAAAGAATGTATGCGGATGTGAGTGCAAGAATGATGCACCAAATAATACCTCCAGATCTGCCGGTATGCCAGCGAAGGCTAAAGTTGGCAAATTGGTAGGTTTTTGTGTAATTTACTTCGGCCAAAACTTCGCCGGTAAACTGGTTTACACAAATTTCTTTATCCTTAAGCTGAACATTAAAGTAGTCTTCAGGGAAATCGGAAAAAGGATACTGCAGTTTTTTTAGTTCGGAAAGCTTTGTTTGCCGAAAGACGGGAAATACTGATTTTTCTATTTCAGGTTCTTCTTTGATGTTGCCGATAGCTACTTTAGCTCCGGCTTTTTCGGGCGGAGGTACAAATCTATAAACAGCGAGGTAGGTTCCGGTTATGGCAACAATGAGAATGAAGATTAAAGATATTCTACCAAAAATAACATGATAGTATTGTGCAAAACCTGTTTTTTCAACCGTTGAAAAAAAGTTTTTTATTCCGTTTTGCCGTTGAATTACCAGCATCAAACCGGATGCGCCAATCAGTATAAGCAGAAAGGAGCCAATGCCAACAATTATGCGACCAGCGTCTTTCAGAAACAGCGAACGGTGCAGGTTGGTCATCCATTGAAGTAGCGGGTGTTTGTTCTGTGGTGTACCAAGAGTTTTACCTGTGGATGGATCTACAAAAGCTAATTTATCACTCCCTTGTTCTTCTGAATATTTAACGATAACAAAATCGTTATCATCCACTGATATTTCTATAATGTGGGGGAATTTTTCTTTAAGAAGAGGAATTACTTGGGCTAAGGAAACTGTGTCAAAGCTCTTGGCTTTGTAACTTTGCGATTGATCTACAATTGGCTCAAAAGCAAGGAAAACACCTGTTACGGAAGCAACCGTCAATAACAAAAAAGAAGATATGGCCAGTGCAAGATGGCTATATCTCCAAATAGAAATGATCATGATTGATTAGAATTAATTACCACTAAACCTTACGTACCTAATGTACCCCGAACCGTCTGTTTTGGCGGCAAGGGCTGTAGTGGTAAGTGGAACTTCTACATCATTAATATGATACTTTTGTTCTTCCACCGCACTTTCAAAACGTAATTTATAGCCAGTGTTTATCTTTTTTTGGTCAATTTCAATGGTAACAACGGCACGGTCTCCACCACCTACAGAAGCACCAGTTACGGCACTGATTTTTTCTTTGGTTTTGCTCTGAAACTTGTACCATTCTTTTAGAGTGTTGAACCATTGTTTGTCAGGCCCCAATACGGAAAGTGTTTTTTCGTATTGACCGTTTGGTTTGATTAATGAAACAATAACATAAGCTTTTTCACCTTGGTAACCATTCATCTGAATCATGCACTTGTATTTGCTTGATTGGGCAAAAGATGATTGAAAAAATAAAAATAAGCAGGATGCCAATATAAATTGTATGGATACTTTCATGTGTGTGCTGTTTATTTTAAGAAACTAACAGAGATATTATTGTTTTTCAAAAATTGATTTTCATTTGCTAGGTCGTAAGCTGTTTCATCAAATTCTGTTTTTAGATTTTTTTTAGCACCTAATGCGATTAAATATTTTAAAATTTGGTCATTTTTAGCAATTAATGCGGCTTTGTGCAATGCAGTAGCACCTTCTTTATCCTGTGCATTGATGTTTGCCCCTAATTCGGCTGCTTTTTTAATGAGGTTCATATTTTCTTTTGCCACAGCCAAATGGAACAAAGAACTGCCATCCCCTTGTTTAGCTGTTAGATCCAGACCATTGCCTTTTAAAGCGGTCAATTTTTCTGCAAAGTCATCGGTATGTGGTTGAGCCGATCCACCTCCCTGCGCACCACCACCCATAGATCCCTCTGGTCTTCCTTCTCTGAACGAATTGAACCAATGATAAGCCAAATTGTGCCCGTCTTTATCTATTACTTTAATATTAGCTCCGTTCTTTAATAATAGTGCAACCACTTCTGCCGAACTATTAGCTACAGCTTTGGTTAATGCGGATTCGCCTTTATCATTCACCGCATTGATATTGGCAGTTTTAGGAATCAGTGTGGCTACCAAAGCTGCATCTCTGCCACTGGCTGCATTGATCAAAATGGTATTACCTTCATTATCCTTTTTGTTAACATCTACACCCTTTGAAAGGAAATAGTTAATGATCTCCATATTTGGACGACGTACTAAAGCGTGCAGCATTGTAGTGCCATCTTTAGCATAAATAGCTTTTGGATTTAGCTTTAATTTTTCTATTAAGTATTGGTAGGTTTCTATTCCGTTTTGCGACATTCTGGAACCTTGTGTTGCAAAGAAAAGCGCATTGTTGGTAGGTTTTATACCTTTAGCCATTACCTTTTCCATTATTTCTTTGTTGCCCAGCTTTGCTGCATAATCAACAGCAGTGCTAGCATACTCGTCTTTATCGTTGAACGATAAACCTTTTGATACAAAATAATCTGATATGGTTAAATCATTGTCTCTGGCTATTCCCAATAATAATAGTGTAGCACCATCGGCATACTTTTTTTTGGGATCTACACCTGCCTTAAATAAGGCATCATAAATGGCAGTATTTTTATTACCGTTTACAACAGCGTTTTCTATTACGGCAGATCCATGACTATCGGTTAAATTCACATCAGAGCCTTTTTCTATAAGGTAAGTAATCAGAGCTACGTTGCCTTTTCCTGCGGCCCAGTGTAAATAGGAAGCACTGTGATGTGTCTTTTTGGTTATACCATTTCCTTCTTGTTCTACCATAAATTTGATGGTTTCTAAAGGGGCATCATTCAAAATGGCTCTTGACGTGGGATCCCAGGAAGCCGCATCGGGTTGTGAGGGGCTATTGCCTTTGGCTATTTCTGCTTTTACCTGCTCTATTGTAGGCTTGGTTTTCCAGAAATCAGCACTCATCAAAGTGTTGATGCCTGACTGCTGTGCTATGGCACTAAAAGAGGCAAGCGTTAATAATGTGATTAATGTATGTTTCATTTTGAGTATTTTGATATTAGATATTAGGAAGTTCGTAAGTTGGAAAGTCCAAAAGCCATGAACGGTCAACGATGAACCATTTTGCAAAAATAAAAGTTTGACAAAGGTAGTATTTACGAAATGCGGAAATTATCCTTTAATAACTGTAAAAGCGGTATAGATAATATTCGCATTACGCCGATAAATATCATCGTGAAGCATTGGATACTCTTATTCTTTTGGAGGAGCAGTGTGTATAAAGCTGTTGTTTTCGGTTGGGGGGATGGTTGAAAATGTTTAGGAGATGAGTCTTGCAATGAAAACAAAAACCCGGCTGAAGGCCGGGTTTTAAACTATGAAATATTGTATTATTTAAGCATTTTTACCAATACAGTTCAAATCTTCGAATGCAATTTCAAGACGTTTTACAAAAGTATCTTGTCCTTTACGTAACCATACGCGAGGGTCATAGTACTTTTTGTTTGGTTTTTCATCACCTTCGGGATTTCCCAACTGACCTTGTAGGTAGGCTTCATTCTTTTTGTAATAGTCAAACACACCTTCAGCGAATGCCCATTGCATATCAGTATCCAAGTTCATTTTGATAGCACCGTAGCCGATTGCTTCGCGAATTTTTGCTTTTTCAGAACCGCTACCACCATGGAATACGAAGTAAACTGGTTTGTCGTTGGCGGTTTTAAATTTTTCAGCAATGTATTTTTGGCTATTGTCCAAAATAGCTGGAGTTAACTGAACATTTCCTGGTTTGTACACACCGTGAACATTACCAAAAGCAGCGGCAACGGTAAACATATTGCTAACACCACTTAGTTGTTCGTAAGCATAAGCCACGTCTTCTGGCTGTGTATATAGTTTGGAATTGTCCACGTCTGAGTTGTCCACACCATCTTCTTCGCCACCGGTAACACCCAGTTCTATTTCGATGCTCATTCCCAAAGGAGCCATACGTTTGAAAAACTCAACCGAAGTTTCAATGTTTTCTTGAATTGATTCTTCACTTAGGTCAAGCATGTGAGAGCTAAACAGGGGCTGCCCTTTTTCTTTATAAAACTTTTCTCCTTCGTCAATCAATCCACTGATCCATGGCAACCATTTTTTAGCAGCATGGTCTGTGTGTAATACAACTGGTACGCCATAATATTTGGCTACTGTGTGTACGTGCAACGCACCACTTACTGCACCAAAAATATTGGCTTCTAAGTTTTTGTTGGGCATTCCTTTGCCAGCATAAAACTGTGCTCCACCGTTGCTAAACTGAACCATTACTGGTGAGTTTACTTTTGCAGCTGTTTCGAGCACTGCATTTACGCTGTCTGTGCCTACCACGTTTACTGCGGGAAGGGCAAAGTTATTGTCTTTAGCGTCGTTGTAAAGAGCTTCAAGCTCTTTGCCGTGTAATACGCCGGCTGTGTACTTGCTCATTTTCTAAAAATTAATTTTTTATAAATAAATTGCCTGTAGCAAAACAGGGCTGCAAGGTAGGAATATTATGTGATATTTACGCAAACTATAACTGTTGTTTGAACAGTATTGTGGATGATTCTGGTCAGTTTGATACAAGCTGATAAAAGAGATATGTAATACAAAAAAATAATTGTTGAAATCGGCAATTGATTATTATTTCTTGCGCATTAAAACTTTTGTTTTTCCCTGAATGAGTTTCAAATTTTCTCTTAACATATACTTTAGATGTAGTTTTAATATTTGTCCCATTGAGGAGCATCGGTTGAATGCCTCAGTTTTGAAATGTTCGTTTAGCTGTGTCTTCAGTTGTTGTCGTTTTTCTAATGGGGCAATGGTATCGCGAGACATAATGTTCAACAATTCCATCAGCCTAAACCGGGTTACCGCAACCCGATAAGCCATGGAAGAGCGTTCTTCGGCTTTGTATTGCTCTACCGATTCTTTATTAAGTTGCTCCACCACGTTTTTTACAAAAGTGTTATTTTCTTTAAAAAATTGGGGAAGGTATAAGTTTTTCTTGCCTTCATAGCTTTGTTGGTCAAAGTCGATACCACGAATTCGGTATTGGTAACTTTCAATGTCGGGTGTGGCTACTATTACAAAATTGTAAGCACGCATATCGCCCAATAGCCGAACAAAGCATCGTTCATTAAACTTTACAAACTCTTTGGCCAGCCTTGTTTTATTGATATTTTTTTCGTTGAAAAATTTTTCAATGAACACATCACCAGCAACACCAGGAATATGCTCTTCTACCAATGTGCCATGATCTGTGTAGAACGTAATACGATTGGGAGATAAAAAATGCTCCAACTCCAATCCATAAATCCTTGAAGCATCGGTTATTTTGATGTAATAGTGGTCGTAATTAGAGTTGAATTTGTTGATAATTCTGATACGAAAAGGGAGTGAGTTGCCAAATGAACAGTAGTCAATTCTGGCTACATCCAAATGGTTGGCAAAGCTCATATCACCTTCAGTTTTAAGAATTGCATATATTTTTACAAGACCCTCTCTTAAAAACTCCCAGTCCCTGTTGTCGTAAATTGCTTTTTCCCAATGTGTAACATTTCCCAGCTCGTCTTTAATAGGGATAGACCAAGTGAAGTTGAGTAAATCTCTGTGAGAAACGGGTAGCTGCACTTCGCGCCCCTGCCTTACTAAATAATTGGACAACTCCGCATTTACGGGGTATAAAATCTTCTTTTTAGAAGGTTTGTTATTTAAAATGTCTTGTTCATTCATATCAGTCAAAATGTGAAATTATCAGAAATATATGAAAGCAAATCTATGTATTGAAAAATATCTTTAATTTGTTGTAATTTTTAAAATACAGTAGTGTAGCTATGCAATTTATGTTGAATATGCACACTATTCTACAAAACCACTATATTGCCATCACTAATGAGTAAATTGAAAGATAGAATAAGGAATACAAGCATAGTGCGAAAGCTTGTGCATATTTTTGTGGGAGCAGTTACCTATCCCGGAATAGCCATTTTCAACAAGTTGAAAATAAATGGTGCAGAACATATAAAAAAGTTACCTACGTCCAATGTGCTTTTTGTATGCAATCATCAAACTTATTTTTTAGATGTGATCTCTATGTTTCACACTTTCTCGGCTATCAAATGGGGTAAACGTCAAAAATTGGGCATTCCCTATTATTTTCTTAACCCATACACTAGAGTGAACTATGTAGCTGCCGAGCAAACAATGAAGAGTAGCTGGATGAGTCGATTGTTTTTGTTAGCGGGAGGTCTTACAGTAAAGCGCACATGGAATGAAGGCAGTAAAGAACAGCGATCCGGGTTGGATCCTAGCGATACCCGAAAAATAGAACGCTCATTGCAAAATAATTGGATTATCACTTTTCCGCAGGGAACTACAGCTCCGTTTGCTCCCGCTCGAAAAGGAACGGCATTGATTATAAAGCATCACCAACCTATCGTAATACCAGTTGTGATAAAAGGGTTTTCTAAAGCGTTTAACAAAACCGGTGTAACGCTTAAAAAGCGCGGCACACAATTGTCTATCACCTTTAAAGAACCATTAATAATTGATTTTAATGCTTCTCCCCAGTTTATTACAGATCAAATAATGGATGCAATAGAGCAAAGTAAAAAATTTATTCCCGATGTGGCGGAACATTAATTTCCGCACAAGGCATCTAATACTTTGTATTGCTTTAGATGCTTTTTTTTAAATGAGAGGTCTAAATGCGATAAGTAGCAAAATTAAAAGGCAACCCCTCTTGTTGTAGATTCTGAAAATATA
>APMI01030427.1_pt1 | contig 13710 bp, 5 predicted proteins | sample 667938 | NCBI WGS metagenome assembly APMI01 (sample SAMN01084076, study PRJNA167559) | wastewater metagenome | biome: Wastewater | place: Denmark: Ejby Moelle, Odense | collected 2011-11-28 | reverse complement strand
TTCGTCGGCGTGTTCGTCGGCGTGTTCGTCGGCGTGTTCGTCGGTGTGTTCGTCGGTGTGTTCGTCGGCGTGTTTGTCGGTGTGTTCGTTGGTGTGTTCGTCGGCGTGTTTGTCGGTGTGTTCGTTGGTGTGTTCGTCGGCGTGTTCGTTGGTGTGTTCGTTGGCGTTGGTGTTGAGAGCGAGACGGTGACGTCTTCATCGCCTTCAGGATCCTGACCAGCCGGCGTATCGGAATCCTGAGCAAGCAGCCCATCGTCATCGACAAGGCCAGTCTGATTGCTAAAAACGCTGGCTGTGTTGTCGTATATGCCTTGTGCGGTGGCCGCATTTACATCGACCACTACGGTAATAGCCACTTCCCCGCCAGCGCCGATCTGCCAGGTTCCCCAACTGAGCGTGCTCGCCCCAATACTAGGCTCAGACGTAGCCGTGCGTGTAGCACTGCTTGTAGTTACCGAACTGCTTGCGTATGTAAATCCTGTTGGTAGTGTGTCAGAGATTACAACCCCTGATTGACTGAGACTGCCAGGGTTGCTCACGCGAATCACATAGGTTACCTGCCCACCGGGCAATACCCAAGGTGTGCTTGTATCTTTATCGATCAGCAGTGCGGTGCTAAATGCATAATCCTCAACTTCACCCAGCGCCGCCGTGCCGGCGTAGGCCAGTGATGGGAAAAGTGGCTGGCTATCAAAGAGCCGGAAGCGAGCATACAACGCGCGCGCGCCGTTACCAAATGTTCCGGCCGGGACATTAAAGGTATAGTTCGCTGTACCTGTGCTGACGGCCTGGCTTACAATCATTTCACCACTGTCGGTGAAATCACCATCGCCGTTGAAGTCGATCCAGCCGCTCAGCCAGCCGCTCCCGGTGATGCGCACTTGTACAGTGCCGCCATTTGCGCCATTCGCCCAGTTGCCAAGCACTGTAACTCCATCTTCGTCACTGCCATCTCCATTCGCAAGCAGGCTGGCCGTGCCATTCAGTTCGGCATCGGGTGCTGTAGCCCCAAGATACAATACCGGAGACGTGGCTATTGTGTGGCTCGGACCATCAGGGTTGCTCTGAAGAGTGGTGCCATACACGGCAGGAAGATCGCCATAATCGTAGAGCGTGCTCGGCTTGAACGCGAAATCAATGTTGGTCACTGCCACTCCGCTCAACGTCACCACCTGATATGCCGAAGTGGTTGTGCCGCTGGCCGGGGTTGCAACGACGCGGGTTGCTGGTGTGTTACCTGTGCTGGTCGTGAGCGTGAGGTCGGCACGTGGTGCGCCCGCCACGACGAGATATGTACCAGCAGGAAGGCCTGTAAAACTATAATCGCCACTCGTTCCACTGGTAGTGCTGGTAATCAGCGTTACCTCACCCGCATCAACCGAAGTGTTCGAGTTCGCGTCATTCCAGCGGTAAAGATACACTTCAGTCCCACCGAATGGCGCCTCGTCGGTGGCAACACCACTGGTTCCACTTCCGCAGAGACCATTGAGTGGTGCACCGTCAAGACAGAATGTGCCGCTCAGACTATTTGAGCCACTGTAGCGATAGCCAAAATCAGCGTTCAAACCACAGTTTGTACAGGATGCGCCGCCCACCGCAGTGACTGCGCCGCCCGACACAACAACTGTGGTCTGATTATTCAAGGTAGCATCGGCATCATAGCTGGGTGTCAGACCCGCAGGGAAATCCGGGTCGCTTGTCCGCACAAGCACGGTATAGGTGCCATCCGATAGGTTGATGAAGCTATAGAATCCGTCGGCGTCGGTTTCGGTAGTTGGGCAGTTGACGCCCTGCGTGCAGCCAGCGCTCACCAATTCAACTGTCACAAACGGGATACCAGCCTCGCCGGCGTCGCGCAAACCATCATTATTTGCATCTATCCATAGAGCATCGCCAATAACAACATTGGGGCGGTAGCCAAAGTCAGCGCCCATAAAGCTTGAGCCGGGGCGCACAAGCACGCCGATCTGCCCGTCGCACAGCGTCCCCGTGCCGGCTGCGGGGCAGGGCACACCATCCGCATTTGGGTCGGCTGTAAGCATGGGCGAGCCAGCGATTGCACCGACAACCACCACATAGCGGCCTTGAGCCAGACTCTGAAAGAGGTAGGCGCCATTTGCATCGGTGGTATCGGTGCCAGCCAGGGTGTCGGTGCCGGGGGTATAGACGCCGTCCGCGTTTACATCACGATAGAGCGATACCGTCACACCCGTGATGCCGCTGTCATTCCAATCCTGCTGACCGTTGCTATTCGCGTCCCAGAAGATCGTATCGCCAATCGCGCCCAAGGCAGCGAAGCCAAAATCGGCCGTCAGCACACTTGCACCACCAGTCAGGGTAACATTTTGAGTAGTTGCGGTCGTGGGTGCATATGGGTTGGCGAACGCATCATCTGGTAGGTCGGTGTCGCTGGTGCTGACAATCACACGATACGTGCCGTCAGGCAGATTTTCAAACAGATACTGCCCGTCAGCGTCAGTCGTCGTAGTCGCAACAAGCGCGAATGTTCCATCGCCATTGCGATCAGCCCACAGGGCGACGCTGATGTTCGGAATACCCGTTTCCTGCGCGCCGCTCTGCGTGCCGTCGCCGTTGCGATCCGACCACACGGTGTCCCCGATCGTACCAGCACCGATTGGCTGATAGCCAAAATCCTGGCTGAGATATGCGCTGGTGCCATTCACACCAGCCACTTTGCCATGGCTATCACAGTTGGCGCAAACGCCCGTCTCGTCGGGGTCGCCAGTCTGATGCACGCTGGATGGGAACTGCGGATCAGTGCGATCAACAACGACTATGTAATTTCCCGCTGCCAGATTTGAGAAAAGATACTGCCCACTAGCGTTGGTCGAGGTCGTAGCGATCAGCGCGTCGGTAGTCGGATCAATGCTGCCATTGCCGTCGCTGTCTTCGTAAAGCTTTACCGTGATATTGAGAATGCCTTCGTCGCTGCTATCCTGCACCCCATTGCCGTTCCAATCGGAAAAGAGAGTGTCGCCTATGGTGGAACTGCCCGTCCGGTGCACGCCAAAGTCATAGGAACCAAGCAGTTGGCCAGCGACCGCAGTGACGGTGATCTGATTATTGACACTCCCATCCTGCTCGGCCGTGTGCGACCAGGTTGGACCGGCTGACAACGTGCTATCGCGTGTCTTCAGGCAGTATGTGGTGCCAGCAGTGAGGCCCGTTGAAAAAACATAGTGCCCATTTGCGTCAGTGGTGGTTGTGTCAAGCAAAGTTGTGCAGGTGCTATCGTAACGCTCGACGATGATGCCCGATCCCAGCGCATTCTCACCGCTATCGCGCGCGCCGTTAGCATTGTTATCCTCCCAGATTATGCCATACAGCTCAGGCGGAACAGTGTAGCCAAAATTAATGTCCGTCACATCATTGGCGGTGCTGATTGTGCCAAGGAATGTGTTAAGAGCCGCTGTTGTGGTATTCGAAAGATTATCACAGCTCGCCCCACATGTGCCCGATGTGACATTCGGATCGCCGGTTTGCGATGTGGTGCCAGGGATGCTTGTTTGAATAACTTTGGTGTAGTAGTAGCCGTTGTGAAGTCCTTCAAACAGGTAAGCGCCATTTGCATCTGTGGTTTGCGTTGCAGCCAGTGTCCACGTGCCGTTGTTCCCACTACCGCCTGAGGTTTCGCAGCCTTTTGCCGGAAATGGAGCTGGGTAAAATGGTTGGCCAGAAGCATTCAAACAAGCATAAAGTTCAACCGTGGTGCCAGCGATAAAATGGTCGATACCGCTCTGGTAGCCGGTTGTGGGGACCCAGCCGTTTGTTCCGCCGCTGCCTTCGCTCCACAGCTTGCCCGCAATCGAGCCCGTTGGAATGAGCGAAACCGGCTCGACGTCGCTGGCATTGTTGGCGGCGTGACCATCGGCAAATTGTGCGCCGTTTGACGAGGCGGTATTGTTGACTGTTTCGGGATTGCTTGTTGGCTGCAATGCCTTGAAGGTCACCACAACGCTCTTGGTCTGGCCAGGGTAGATCGGCCCGACGTCATTCCATGTCAGCGTGCCAGCCGGGGCGCTGCTATCGACAGCCGGTGTCGCCGAGACAAACTGCAGGCGGCTGGAGTCATAGCTATCGGTCAGCGGCACCGGGCTAAGGATGGTTGACGGCTCGGCCGAGCAGGTCTGGTTGCTGGTGACACGAAACCCTAAGGCGTCGAGGTAAAGCATCGGGCCGTCAGTTCCGCCTTGTTTGGTAGCATCAAACTGCAGATCAAGATTACCAGCAAAATCAGCCCAGGTCCACGAACGCAAACTCGTAACATTCCAGGTTAGCAACCCTTGCTTGGCGGTACCCGAAGCAAATGCGTTGAGCTGGGCTGGCGTAATTGCTGTGGTGCCAAGCGCTGTTGTATCGTTATTGAAGAAGAGCGACGCCGCTGCGTTATCGTCGGTGAGGCTACCAGTAAGATAGATCGAGAATACGGCTTCTACTTTGGTGATTGTACCGTTTTGCGTGCCGATTGAAAAATTTGTACCCGCCAATGAGTCTTTTGAGTTGGTATATGGCGAGTGGCTATAGCTGCCGTCCGGCCCAGTAGCTCCCAGCGCGTTTGCCGAAGCCGTGAAATGCTGATTAGTGGGCAATCCGCTGGTTTGCGAAGCTTCAACCTGCGCCCACCCTGTGTAGCTACACGCGCTGGGAGTTGCGGTACCATTGCCTGGCAGGCGATTCCGCAGATCGATCGAATATTGGACGGCCTGGCCTTCGTACACTGGGCTGCTGCCGACCAATCGTTTGTCAAGAGTCAGCGCCGGCGCAAACCCAAAGTCAATGCCCGACTGTGTGACGCCGGTTGCCGATGCCCCGAGTGGGTCAAGCGACACAATACGAGTGGTATCGTTTGTTTGGGTGTAGCCCGCAGGAATATCGGGGTCGGCTGTGTCGACTTCGACAATATATGTGCCGTCGGGCAGGTTGGTGAAGCTGTATGCACCGGCGGTGGGAGCAGTGCTGACCAGAATATCGCCTGCACCATCGCCATTCAGATCGAGGTAAAGCGAAACCTTTACATTGGCAAGCGCTGCTTCGCTGCCATCCTTCACACCATTGCCATAAGCACCGCCGCCCACGCCATTATCATAAAACACCGTGCCACTTAGGGTATTATTGCCACGAATCATGGTGGTTGTGCTGTCTTCGGCAAACGCTGCTGCGCTGCCAAAGCTCAGGCCAGCCGCATTCGGCACGATTGGGCGCGCAAAGGTTGTGGGCACCGTTACTTGGAATCTGACACTGCCATGCGCGCCAGCCGGCAAGGCATCGCGCAGCCACCACTGAATGTCGGTCACCGTGCTGGCAACTGCTGGCTCGGTCGTGCTCCACGAGCTGCCGCCGTTAGTCGAGTACAGGATTGTATAGCCCGAAACGCCGCTCGGCAGTACATTGGCGGCAGCGGCGCTGCCAGCAACGTAGATTGTGCCAGTGGGGATGCTATCACGAACTACCAGGGGCACGCCATAGGTTGTGTTGCCAGCGTCAGCAGTTCCAGTGTTGGTGTAGGCAACCGTAAACGTCAGGTTCGCGGGAAGCGCGTTAATTTGCGTCTGGTTAACAGTCTTATCGAGCACGACAGCTGGCTGGCGGCTTTGCAGCGGCGGCAGGGCAATACCATAGTCACCATTAAATTTCTCGTTATCAAAACCTGAGGCCACTTCCTGGTATGGCGAAATACCTGCCGTGCAGGCGCCATTCAGGGCAGCATACTCATAGAATACGAGACCAACCACGCCGGTATTATCGGGGATTCGTTCAAAGTACAGTTGGTTCAGGAAGGGAATAAGCTTTTCGCCGCCGCCAACCAGCTTGACAATGATGATGCCGTAGGTACGCACCAGCCGGAAGCAGCCGGGGTCGTAGATGTGCGGATCGCCAATCGGCTGGAGCCAGGCGTTACGATCGGGTAGCAGGTCGCCGTCGTTATCAAATCCAGCTCCGACATTCCCTAAATCGTACCAGATACCCTGAGTTGTTACTGTTTCACCAGGGTAAGCATCGGTGCCGCCGCTCGGTGTGAAAGTATCCCAGCCAAATGCCTCAGCAATGGCTTGTTTGTAGGCATCGGGAACTTTGTTGTCGCCATTCGGCCAGATTTTGTTTGCCGCCGCCGAGATCTCGTTGCGCATCGTAACGCGGCGCGTGATATCAGCCCGGCGCGCTGTACCTGCGTCGTTTGCGCTAGCCCACATGTCGTAGTTCAGCCACAGGTCGTCGTTGGGCTTGATGCCTCCCGTAACGGTGTGGCCCGCCCCATCGAGACGTGGGTAGCTCACCAGCCAGTATTGTGTGACACATTTCCCTGCCGGGATGGTGCCGATATACCGGGTTGCGTCGGCATTGCCGGCGCTACCTCCTTCGTGATGGAGCGAAAATGTGCCAACCAGGCCCGTGTGTGCGCGGGACGGATAGACACCAGCGGTGCTATCGGACGGATTACTATCGTTGTTAGGATCGAAGTCGCCGATATAGGCGAATACATCGGTCAGATCGTTCGCTCCATCGTTGCAGAATTGCGCGCCAAGCGTCGCCGCTTCAGGCGCATATGTCGACGGCGACTCTACGTTCGAGTCCACGACAAAATTATAGGCAGTGATTGGGGTAATACGCAGATCCCCGTCCTGTGGGGCCGCCTGGAGCGTACTTGAAGGCAAGCATGGGGCAATGCAGGCGAGAAGCAACATGCTAATTATCAAGCGATTAGCGTAGCGCGAGAGCGACATAGTTCCTCCGGGGCTGTAGGATGATATGGTGAGTCGGTACCTCGTCGCTATGCGGCTCTTCTTCCCTTGGCGCGTAAACGTTGTCTGAAAATTAAAGGGACCGTTTTCCCTTTTAATAAAGCAAAAACTATGGCAGCAGAACGTCTCGCCTCATTCGTTGTCAGGGGAACAAATAAAATCCGCCTAGCGGGTGTATGATAGCGCACGCCGACGAATCAAAACGATCTATATCGCGTCGGAACATTGCAGGTTTAATAGCCCGCTCGACTCGGTATTGGGCAGAGAACAGGCGCAGAACGAGGTATGGTACAATATTGCAGCAAGAAACAGTCAAGACACCACAAGGGAAGCAGTCCATGCAGATCGTTGATCCTATGCCGCAATCGGCAACACGCTATGAAGCCGCGCGCGACCATGTTCGCCCGGTGATTTCAATCGTTGGGCCGGTATATAACGAAGAAGCATTACTTGAAGCATTTTGCCTGCGCACGATTGAAGTTCTTGAGGCTCATGGCGAGCCATTCGAGCTTGTGCTGGTGAACGACGGCTCGCGCGACCAGTCGCCCGAAATTCTGCGTCGGCTGCATCAGCAGGATACGCGTATTAAGGTCATCAACTTTTCGCGCAACTTTGGCATGCAGGCAGCGTTGACCGCCGGGCTCGACCATGCGCGTGGGCAGGCAATTGTGGTGATGGATACTGATCTGCAAGACCCGCCTGAGGTGGTGCTGAGCCTGCTGGAGAAGTGGCGCGAGGGCTACCAGCTGGTGTATGCGCAGCGCGCCGAACGCGCCGGGGAAACATGGTTCAAGAAGTTTACTGCCTCAGCGTTCTACCGGCTGATCGACAAAATTACAAGTATCAATATCCCGGTCGATACTGGTGAATTTCGCCTTATGGATCGCAAAGTCGTGGATGCGATTATTACCATGCGCGAGTACAACCGCTTTATGCGTGGTATGTCGGTGTGGGTTGGCTACCGTCAGACGGGCGTGACCTACGAGCGCGCGGCACGCACAGCCGGCGAAACGAAGTTCCCGCTGCGCAAAATGCTGCGCCTCGCACTCGACGGCATTACCAGCTTCTCGTATCTGCCGCTTCAGCTTGCCACGTATTTCGGCTTCTTTGTGGCCGTGCTGAGCATGGTGTTTCTGCTGGCGGTGGTGCTGCTGCGCGCTTTCTTCCCCGATTTCTTCTACGGCCAGGCGACGACGCTGATCATGGTGTTGTTTCTCGGCAGCGTCCAGCTGATCTTTCTTGGCATTATTGGCGAATACCTCGGCCGCATCTACGACGAGGTGAAGCGCCGCCCGCTCTATATTGTGGCGGAAGAATTGGGGTTTGACGAAGAGCCGCACGCCCACCGGCGCTAGGCTTAGGCCAGGCGCAAATCGTGGTGAAGGCCGCGCACCACGCTATCAACCTCGGGCTCGGGCAGCAGAAATGACACATGCGCCGAGCTTGCCCCTTGTGCAAACGCCAGCACATGCGCGCCAACGCGGCCCAGGGTGGCCAAAATCTGCGGTGCCAGCCCACCATTATTACTACCCGCGCTAATAACTGCCACCAGGCTGATCGGCAGCTCCGACGAGATGTCGCGCGCTTCGGCCCCGCTGTGTTCGCTGCGGTACGCCGCCCGCAAACACTCCCGCGCAAATGCCGCATCCACCGTGCGAACCGTCACAGTCAGGCTGCGCTCGCTGAAGCTTTGCGCAAAATTCAGCACTTCCACACCACTATCCGAAAGCCGCTCCAGGGCGCGTGCTGCCAGCGCAGGTGACCAGCCGCCACTTGTGCCGGGCAATGCGGCAACGCCAAGCAGGCTCAGGCCGCCCGCCGAAATGATTGTGTGGGCGGCATGCTCGCTGGGCTGGGCTTCTGCCACGATGCGCGTGCCAGGGTGGCTCGGGCGCAACACGTTCCGAATCGTCAGAGGAATATTCTGCTCGATCAAGGGTGTGAGCGCACGCGGGTGCAGAATTTCTGGGCCAAAGGTCGCAATATCCACTGCCTCGGCATACGAAATTTCAAGCAGCGTGCGCGCCTCGGGCACCAGCTTGGGGTCGGCGGTCAGGATGCCGTTCACATCGGTCCAGATGCACACTTCGTCGGCACCCAGCGCCGCGCCGATCAGAGTGGCGGAATAGTCGCCGCCGCCGCGCCCAAGTGTGGTGACATTGCCTTCGCGCGTGCCGCCAATATAGCCCGTAATTACTGGCACGATGCGCGCCTGCAAGAGCGAGCGTAGCCGCGCACGAATGCGCTCGGATGACTCGGCGGCGAAGGGCCAGGCCGCGCCGTAGTGGTTGTCGGTTACAATCAGTTCGGTAGCATCAACGGTGCGGGCCGAAACGCCAGCATGGCGCAGCGCGGTGGCGACCAGATGGGTTGCAAAACGCTCGCCCAGTGCCGCAACTGTGTCGATGCTGCGCGGCGAATGTTCGCCCAGCGTAGCAATCGAGCGTGTGAAGCGATCGAACACTTTGAGCAGTTCGGCCCACTCGCGATACAGCGTTTCGCGCTCCCATTCGTCGCTGACAAGTTTTTCGGCCAGGGCGCGGTGGCGGCTCCACAGCTCACGCCGCGCTTCTTCCACAACATGTTCGTAGCCGCTGGCGGCACTGCGCGCTGCGCTAATCAGCCGGTCGGTGATGCCAGCTATCGCAGCACACACAACCACCAGGGGTTCGCCGTCGTCGTGGGCATTGCGCACAATTTGCGCCATCTCGCGCAGCCGCGCCGCATCGCTGACGGATACCACGCCAAATTTCATAATACGCATGGCTCTACCCCCGCTGGTATACAGCCGCTAGTGAGTCCCCAGGCGAAAAAAAGCCGAGGCCGGCAAGCAAATGCTTCCCCATGCCTCGGCGCATTGGTCGCTGCTATCTGCTTATTCGGCAGGCGGCGCTGGCGGGCGCGGCAGTAACCCCGCCGCCTCAACCACAAGGGGAATTGCTTTCGTCCATCCAACCGACATGATATGCACGCCACGCACGCCTTCAATCGCCAGCATGTCCTGTGTGAGCTCGGCGGCGATCCGCACGCCTTCGCGCTCAGCGTCGGGCGCGGCGGCCATGCGCTCCACCACCCAGTCGGGCACGCGCGAGCCGGGCAGGTGGTCGCGCAGAAAGTGCGCCGATTGCGCCGAGCGAATGACCATCACGCCGGCCATGATATGGACGTGCTTGTGCAGACCTAAGGTGCGAGCGTCGGCCATCCACTGCCGAAAGCGCTCGATGTCGAAAATAATCTGGGTTTGAACAAACTCCGCACCGCTCTGCACCTTTTTCTCAAGCCGGGCGATCCGCTCGATATTCGGGTTGGCAACACCGCCTACGAAAAAGCGTGGCGCGTCGCTCAGCGGTGTGCCCGACTGAAAGGTCGCGTTGTCGCGCATGGTGCGCAGGGCGCGAATAAGCTGAAACGAGTTGAGATCGAGCACATTTTTGGTGTCGGGGTGATCGCCAATCTTGGGGTGATCGCCGGTCATACACAAAAAGTTATTGATACCGCACACCGATCCACTCAGCACATCGGCCTGAAGCGCGATGCGGTTGCGGTGCTGGCATGTCATCTGCACAATCGTTTCGATGCCAAGCTGCTGCACCACAATGCCCGCGCCAAGCGCCGACATACGGCCAATACCGCGCTGATTATCGGTCAGGTTCAGGGCATCAACATGATCGCGCATTGCCACGGCCAGGCGCTCAAGCGTCGCGCGGCTAGCACCCTTGGGTGGGGCAAGCTCGCCTGTTACAACGACCTGGCCAGCGTCGAGTCGGCGCTGAAAGTTACTATTTGCTGGCATGTTTTTCCGTGCAGCACAGCACACAAAAACCCCTCATCAGCACTCGGCGATGAGAGGCTGCACTGCATATCAAGGCGTGAAACCGCCTGCGAACAACTGAGCTGACGCGCGGGAGTATAGCATGCCGCTACACGACTGTCAATCATCGCGCCGATAGCTTTTGCGCAGCCAGTTCCATGATCCACTTCTTGTGCTATTGTGTGCCACCATTTCTGCGACAGGTGGCTTATCTCCAACTCTATGCAACTCACCAAGCACATTGATACAATGCACGGGATGGATACCGCTGCCAAGCCTGCTTCACAATCAGGCGGAGTTGCTGCGGGCGGTTGGCGCATGCAGCTGCCGGCGCGCAACCAAGGCGCAGCAAATAGGTGACGTTTACGATTTGAAGATAATGAGGTTGGAATCACCAGCAAGCAACTCGCCGGGCTGTTCCAACCCTTACCCAGAACGACAATCTTGTTGACGGTGTACTTGCCGGTGGCCTTGCCCCGAAGCGCTAATCCAGTGCCGGCTTGACGATCATCACCCACACCGCCGAAAGCAGAAGCACAATATTCAGCGCGCTAAGCCACAGCAGGCGGTTTTGCAATGCCGGAACCTGCGCCTGTTGGCCGCTCGATACCAGCGCGCCAATGCGCAAGCCAATCGGCCGCATTATGCCATTGGTCAGCACCATCGATAGCACAATCACTGCAAAGCCCCAGATGATCCACAGGCTGTTCATCTGAAAGCCGGCGATCAAGCCGGTGCCAAGACCGGCCAGAAACGTCAGCGCCGCCGCCGGCAGAAACACAGCCCGCCCCACAAAATTGCCGAGCTGCGCCAGCGCCGCTTGCGCGCCACCCTCGCGAACACGCGCCAGCCGCATGGTCAGCAAGGTCATAGTTATGATCCCGCCCACCCACACAATCACCGACACGACATGAATGAACTTGAGCACACCAAACAGCATGTTCGTCCTCCTGTATCGCTGCGCCAGCTGCGCGTTATATTATTCTTACATACTGTATAATTAAATTATTTCTGTGTCAACCTGTACGAACGGGAAGCGCGGGGATTTGGTAGAATAGCGGCGGAGGAAACAGCATGAGTCCACGCAGCTACCGCCTTGGCGAACGCGAACACGCTGTTCAGCAAACCCGCACGCGCATGATCGATGCGGCGCGCAGCCTGCTTACCGCGCACGATAGCGGCACGCGCTTCACCATCGAGGCAGTGGCGCGCGCCGCCGACGTTTCGCGCATGACGGTGTATTACCAATTTGAGTCGAAGGTGGGCTTGCTGGAGGCGATCTGCGATACACTCGCGGCAAACGGCGGCATCGAGCAGCTTGCGAGCATTTTTCGCCTGCCCGACGCCTATGATGCACTGGCCGAGCTGATTCGTGTATTTGGCGCGTTCTGGGAATCCGACCGGGTGTTATCGCGGCGGCTGCGCGCGCTGGCAACCCTCGACGAAGAGTTTGCGCAGGTCATACGCGCCCGCGACGAGCGCCGGCGGCGCGGTTTGCGCATTCTTACGCAGCGGCTGGCCGAGCAAACCGGCAAGCCCAACACAGCCACGTTCGACGCTACCGTCGAGCTTCTGTTCGCGCTCACGAGCTTCGAGATGTTTGATATGCTGGCTGGAACGGAGCATTCGTGCACGGACATGGTGCCAACCGTGGAACGGGTCGTGCGCGCGGCGCTGGCCTCTAGTGCGCTTTCAGCGCAGGGGGTAGGGGACGGGGAGTAAGGTTTGGTGCGTACAATTTTGGTCAGTTGTCCGTGGTCCGTGGTCAATCAGCAAGCAGCAACCGATTTCCGCAAGGTTGTACTGGCGCCTACAGCACATGCACCGGGTCGACATCCAGCACCCAGCCGTGCGGGAGTTGCAGCGCCTCGAGCAGCGGCGCAGGGTTTTCGGCGCGCAGCAGAATGTGCCAGCGAAAACGGTTGCGCTGGCGGTGGAAAAAGGCCGGCGCTGGGCCGATCAGGCTCCAGCTGCCGAGATCGAGTGTTTCCGCAAGCAGAGTCATTTCTTCGGCAAATTCGCGGGCTGCACGCTCGCCACGCTCGTCGCTGCCGCTGGTGTGGATGAAGCGCAGCAGGCGGCTAAACGGCGGGTAGCCGGCCTGCTGGCGAAACGCGATTTCCTGCGCAAAAAACGCGGTGTAGTCGTGCTCTTGCGCGGCTTGGAGCGCGTAGTGGTCGGGCGCATAGGTTTGCAGCACCACCTGCGCGCCTGCGCTGCGCCGCCCGGCGCGGCCTGCTACCTGCGTCAGCAACTGAAAGGCGCGCTCGCCCGAGCGGAAATCGGGCAGGTTCAGGCCCGTATCAGCTGCAACTACCCCCACCACCGACACCAGCGGCAGATCCAGCCCCTTGGCGATCATTTGCGTGCCCACCAGCACGTCGGCGTCGTGGCGCAGAAAGTGATCGAGCATGCGGCCATGATCGCCTTTGCGCGTCACACTGTCGCGATCCCAGCGCAGCGTGCGCGTGCCGGGGAACAGCAATTCCACTTCTTCGACCACGCGCTGCGTGCCAATGCCAAACGACTTGATGCGCGGGCTCCAGCACTCCGGGCACTGGCCCGGTACCATCTCGCGGTGGTTGCATGAGTGGCAGATCAGAATGTTGTACGAGGAATCGTAGCCGCCCGGCGGCGGGCCGCCTTCCAGCTCGTCGTAGTGCACAATCAGCGGCGTGGCACAGTTCGGGCAACTGATGACATGGCCGCAGTCGCGGCACATCACAAAGGCAGCCGCGCCACGCCGGTTAAGGAACAGAATCGCCTGCTCGTTCCGTTCAAGCGCGCCCGACAACGCTTTCTGCAAGGGCCGGCTGAAGATCGAGCGGTTGCCCTGCTGGAGTTCGCGGCGCATGTCGACAATTTTGACCGGCGGCAGCGGCAGCGCCACCGAGCGCGGCAAGCCCATCGCGTCGCGGCCCATACCCACGCGCTCGGTCAGCGAGACCAGCGTCATCCGGCCGTCGCGCGTGGCCTGGTAGCTTTCCACACTGGGCGTAGCGCTGCCCAAAATCAACGCGCTGCCCGAAAGTTCAGCCAGCGCGCGCGCGGCGTCGCGGGCGTGGTAGCGCGGCGCGGCGTCGTGCTTGTAGGACGATTCGTGTTCTTCGTCCACAATGATTACGCCAAGGCGCGGCA
>APMI01000361.1_pt1 | contig 13715 bp, 9 predicted proteins | sample 667938 | NCBI WGS metagenome assembly APMI01 (sample SAMN01084076, study PRJNA167559) | wastewater metagenome | biome: Wastewater | place: Denmark: Ejby Moelle, Odense | collected 2011-11-28 | reverse complement strand
CGGCCGCAACGCCCGGAATTGCGCCAGTCCTGCCGGAAGCGCGCAGCGACCGCGGCCTGCGCGACCCCGGCGGCGGCAATCACGCGATCGAACGTGGCCTGAAAGCGCTCGCAACCGATCGCGATGCGACCCGGCTCGCATTGGAGCGGCTTTACCAGAACAAGCGATAGGCGTTCGCGATGTCCAACCAGCATGGTCATGGCGTTCCCGACCGGATCGATCCGGTCGCCGACGGCGAAGCCGTAGCGCGCGCGCTCGACGACGCTCCGTTCGGCCTCAAGGTGCTGGGCGCCGACGGGCGAACCCTGTTCAGCAACAGGATCGCCGACGCCCACGCCGACGACCGGCCGACGTCGTTCGAAGCGCGGTCGTTCGCCGTCGATGTCGACGGCGCAAACCTGTCGATCCAGATCGACCTCGACGAGACCGACCAGCGCGACCGCGAGAACAACCTGCTGCAGCGGGCGTTCTTCGACACGCTGACGAAGCTGCCGAACCGGCTGCTGATCGAGCGCAGCGTCACATCGCTGATCGAAGCCGGTGACCAGCAGTTGTTCGCCCTGGCGTTCTTCGACCTCGACGGGTTCAAGATGGTCAACGACTATTACGGCCATGACGTTGGCGACGAACTGCTGCGGCGCACCGCACAACGACTGCAGCAGAACCTGCGACCCACCGACATGCTGGCGCGGCTGAGCGGCGACGAGTTCGCGCTGCTGATGTCGCCGATCGACGACGGCGACCAGGCGAAGGCGGATTTCGACGCGTTGTGCGAACAGGTCAAGCAGCCGTTGCTGATCGACGGCCACGAGATCATGACGTCGGCGTCGATCGGCGTGTCGATGTTCCCGGACCATGGCAGGGATTTCGAGACGCTGCGCGCCAATGCCGACCGGGCAATGTATCGCGCCAAGGGGACGAGCAAGGGCCGGGTGCAACTGTTCGACGAGGGCATCCGCCATCAGTCGGACGAGCGGGCGCGCGAGGAGCAGCGGCTGAGGCTGGCGATCCGCGACCGGCGGGTGAGTTGCGCGTTCCAGCCGAAGGTGGAAATCGGATCGGGCAATACGGTCGGCGTCGAGGTGCTGATGCGCTGGCGCGACGAGGACGGCATGATCCGCCCGCCCGGCAATTTCCTCGGCCTGGCGATCGAACTCGGACTGATCGACGAACTGACCTGCCTGATCCTGAACCAGACGATCGATTCGATCGACAAGATCAACGAAGCGTTCGGCCGCGACAGTTCGATCAGCATCAATGTCGCGGCGCGGCAGGCCGGCGACGCCAGGTTCATGCGCGAACTGACCCACTCGATCGCCGAATCCGGTTTCGCCCACCGGTTCATGCTGGAACTGACCGAGGAAGCCTTCCTGGCCAAGTCGAATTTCCAGTCGCTGATCCTGCCGATGGTCCGGGAGATCGGCGCGCGGGTGTCGATCGACGATTTCGGTACCGGCTATTCGTCGCTGTCGGCGCTCGCCGACATCACCGCCGACGAGGTCAAGGTCGACCGCTCCTTCATCACCAATGTGCACGAGCGGCCGCGAAGCCAGGCGGTGCTGAAGACGATCGAGGCGCTGGGCCAGTCACTGGGCATGTCGATCATCGTCGAGGGCGTCGAGAGCTACGAGGAAGTCGCCTACCTGCAGGCGGCCACCCGCATCCGCTACGCGCAAGGCTACTATTATTCGAAGCCGATCATGCTGGACGAGGTCGGCGGCGCGATCGAGCTTCACGACGGCAACCGCGCTCCGCACCATGGGGCGCGGATGTTTGCGCCGACCCGGAGGGTCGGGTAACCGGCGGGCCGCCGGCAGCCATTTTCGTTTCGGACTTTCGCCTGCTTTCGTTCTTGCCTATGTTGCAGGCAAACGAAAACGGGAGGCTTGGTTGTTCCTGTCGCCGCGGCATACCGAGATCATGCAACTGGCCAAGGATCACGGCCGGGTGCTGGTCGACGACCTGGCCAACCATTTCCGCGTCACCCCGCAGACCATCCGCAAGGATCTGAACGATCTGTGCGACGAACGTCTGCTGACGCGCATCCATGGCGGGGCGCTGTTCCCGTCCGGCATCGAGAACCTCGAATACGAGGCGAGGCGGCAGATCGCGTCGGAGGAGAAGGAGGCGATCGGCCGGGCGGCGGCGCGGATCATCCCCGACAGCGCCTCGCTGTTCATCAATATCGGCACCACAACCGAGGCGGTGAGCAAGGCGCTGCTCGACCACAAGGGATTGATGGTCATCACCAATAACATCAATGTCGCCAACAGGATGCGGGTCTATCCCTCTATCGAGGTGGTGATCGCCGGCGGGGTGGTGCGCGGCTCCGACGGCGGCATCGTCGGCGAGGCGGCGGTCGACTTCATCCGCCAGTTCAAGGTCGACTACGCGGTGATCGGCGCGTCGGCGATCGACCATGACGGGGCGCTGCTCGACTTCGACTACCGCGAAGTGAAAGTAGCGCAGGCGATCATCGCCAATGCGCGGCACGTGATCCTGGTGTCGGACTCGAAGAAGTTCGAGCGCACCGCGCCGGTGCGCATCGGCCATCTCAGCCAAGTCGACACATTCATCACCGACAGATGCGATGTCGACGCTATCCGCCGCATCTGCGCCGACAATGAGGTGGACCTGGTCGAAGCCTTCCCGTGACGCGTCCCGCGACACGCGGCATTTTCGTTTGACATTCATTTGGATTTCATGCCAATTCTAATTGGCTTCGAAATGACAGCGAAATTGCTGCAATGCGAAAGCGGGGAGGAGTCCTTGCAACCGACCCAGGTCCATGACGTTTTCGTCATCGGCGGCGGCATCAACGGCTGCGGCATCGCCCGCGACGCGGTGGGGCGGGGCTATTCGGTGTTCCTGGCGGAGATGAACGATCTCGCGTCGGGCACTTCGTCGGGATCGACCAAGCTGATCCATGGCGGTCTGCGCTATCTCGAATTCTACGAGTTCAGGCTGGTGCGCGAGGCGCTAATGGAGCGCGAGGTGCTTTGGCGCAACGCGCCGCACATCATCTGGCCCCTGCGCTTCGTGCTGCCCTACGCCAAGGGCATCCGCCCGGCCTGGATGATCCGGCTCGGCCTGTTCCTCTACGACCATCTCGGCGGCCGCAAGCTGCTGCCGGCGACCAGGACGCTGGACATGCGCACCGACCCCGCCGGGCGGCCGCTGAAGCCGCTGTTTGCCAAGGCGTTCGAATATTCCGACGGATGGGTGATGGATTCGCGGCTGGTGGCGCTCAATGCGCGCGACGCAGCCGACCGCGGCGCGACCGTGCGCACCCGCACCAAGGTGGTCGACGCGACACGCCATGGAGACCACTGGGCGGTAACGGTGGAGGACCGGCGCGACGGCCGGCGCGAGACCGTCAAGGCTCGGCTGCTGGTCAACGCCGCCGGCCCCTGGGTCGACCATGTGCTGAGCGGCGTCGTGCACAAGGGCGAGACGCACAATGTGCGGCTGGTGCAGGGCAGCCATATCGTGGTGCGCAAGAAGTTCGGCGATCCGCGCGCCTATTTCTTCCAGAACCGCGACGGGCGCATCATCTTCGCCATCCCGTACGAGGACGATTTCACCCTGATCGGCACCACCGATCAGGACTACAAGGGCGAGCTGGGCCAGGTGAGGATCTCCGACGCCGAGATCGACTATCTGTGCGCCGCGGCGTCGGAATATTTCGCCCAGCCAGTGAAGCGCGACGACATCGTGTGGACCTATTCGGCGGTGCGTCCGCTCTATGACGACGGCGCGTCGAAGGCGCAGGAAGCGACGCGCGACTATGTGCTGAAGGAAAGCCCCGGCGAGGGCGCGCCGGCGATCAACGTGTTCGGCGGAAAAATCACCACCTATCGCCGGCTGGCGGAATCGATGCTGGAGAAGATCGAGCAGCATCTGGGCCGCAAGGGGCCGTCCTGGACCGCGAACGCGCCGCTGCCCGGCGGCGATTTCCCGGTCACCGGCTTTGCGGCCGAGGTCGAGAAACTGCGCGCCGACTATCCGTTCCTGGACGCCGGTCTCGCCTACCGCCTGACCCGGCTCTACGGCACCAGGGCGCGCGCGCTGCTGGGCGCCGCCGCGTCGACGGAGGATCTGGGCCGCCGGTTCGGCGACGACCTCTACGAGGCGGAGGTGCGCTACCTGGCCGCCAACGAGTGGGCGGTGACGGCGGACGACGTGCTGTGGCGGCGCACCAAGCGCGGCCTGCGGCTGTCGGGCGACGAGGCCGGCGAGCTTGAAGCCTACATGACGGGACTGACCGGAGGAGCGAGGCGCGCCGCCTGACCGGCGCGTCCCGTTTCGGGGAGGATCAATGCTGGAACTGCGGAAGGTGACGAAGACCGTCGGCGGCGTGGACCATATCCGCAACGTCTCGCTGTCGTTCGAACGCGGCACACTGAACGTGCTGCTGGGGCCGACGCTGTCGGGCAAGACCAGCCTGATGCGGCTGATGGCGGGGCTCGACCGGCCGACCGCGGGTTCGGTGTGGTTCGACGGCGCCGACGTGACCGGCGTGCCGGTGCAAAAGCGCAATGTCGCGATGGTCTACCAGCAGTTCATCAACTATCCGGCGATGACCGTCTACGAAAACATCGCCTCGCCGCTGAGGGTCGCCGGCGTCGACAAGGCGCAGATCGACCGCGAGGTGCGCAAGGCGGCGGAACTGATGAAGCTGACGCCCTATCTCGACCGCACGCCGCTCAACCTGTCCGGCGGCCAGCAGCAGCGCACCGCGCTGGCGCGCGCCGTGGTCAAGAACGCCAGCCTGGTGCTGCTGGACGAGCCGCTGGCCAATCTCGACTACAAGCTGCGCGAGGAACTGCGGCAGGAACTGCCGCGGCTGTTTGCCGAAACCGGGGCGATCTTCGTCTATGCGACGACCGAACCGCACGAGGCGCTGCTGCTGGGCGGCAATACCGCGACGCTGTCGCAGGGACGCGTCACCCAGTTCGGCCCGACGATCGAGGTGTTCCGGCGCCCGGCCGACCTGACCACCGCGCGCACCTTCGCCGACCCGCCGCTGAACTCGATGCAGGTGAGGAAATCCGGCGGCGAGTTCGTGCTCGACAGCGGCGCGAAACTGCCGGCGCCGGCAGAGCTGGCGGGTCTCGCCGACGCCGCCTATACGGTGGCGTTCCAGCCGCACCATCTGTCGATGACGCGCAAGCATGGCGATGCGCAGCCGGTACGGGCGACGGTGACGGTTGCCGAAATCACCGGGTCGGAGACGTTTGCGCACCTGGCCTATGGCAAGGACCGCTGGGTGATGCTGGCGCACGGCATCCACAATTTCAAACCGGGCCAGGCGCTCGACGTGTTCATCGATCCACGCCACCTGATGGTGTTCGACGCCGGCGGCAAGGCTGTGGGCGGCGACGCGCGGAAGGCGGCGTAAGATGGCGCGCATCGAGCTGGACCATATCCGCCACGCCTATGGCGCCAATCCGCAGTCGGAGAGCGACTACGCGCTGCGCGAGGTGCATCACACCTTCGCCAATGGCGGCGCCTATGCGCTGCTCGGGCCGTCGGGCTGCGGCAAGACCACGCTGCTGAACATCATTTCGGGTCTGCTGCATCCGTCGCACGGCCGGCTGCTGTTCGACGGCAAGGACGTCACCAACCTGTCGACGCAGGAGCGCAACATCGCGCAGGTCTTCCAGTTTCCGGTGATCTACGACACCATGACCGTCTACGACAATCTCGCCTTCCCGCTGCGCAATCGCGGCGTGGCGGAGCCCGATGTCGACAAGAAGGTGCGCGAGATCATCAAGATGATCGATCTCGAGGACTGGTCGAACCGGCGCGCCAGGGGGCTGACCGCCGATCAGAAGCAGAAGATTTCGCTCGGGCGCGGGCTGGTGCGCTCCGACGTCAACGCGATCCTGTTCGACGAGCCGCTGACGGTGATCGACCCGCAGATGAAATGGGTGCTGCGCTCGCAGCTGAAACAGCTGCACCTGCAGTTCGGCTACACCATGGTCTATGTGACGCACGACCAGACCGAGGCGCTGACCTTCGCCGACACGGTGGTGGTGATGTACGAGGGCCAGATCGTGCAGATCGGCACGCCGGACGAACTGTTCGAGCGGCCGAGGCACACATTCGTCGGCTATTTCATCGGCTCGCCGGGCATGAACGTGCTGCCGGTGCAGGTCGAGGGCAGCAAGGCCAGGCTCGGCGCCCTGACGATCGAGATGGGCCAGGCGCCGGGCGCCGACGGGCAGGGGCGCGTCGAACTCGGCATCCGCCCGGAATTCGTGCGCGTCGGCCGCGACGGCATGCCGGTGACGGTGAACAAGGTGGAGGATCTGGGCCGCCACAAGGTGCTGCGCGCCAGCCTGGAAGGGCAGGAGATCGCGGCGATCGTCGGCGAGGACCAGACGATACCAGCCGAGCCGAAGGTCGCCTTCGACCCCAGGGGCATCAACATCTATGCGCGGTCGTGGCGGGTCGAGACCCGCCCGGCGGGACGGAGTTGAGCATGGAAAAGACCTGGAACAACAAGGCCTGGTTCATGGTGGCGCCGGTGCTGGCGCTGGTCGCCATCTCGGCGGTGATCCCGCTGATGACGGTGGTCAACTATTCGGTGCAGGACACGTTCGGCGGCAACGAGTTCTTCTGGGCGGGGACCGAATGGTTCTCCGACATGCTGCATTCGGACCGCTTCTGGGAAGCGTTCTGGCGCAACCTCGCCTTCTCGGCGATCATTCTCGCCATCGAGATCCCGCTCGGCATCTTCGTGGCGCTGAACATGCCGAAGAAGGGCTGGGGCGTGCCGGTGTGCCTGGTGCTGATGGCGCTGCCGCTGCTGATCCCGTGGAACGTGGTGGGCACGATCTGGCAGGTGTTCGGGCGCGTCGACATCGGCCTGCTCGGCTACGGGCTGAACGCGCTGGGGATCGACTACAATTACGTCAACGACCCGGTCGACGCCTGGGCGACGATCATCGTCATGGACGTGTGGCACTGGACCAGCCTGGTGGTGCTGCTGTGCTATGCCGGGCTGGTCTCGATCCCCGACGCCTACTACCAGGCGGCCAAGATCGACGGCGCGTCGCGCTGGGCGGTGTTCCGCTACATCCAGCTGCCGAAGATGAACCGGGTGCTGCTGATCGCGGTGCTGCTGCGCTTCATGGACAGTTTCATGATCTACACCGAGCCCTTCGTCGTCACCGGCGGCGGGCCTGGTAATTCGACGACCTTCTTGTCGATCGACCTGGTGAAGATGGCGGTCGGGCAGTTCGACCTCGGCCCGGCGGCGGCGATGTCGATCATCTACTTCCTGATCATCCTGCTGTTGTCGTGGGTGTTCTACACTGTGATGACCAATTACGACGCGGAGCGCTGAGATGGCCGACGCCGCTTCCTCCTCGACAATCGCAGCCGGAACCGGGACCGGCGCGGCGACGGCGATGCGCCGGCGCGGCGACGCCTCGCGCTTCTGGTGGATGATCCCGACGCTCTACATCCTATTCCTGCTGCTGCCGATCTACTGGCTGGTGAACATGAGTTTCAAGACCAACCAGGAGATTCTCGGGCCGATCACCTTCTTCCCGGCGGAGCCGACGATCCGCAACTACATGGTGATCTTCACCGACCCGTCCTGGTATTCGGGCTACATCAATTCGATCATCTATGTGGTGATGAACATGGTGATCTCGGTGGCGGTGGCGCTGCCGGCGGCCTATGCCTTCTCGCGCTACCGATTCCTCGGCGACAAGCATCTGTTCTTCTGGCTTCTGACCAACCGGATGGCGCCGCCAGCGGTGTTTGCGCTGCCGTTCTTCCAGCTCTACTCGGCGTTCGGGCTGATCGACACCCATATCGCGGTGGCGCTGGCGCATTGCCTGTTCAACGTGCCGCTGGCGGTGTGGATCCTCGAGGGCTTCATGTCGGGCGTGCCCAAGGAGATCGACGAGACCGCCTATATCGACGGCTATTCGTTCCCGCGCTTCTTCATCAAGATCTTCATGCCGCTGATCGCCTCCGGCATCGGCGTGGCGGCGTTCTTCTGCTTCATGTTCTCGTGGGTGGAACTGCTTTTGGCGCGGACGCTGACCACCACCGACGCCAAGCCGATCGCCGCGGTGATGACGCGCACTGTGTCGGCATCGGGCCTCGACTGGGGCGTGCTGGCGGCGGCCGGCGTGCTGACGATCATACCGGGCGCGATCGTCATCTATTTCGTCCGCAACTATATCGCCAAGGGCTTCGCCCTGGGGAGGGTGTGATGGCCGAAACTGCAACACCTCCCCGCCGCTGGCAGGTTCCGCTCGCCGTCGTCGTCGCCGTCTACATCGCGGCGCTGGTGGCGCTGTGGTCGATGCTGCCGCAAAAGGATGGCGCCACCGACTGGTTCGCGCCGCTCGACCCCGGCGGCTGGATGGCCTGGACGTTTCCGACCGCGACGTTCTTCCTGACCATATTCCTGCTGCTGTCGCTGATGGCGGTGTGGGAATACGCCTCGCCGGGCGGCGATCCGCGCGTCGGAGTGCTGCGCTTCGAGACGACGCGCGGCGACCGCCTGTTTCTGTCGCTGCTGGGCAGCGCCTTCATCAATCTTGCCTGGCTCGGTCTGGTCGGACCGAACCTGTGGTGGGCTCTCGGCCTGTCGCTCCTCTACGCCGTGGCGGTGTTCAGGTACGTCTGACCGTGAAATGCCGGCGCGCGTCAAAAATGCCGCGCGCCGGGGAACTGCAAACACGCAACACCCTTATGGGAGGAGTAGACATGAGACGACATATTCTTGCTTCGACGAGCGTGCTGGCTTTGCTGTTGACGGCGGGGGTCGCCCAGGCCGACATGGACGCTGCCAAGAAGTTCCTCGATACCGAGATCGGCGACCTGTCGACGCTCGACCGCGCGGCCCAGGAAGCGGAAATGCAATGGTTCGTCGACGCCGCCAAGCCGTTCGCCGGCATGGACATCAAGGTGGTGTCGGAAACCATCACCACGCACGAATATGAATCGAAGGTGCTGGCGCCGGCGTTCACCGCGATCACCGGCATCAAGATCACCCACGACCTGATCGGCGAAGGCGACGTGATCGAGAAGCTGCAGACGCAGATGCAGTCGGGCGAAAACGTCTATGACGCCTATGTCAACGATTCCGACCTGATCGGAACGCACTGGCGCTACCAGAAGGCCCGCAGCCTGACCGACTGGATGGCCAATGAAGGCAAGGACGTCACCAATCCGAACCTCGACGTCAACGACTTCATCGGCAAGTCGTTCACCACGGCGCCGGACGGCAAGCTCTACCAACTGCCCGACCAGCAGTTCGCCAACCTCTATTGGTTCCGCTACGACTGGTTCAACGACGAGAAGAACAAGGCCGACTTCAAGGCGAAATACGGCTACGACCTCGGCGTTCCGGTCAACTGGTCGGCCTATGAGGACATCGCCGAATTCTTCACAGGCCGCGAGATCGACGGCAAGAAGGTCTACGGCCACATGGACTACGGCAAGAAGGACCCGTCGCTGGGCTGGCGCTTCACCGACGCCTGGCTGTCGATGGCCGGCAATGGCGACAAGGGCATTCCGAACGGCAAGCCGGTGGACGAATGGGGCATCAAGGTCGACGACCATGACCGCCCGGTCGGCTCGTGCGTGGCGCGCGGCGGCGACACCAACGGCCCGGCTGCGGTCTATTCGATCGAGAAATATCTCGAATGGCTGAAGAAATACGCTCCGGCCAACGCCCAGGGCATGACGTTCGGCGAATCCGGCCCGGTGCCGTCGCAGGGCGAAATCGCCCAGCAGATGTTCACCTACACCGCGTTCACCGCCGACTTCGTCAAGGAAGGCCTGCCGGTGGTCAACGCCGACGGCACGCCGAAATGGCGCTTCGCGCCGTCGCCGCATGGCGTCTACTGGAAGGACGGCATGAAGCTCGGCTATCAGGACGCGGGTTCGTGGACGCTGCTGAAGTCGACGCCCGACGACCGCGCCAAGGCGGCCTGGCTCTATGCGCAGTTCGTCACCTCGAAGACCATCGACGTAAAGAAGAGCCATGTCGGCCTGACCTTCATCCGTCAGTCGACGCTCGACCACAAGTCGTTCACAGACCGCGCGCCGAAGCTTGGCGGCCTGGTCGAGTTCTACCGTTCGCCGGCGCGGCTGCAGTGGTCGCCGACGGGCACCAACGTGCCTGACTATCCGAAGCTGGCGCAGCTGTGGTGGCAGGCGATCGGCGACGCGTCGTCGGGCGCCAAGTCGGCCCAGGAAGCGATGGACTCGCTGTGCTCGGAACAGGAGAAGGTCCTGGCGCGCCTCGAAAAGTCCGGTGTTCAGGGCGACGTCGGTCCCAAGCTCGCCGAAGAGCACGACCTGGCCTACTGGAACGCAGACGCCGTGGCCAAGGGCAATCTCGCGCCGCAGCTGAAGATCGAGAACGAGAAGGAAAAGCCGCTGACCGTCAACTACGACGAACTGGTCAAGAGCTGGCAGAAGTAGGTTCTCGCTGTGTGAACTTTTGAGGGGGCGGTCGAAAGGCCGCCCCCTTTGTTGTTTGAGGGCGTTGTCCTGGATGACCCCCACTCCGACCGATCGCCGCTGCGGTCTGTTCACCCCCACCCGTACCCTCCCCACAAGGGGGAGGGCGGCGGCGGCGTCGAGGCCCTCTTCCGCCTGTGGGGAAGGCAATCGCATTTGGCTCGAAACTCCCCCTCTCAGTCTCGGCTTCGCCTCGACACCTCTCCCCCACTTCGTGAGGGGAGAGGATAAGCCGGCATCGATGCTGCGCCACATCTTTTCGCATCGGTGCAAGTGGATCTTCCGGCGATGATGTCACGCGCCCATCCTCTCCCTCCGGAGGGGGGAGAGGTGCCGAGCGGAGCGAGGCGGAGAGGGGGAAGGCGGGTGTCAAAGGCGACACCCTGCTTTGATAGGGCAGCGGCGATCGATGCGGTCGTCAGGCGGCGGCGTTCTCGTCACCTCACGCGGCCTGGTCGGTTGCCGCCGCGGGAATGTAGTTGAGCACAGGGCCGAGCCAGCGCTCGACCTCGGCGACCGGCATCGCCTTGCGCGCGGCATAATCCTCGACCTGGTCGCGCTCGACCTTGGCGACGCCGAAATAATAGCTGTCGGGATGCGACAGATAGAGGCCGGAGACCGATGAGCCCGGCCACATCGCCATGCTTTCGGTCAGCGCCACGCCGGCCTGTTTCTCCGCGTCGAGCAGCTCGAACAGCGTCACCTTTTCGGTGTGGTCGGGTTGCGCCGGATAGCCGGGCGCGGGGCGGATGCCCTGGTAGCTTTCCGAGATCAGCTCGTCGCCGCTGAAACGCTCGTCGGGCGCGTAGCCCCAAAGCTCCCTGCGCACGACTTCGTGCATGCGCTCGGCAAACGCCTCGGCGAAACGGTCGGCGAGCGCCTTGACCAGGATCGAGTTGTAGTCGTCATTGGCGCGCTCGAAACGCTCGGCGATCGCCACTTCCTCGATGCCGGCGGTGACGACGAAACCGCCGACATAGTCCGCCTTGCCCGACGCCAGCGGCGCGACGAAATCCGACAGCGCGACATTGGCCTGGCCGTCGCGGCGGGCAAGCTGCTGACGCAGAGTGAACAAAGTGGCGCGTTCGGCGGCGCGGTCCTCGCCGGTGAACAGGCGGATGTCGTCGCCGACGGCGTTGGCCGGCCAGAATCCGACGACGGCTTTGGGCGCAAACCATTTTTCGTCGACGATCTTTTGCAGCATCGCCTGCGCGTCCTCAAAGAGCTGGCGCGCGGCCGCGCCCTGCTTCTCGTCCTCGAGAATCTTGGGGAAGCGGCCCTTCAGCTCCCAGGTCTGGAAGAACGGCGTCCAGTCGATATAGCGCGCCAGTTCCGCCAGGTCCCAGCTGTCGAAGGTGCGCGTGCCGAGGAAGGACGGTCCAGGCGGCGTGTACGCACTCCAGTCGATGGCGAAACGGTTGTCGCGGGCGCGCGCCAGCGGCAGGCGCTGCTTGTCGGCCTCGGCGCGGCGATGAGCTTCGGCGACCTTGGCGTATTCGGCCTTGACGGTCTCGACATAGCCCGGCTTCAAATCCCTCGACAGCAGCGAGCCGACGACGCCGACGGCGCGCGAGGCGTCGTTCACATGCACGGTGTTGCCGCGGTCGTAGCGGGGATGGATCTTCACCGCGGTGTGGACGCGGCTGGTGGTGGCGCCGCCGATCAGCAGCGGAATGTCGAACCCCTCGCGCTCCATCTCGGCGGCGACATGCGCCATCTCGTCGAGCGACGGGGTGATGAGGCCGGAGAGGCCGATGATGTCGGCCTTTTCGGCCCGCGCGGTTTCGAGGATCTTTGCCGCCGGCACCATGACGCCGAGGTCGACGATCTCGTAATTGTTGCAGGCGAGCACGACGCCGACGATGTTCTTGCCGATGTCGTGGACGTCGCCCTTGACGGTGGCCATGATCACCTTGCCGGCAGACTTGCGGGCGTCGCCGCCGCCATTGGCGCGTTTCTCGGCTTCCATGTGCGGCAGCAGCACGGCGACCGCCTGCTTCATGACGCGGGCCGACTTGACCACCTGCGGCAAGAACATCTTTCCCGCGCCGAACAGGTCGCCGACGACGTTCATGCCGGCCATCAGCGGGCCTTCGATGACATGCAGCGGGCGCTCCGCGGCAAGACGCGCCTCCTCGGTGTCGGCTTCGATATGTTCGGTGATGCCGTTGACCAGCGCGTATTCGAGCCGCTTGTCGACCGCAAGCTCGCGCCAGGCGAGGTCCTTTTCGCGGGCTTCCCGGCTGCCCTGGCCGCGAAAACGCCCGGCGATCTCCAGCATGCGCTCGGTCGCCGTGCCGCCGGCCTTGGGCTGGCGGTTGAGCACGACGTCCTCGCAGGCCTCGCGCAGCTCGGGATCGATCGATTCATAGACGGCGAGCTGGCCGGCGTTGACGATGCCCATGTCCATGCCGCGCTGGATGGCGTGGTAGAGGAACACCGCGTGCATCGCCTCGCGCACCGGCTCGTTGCCGCGGAAGGAGAAGGACAGGTTCGACACGCCGCCCGAGACATGCACGTGCGGCAGCGCGCCGACGATCTCGGCGGTCGCCTCGATGAAGTCGAGGCCGTAATTGTCGTGCTCCTCGATGCCGGTAGCGATGGCGAAGACATTGGGGTCGAAGATGATGTCCTGCGGCGCGAACCCGGCCGTTTCGGTGAGCAGCCGGTAGGCGCGGGCGCAGATTTCGATTTTTCGCGCCTTGGTGTCGGCCTGGCCCTGCTCGTCGAAGGCCATGACGACGACGGCCGCGCCATACATGCGGCAGAGACGCGCCTGACGGAGAAACGCGTCCTCGCCTTCCTTCATCGAGATGGAATTGACGACCGACTTGCCCTGGACGCATTTCAGCCCGGCCTCGATGATCTCCCATTTGGAGGAATCGATCATCACCGGCACCCGCGCGATGTCGGGTTCGGCGGCGATGAGGTTGAGATATTCGACCATGGCCTTGCCGGAATCGATCAGGCCCTCGTCCATGTTGACGTCGATGATCTGGGCGCCGTTCTCGACCTGGTCGCGGGCGACGTCGAGGGCGGCGGCGTAGTCGCCGGCGGTGATCAGCTTGCGGAATTTCGCCGAGCCGGTGACGTTGGTGCGTTCGCCGACATTGACGAAGGGAATGTCGGCGCTGAGCACGAAGGGCTCGAGGCCCGACAGGCGCATCAGGGGTTCGATGTCGGGGATGGCGCGCGGCGCGAAGCGCGCGACGGCC
>APMI01000944.1_pt1 | contig 13724 bp, 13 predicted proteins | sample 667938 | NCBI WGS metagenome assembly APMI01 (sample SAMN01084076, study PRJNA167559) | wastewater metagenome | biome: Wastewater | place: Denmark: Ejby Moelle, Odense | collected 2011-11-28 | reverse complement strand
CATGCACCAAAGCCACACCTGATCACCTGAATTGAAGTCTTTTCGTCAATAAAACCACAAACAACCACACCCTAATACTGATATGAACCCACCTGGAATCCACCCCCTTGGCACCCACCTTCTTCTCGATGTGACCCCGCAGGAGCAGACCACCGCAGCCGGCATCGTGCTGCCCACCGCCGTGCAGGGCGCCAGCACGCGCATGGAGGCTGTCGTCGTCGGACGCGGCCCTGATTGTTCCCGCACCGGCCTGGACTTCGGCACGCAGGTCTATGTGGGCCGCTATGCCAGCGGCGAGCTGACCCGCAGCGGCCGCATCTACCGCCTGGCGCTGGAGGCCGACATCATCGCCACGCTGGACGGCCTCAGCGCCTCCATGCCCGAGCCCCGTGTCAAACCCCTGGCCGTGGACTGATGCCACATTCCATTTCTTTAAACACACCACATCCTACCATTCAAAGCCATGACCGTACGAGACACCATCGCCACCATGCTCAGCTACCTCCGCGTGGAGCAGCGCGGCATCCCCTACGCCGGGGGCACTGATTTTGACGACCCGCTGCCAGACGCCCTGGCCTCCTGCAATGCCGCGCTGCAGCAGATGGCGCTGCTGGGTCCGCTCTTTGCCGCCAAGCAGCAGCGCAGCGTGTGGTTTCACGCGCCTGCCACACTGAGCGTCGGCGGTCTCACGCGCGGCGGCACCACCGCCACAGGCACCTTTCCCGCCTGGGCCACCGGCTGCCAGATCCTGCTGCCAGGAGAGAGCGAGCCCAACCGCATTCTCTCTCTCAGCAACGACTCCGGCACCGCCACGCTGCAGTTTCCCTACCTCGCGGACAGCAGCAGCGGCACCGCCACGCTGAAGGCGGACACCGTGGAGCTGCCGCCGGACATCATCACCGTGCTGGAGCCCCTGCGCCTGCATGGTAGCAGCCGCCGCATCGTGGCTGTAGGCAGCCGCCAGGAGCTGGCGGAAAACTGCGCCGCCGCCTGCGTGTGCTACTTCATCGAGAGCACGCTCAGTGGAGGCCGCGTGTGCCAGCGCCTCATGCTCAACAGCCCCGCCGCCACCGACATGGTGCTGGAGTTTCAGGCCCGCTGCTCGCTGGGCCAGCTGACCACCGCCGATGTGTACACCAGCGCCCCCGGCCACTCCGACCCCGGCGTGCCGCTGCCAGTGCCCGCAGGCTTTGTGGAGTCCATCTTCCTGCCGCTGGCGCTGGACGTCTTTTTCTCCAAGCCCAGCATCACCAACTACGACATCCCCAGCCTGCGCAATCAGGACGCCCCCAGCCTCATCCATCAGCAGGCCCAGCTGGCCCTCACCCTCCTGCAAACCATGCGCCCCCAGGGAAACAAACCCGTCCGCCTCGCGCCAGAGTGGAGCACGCGGAGCCGGGATTTTCTGGGGTGAGGTGGAGGGGTATTTAGGAGTCTGTAAATTGACAATCTGTTTCGTTAAACGACACTTCATGCCCAATCGTGCAACAGGACTTTCTCAGACCCAGACTCGTAGGCGGACGCTTTGAAGAGCATTCGCTGCCGCTTGATGTGCTAAAGGACTGGTCTGCATTCGAGGAACTGGTGATCGAAATTGCCAAGGACATCTACCTCAAGGAGAACCAGGATCGAAAACGCACGCCCCGCGGTTTTACAGATGATTTCAGCCTGCGACTTTCTGCCGTTGAGTCTGGAAGCGCCATTCCCGTGCTCAAGCGTCATTTCAGTGGTGACAAACTGCCTTTCTCCGATCTGTTTGATCGTGCTTTTACACTAGTGCAGACGTCCATCATGGCTGTGAACATGGGACAGGCAGTTCCTGAGGAATTCCCCCGGGAGTACCTTGGCTACTTCAACCGCTTCGGCAGTTCGTTGCGGGAAGGTGAACATATTGAATGGACTGCCCCCGGCGCAACGAAAGCCACGGTATATGATCGGACCACGCGCAAAAAACTGGTGCTTACTGGGGCGAAGAGTTATCAGACTGCAGCGGATCTACGTGGCTGGATAACCGAGGTGAATGCCGAGAAGAACAGTTACACAATCAAACTAATAGGCGGCCCAAAGTTGATCGGAAACTACCCACGCGAGCTGGCCAAACATGTTCTGGATGCTCTAAGCGAATTCCAGCGTGACAAATACCAGAGCTGTAAAGTGCTGGTGCGTGGCCAGGTAGATTATGATCCAAATGATCAGCCAGTAAAAGTGGCCGAAACACAGCATATTGAGTCGCTGGACCCGAATGACGTAGCCGCTCGATGCGAAGAGCTTGCGCAGCTCAAAGATGGCTGGCTGGATGGCGAGGGTACCGCCCCCACGAAGGCGGGCCTGGCCACCTTTTCAACCGCCTGGAACAATGCTGAGACAGCCGCCCTGCCCCTGCCCCACATCTACCCCACGCCTGAAGGTGGACTGCAGATGGAGTGGACCTTGGGCCACTGGGAAATCTCCGCTGAAGTGGAACTGGCCTCACTCAAGACCGAGTTGATGGCGGTGAATGTAGTCACTCGTGATGCCCGTGATCAAGAAGTAATATTAAACACGCCTGCAGGTTGGGCCTCATTAATGGCCTTTGTGATGGAAAAACACCCCGCAGCAGCATAGCACCATGCAATCTGCCACTCTGTTGCTGCGCCAGATCAATCCTTCTTTCTTGGTCGCTGGACGCGTAACTTCACAAGCATTTCATCCCACACCGAAGGATAAAGACCTGCTTTCGGCGTATGACGGGGATTTGATCGGAGCAGAAGCAGCATGGCATCACTTTACGCAAGAACAAGGGCTCAAATCCTCCGGGGTTCTTGCTGTCACAGTGAGTGAATGTCTGGCCGAGGGCGTGCCTGCCAGGCCTGACCCGGAACTGTTTACCGAGCACGCGGTGATTGATTTCACGGGCAAGGACAAGAAGGCTAAAAAGCAGATCGCCGGGTTACTCCGCGACAAAGCTGTAGCTAGAGACTGGCTGTATCAGCCACCCTCAGCTTGAGTAGGTCAAGTTGTGACAGGCCAGTGACCAATCCTCCGCCGGTCGCACCTCCTCCCACTTTCCCTCTTGCCCCACACCCCGCTTCCGCAGGATAATGCTCCCGTAAATCCCGCACGCCATGCACACCACCCCGCCTCCGGACCTGCTCACTCGCCGGGGGCGTTTCTTTTTCTGGGTCGGTCTGGTCATTCTGCCTGTCTTCTGGGTGTGGTGGATGCGGCCGCCGTATTTCAGTGATGCGCAGCGGCGCGCCGGATGGTGCTGGACGTGGATCCACCTGAAGCTGCTCATGCTCTTTCACCAGCCGCTCGGAGAGCGCGCCCTCTCGGCGCTCTACGGCTGGGAGTGGGTGATGGGCTGGATCACCTTCGTGCTGTGGCTCTGGCTGGCCCTGCGGCTCTTCCGGCTGGACCAGCTCTTCTTTGGCTACCTCATGCTGGGAGCGGTCGTGGCGCCCATGCTCCACTTATACGTGCCTTTCCTCAGGCACATGGCGCCGGCGCTGCTCACGGCCCTGGCGCTGCTGTTCTTCACCCCCGTGCTGCCAGCCGGCCTGCACCTGCTGGTGGAGCCCGCACGCCGCTGGTGGCATGGGCGGCGTGGCATGGCCTGCGAGGATGTGGCATGACATGCCATCCGGCACCATGCGTGTGCGCGCCTGAGCCCCCCCCGGAGTGTCCACACGCCACTTGTCAGAGAGCTGTGTGGAAAGACGCGCTTGTCAGAAGCCGATCATGCCTGCGTCACCGCCACGTTTCGGCTTTTTCAGGTCATCAGCCTTTCTGCGCTTTCTGAAAGGCCTCTGCGCGCCGTTCGGCCTGGGCACGCTGCTCGGGAGTCAGCCTGAGCTTCAGGGCCTCGGCCCATTCGATGGCGGTGGAGTCTCCCTTCGTGGCGGCAATGAGGTACCACTTCATCGCTTCCACGAGATCCTGCTCCACCCCAGTGCCGGACTCATGGCAGCTGCCCATGTTGCGCAGGCCTGCGTCCAGCCCCTGCTCAGCAGCCTTGCGGTACCAGTTCACGGCCTCGACGGCATCCGCCGGCACACCATTGCCTGACTGGTAGCAGTTGCCCAGGTTGTTCTGCGCAAACGCATACCCCCTCTCCGCCGCTTTGCGGTACCACTTCACGCCTTCTGCGGAGTCTTTTTCCACTCCGAGGCCGGACTGATAGCATCGGCCCAGATTGTACTCCCCGTTCCCATTTCCCTGCTCAGCAGCCTGTCGGTACCACTTCACAGCATCGGCCAGATCCACCGGCCCACCGATGCCCGTCTCACGACAGGTGCCCAGATAGTTCTGCGCCTTCGCAAATCCCTGCGCGGCGGATTTGGCATACCACTCCACGGCGGTGGCGGCATCCTTGGGCACGCCCACGCCGTCTTCATAGCAGGTGCCCAGCTCGTACTGCGCCTCATCCAGGCCCTGCGCGGCAGCCCTGTTCAGCCACAACACGGCGGAGATGGGATTCTTGTCCACGCCGTTGCCTGAGAGATAGGCGAGGCCCAGGTGCATCTGCGCACCTGGGTGGCCCTGCTCTCCAGCCAGGAGGAGCCACTCCGTCCCGGTCCCGGGATCTTTCGCCACCCCCAGGCCATACAGCAGGTCAAAGCCCAGGTTGTACTGGCCGTCGGCATTTCCCTGTGCGGCCGCCTGCCGGAAATAGCCCACGGCTGCGGTGGAGTCCTGCGCCACTCCGCTCCCCGTCAGGCAGGCCAGCCCCATCTCGCTCTGTGCGGGTGCGTAGCCCTGTGCCGCAGCTTTGCGGTACCAGCCTGTGGCCGCCTCGGCGTCTGCAGGCATGTCCTTCCCCTTGCGGCAGGCCTCCCCCATCTGAAACTGTGAAAAGGCATCGCCCTGCTCGGCAGCCGCCCGATACCAGCGCAGCGCCTCTGCCACATCCTGCGCAGCGCCATCTCCTCTCATGAGGCAGCGGGCCAGCTGGCGCTGTGCCTGCAGCACGCCCTGCTCAGCCGCTTTGCGCAGCCAGCCCACCGCCTCCGCCATGTCTGCGCTCACACCCGCGCCGAAGCAATGACGCAGCCCCATGTCCAGCTGCGCCTGGGCATCTCCCTGCTGCGCCAGCTGACGTACATCGGCGAGCGACAGTGCGGAGGACCACCTGCTCCCCGCAGCAGCCAGCTGCTCCCCCGCCATCGCCCATCGGTACACATCCATCATCTTTGTGGCACTCAGCTCGCGTGCCACCCTGGGCAGCCAGCCACCGGCGGCACCGTCTCCCTTCAGTCCGCGCAAAAGCCACTTCATGGCCTCGGCGGGATCTTTCTTCACACCCTCACCATAGAAATAAGCGATGCCCACCCGTGTCTGCGCTTTGGGCAGCCCGCGCATCGCAGCGCGCAGAAACCACTCTGCCGCCGCAGCCTGGTCTTTCAGCACGCCCATGCCAAATGCATGGCACATGCCCATGAGGTACTGCGCCTCGGCATCGCCCTGCTGTGCCAGTGCCCGCAGCTCATCCGGCGGCAGATCCAGCCTCCCGGCGGGTGCTGCTGCCGCAGGCGCAGGCGTGGCAGGAGCGTCCTCCGGCTTGCTGGCCGGTGCAGCCGCCTGCGCGGGCTCCGGGTGCTCTTTCTGCCATTCGCGCACCTTGTTCTGACCATCCACCAGTTCGCCGGATGTCATGCTCGCCAGCGCTGCATCCAGCGCTTTCTGCGCTTCAGCCAGGTGGTATTGATCCAGTTTTTGGGAGCTCATCATGGCGCGGGAGATCCAGTAATAGGCTGCCGGTTTGTCCACGGCCACGCCCTTTCCTGTGCTGAGCATCCGCCCCAGCTGCAGCTGCGCATTGCTGACACCAGCCTCCGCCGCACGCCGAAACCACTCTGCCGCCACCTGCCTGTGCTCCAGCACCAGCATCTGCTCCCCCATCGCATCCATCGCCCGGGCAAAGCCCTGACTCGCCGCCAGATAGAGCCACTTCAGGCCCTCTGCCTCGTCCTTTTTGACATGCAATCCCATCACAAGCACACGCCCGAGCATGTACTGCGCATCCGGCAGCCCCTGCTCTGCCGCGAGGCGAAACCACTTCATCGCTTTTGCATAGCCCGGCTCTGAGGAATCCCCCGCCTTGTTATCATCCGTGGCGCAGTACACTCCCACACAGTACTGCGCCACGGCATCTCCCCGCTCAGCCAGTGCACGCAGCTCCTCCATCTCCATGTTGCCAGGACTAACAGTCGCGTGGACCGGCACCGGAGGCGGCAGAGTCATGATAGTCTCCAGCGAAAGGGCGGGCTGCGGCGCCCGCACCGGCGGCGTGGATGCCGCCACACCTGCCTGCGCAGAGGCGCCAGGTGGCACCTCGGCCACACCGGGCTCTCCGGAGGCAGGCGCAGCCGCCACCTCCGCAGCGCCTCCCGGCTTGCCAGATGGGAACAGCATGACCAGCAGCCCGATGAGCAGCCCCCCACCCACGATGACCATCCCCCACGCCAGCACCGTCAGCGAGCCCGGCCCCCGTTTCACCTGCGCAGATTTCTGCCAGGGCTCATAGGCCTGCATCGGCTGCAGCACCGGCTCCTTTGGGCGTGGCCTGCTCGCCCGGGGCACCCTCGGCGGCTGCGGCCCCGCATCATCCTCCGCCTCCGCCCAGGCCGCAGGCCGCTGCTGCATCGGGTGCACATCCGCCGCGTGATAGGGAAACTCCCCCTCAGGCAGGGCATCCAGCCACTGACACGCCGCACGCAGCTGGTCCCGCTTTGCCACAGCCCTGGCCTGCAGCGCTGCATTTCCAGCAAATCTCTCCGGCCGCCACACCAGCATTCCCTCCTCAAACGCCTCCCTTAGAGATTCCCGGCTGATGGGTGAGGAAAGATCCAAAATCGTCAATGCTTCTCGCGTAGTCATAGTCACTAACCTGCATCGAAGCACTGAAGCAAACCCATGTCATGCGTGAAATCACTTTGTCATGAGATGCAGCCGCCTTCCGGCAGCCAAAGACCACTGCGAAACACATCGCAACATTGCACGCGGGTGCTGAAGGGCTGATTTGAGTGGGCATGAAGCTCATCGCCACGGTTCTCATCTGCGCAGGGGGCTTGTTTTCGGCGCTCAACTGGCTATGCCTGCTTAGCTCGCTCTACAAGCGACGCTTTGTTTCACCCGTTTCTCCTCGCCACGCTGGGAGCTGGCCTCCATGAATTCGACGAGGACTCTCTGCTGGCTCGCGCTGTTCGCTGACGATCATGAAAATGTTTGAATCATTCTTTTCCGCCGCTCATGGCGGGACACCGTGCAAGAGAGAGGCCTATGTGTGGATTCACTCCGAAATGCGCTTGGATGTTCTGGCTGCAAGATTCTCGCAAGTGATGGAACTGAAGTTTCAGCATTCCGACCATTTTGATGAACTTGAAGCCTATGTGGCCTCCCTGGACTTTCATGACATCACGCTTTTGCGCTCGCCCCTAGATGAAGGCGCTGATCGGTTCGAGATCTGGATTGAACCCGGCCATTGGTGCGCGTACACGGGGCACTCGACGGATCTTAGCAACGAATTCTCGACTTGGCTCAATGCCAATTTATCTGGTGTGGGACAGTTTGAGGTGATGAAATGAAGTTCAGCGGCTGCCAATGAACGGCTTGATGCTGAGGAGCGCCGCATTGTGGCTGTGAGGAATTTGTGCAGAGATAGCAACGCGTTGTTTTGATCAAATGCGGTGACCAGCAGAGTGGAGGCACACGCAGCCTCGAAAGGTCGATAGCGGAGAGAGCCCCAGTTGCGACGCAACTGGACAACAATGCTGCGTTTCTCACGGCTCACCTGGCAGCGCATCATACCCGCACTCCGCAAAGAAGAGCTCGGCCATGTTGAGCTTGGCGTAGCCGTAGCCGTAGCCGAGGATGTGGTTGGGGTCGGCACTGCGGCCGCGATTGCCATCGGTGATGGAGTCTCCCTGAAACAGAATGCGCGCGCCGAGGGTGAAGGCTTTCAGGGGCTCCATGGCGCTGCGCTGACGCCAGTGAGCGGGGAAAACAACTAGGTCTGGCGAATTGGCCATAAACGGCTATAATCGGCCAAACAATCAGCCAAGACAGCCATGCTGCCTCTGCTTGAAGGGGAATGCCCCACGCAATGTGAATGAAGATCGTCTGAAAGGTCGGTGGCATGTGAGGCATACTTTCATTCCTGACCATGACTGAAACAAAACCACCTGCCAGGAGAGCATGCTGCCGATGCTTTGATTTGCGTGCTCTGCCTGTGCTGCGAGCGGCTTTGATGGCGGGCCTCATTTCCACGATGACGCTGTGCGGCGCGGAGGATCTGCAGAGGCCGGTGGATGCGCGGCTGAAGCTGCTGGAACAGAAGGGCGTGGCGGGCAGCGGCTTGTTTCAGGGGGCGGTGCACACGGTGCAGACTCCGGCGGAGGTGCGGGCGCTGGCGGGAAAGCTGCAGCCGGGAGATCAGCTCGTCCTGGTCGGCGCAGAGTGGCAGGATGCGCGCTTCACCTTCAGCGGCACGGGCACGGATGAGGCTCCCATCCTCGTCCGCCCGCAGACAGCAGGCGGGGCGGTCTTCACCGGAAAGAGCGAGCTGATTTTTCATGGCGCGCATCTCGTGGTGCAGGGCCTGACCTTTCGCGGGGTGAATCCGGCGCGGGATGGCGCCGTCATCCTGCGTGCGGGCGATGGCGAGGCGAAGCCTGCGGACCACTGCCTCTTCACGGGGCTGACGTTTGACCACTGCGGATCGAACGATGCGGCGGACTGGCCGCGGCAGAAGCTGTGGCTGATGAGCATGCGCGGGAGCGACAACACCGTGGCGGGCTGCCGCTTTGCGGGTCTGAAGCACATCGGCCAGATGATCGGTGCCGCAGAGCTGCCAAAGACGGGGCTGCAGCGGCTGCATGTGCTGAACAACCGCTTCACAGACCGGCCGAAGATCGACGCACAAAACGGCTACGAGATTTTGCAGATCGGCTGGAGCGGCGAGAGCGCGAAGGGCGCGGGCTCGCTCATCGAGGGAAACACCTTTGAAAACTGCGATGGCGAAAATGAGATCATCTCGCTCAAGGCCTCGGATGTGCTGGTGCGCGGCAATTTCTTTTTCGGCTGCCAGGGCGTGCTCTCCCTGCGCAGTGCGAACCGCGTGCGCGTGGAGGGCAATGTGTTTGACGGCAGGGGCAAGGCGAACACCGGCGGCATCACCGCCGAAGGCGCGGACCACGTGATCTCCGGCAACACCTTTCGAAATCTGAAAGCGCCGAAGGACTACTATTTCTGGACGCTGGCCTTTCTCTCCGCGAGCGCCGAAAACATCGGCGACAACGGCGACGTGGCCGGCTATGGCCGCGCGAAGAACATCCTCATCTCCCACAACCGCTTTGAGCACTGCGATGCCCGCATCGCGGTGGGGGCGTACCCGCGCAAAGACTACCCGCTGCTCCCGCGCGACATCCGTGTGGAGGACAATGTCTTTGTGGGCATGCCGGGCCCCAGCGTGTTTGACTACCTGGCGCCAGACGCAGAGGGAGAGCTGCGGAAGACATGGCGCGAGGTGAGGAATGTGTTTGAGCGGTAGAGGCGGACGCAATTCGCGATGCTGTGATTGTGCGATCATTTCCAGCATTTCCGAGCATGGCAGGATGAAGTGAATTTCACAGGCAGGTTGGCAGGCGCTGGCCCAAAATGGCATGTCACTTTGAGAAAACGGTGTCGCCGATGCAGGCTTGCGCCGTGCATCTATGCCACCGCAGTCCGAGACGCTGTCGCGTTGCTAGCCCCCCATGCAATAATCAAAGTCCCGGCTGATCTGCGTGCTTGGCTTCACCGTCGCATTCTATTCTCACTTCCCCTCCGCCAGCGCATAATACGCGCACTCCGCAAAGAAGAGCTCGGCCATGTGGAGCTTGGCGTAGTTGTAGTGGCGAATGACCTGCTCGATGGCGGCGCGGTCGGCGGCTTCTCCTTGCAGCGCGACGATGGCGGCTCCGGCGAGCGGGTTTTTCATGTAGCGGGACTCGTAGTCCTTGCGCTCGCCGCGCTTGGTTTTGTCGGAGATTTTGGCGAGCCTGGCGGCGTCCGCCTGCGTGGGCTGCGGGAACCACGTGGGGTAGAGTGCGCGCCAGTTCGCATTGCCAAAGAACTTGGTGTCATTGTTGTCAAAGGTGGTGTGGCCTTTGAGCGCGGGGCGGGCGTTGGTGGCATTCACGGCGAGGCCCTGGCGGTAGTGCGCGCGGCGGCTTTCGTCCGTCTCCATGCGGATGAGCTGGGCCAGCGCGGCCTGGCTGCCCACGTAGATCCAGAGCTGCGACTCGTCGATATGCGCGATGGCTTCGCGGTCAAAGGGGTAGCCCATGGCGCAGATCTCCACACGTGTCTTGCCTTTCGGGTCGGGGCGCTCGGCGCAGGCTGTGTGGTAGCGCTCCAGCCAGACGGCGTCTCCGGTGATCTCGTGCGTGGTGCGCAGCAGGTGCAGGTAGCGCACAGCATCGCGAAAGAGGTGGCCTTTGAAGCCGCCGCGAAAGTCGCCTCTGAAATCTCCCTCGCACGGGATGCGCCACTGCACAGCCTCGAGCGCAGCCGCCACTTCTTTGACCTTGGCGATGATCTGCCCGCGCTCCTCGGTGGTGGGGATGCCGCTTTTCAAATAAGCCTGCAGCCCGAGAAACCACGGGTGCGTCTGATCATCGGAGCTGAGCGGATAATGGCACACGCCATCCGTGCCGATGCCACGCGCGATGAAGCCGGGCACGTCAGAAACCGACGCGCATTTCATGAGCCCCTGCGCCAGACGGCGTGCCTGCTCCGCATCCGCAGCAGCACCGCTGCGGTGCGCGCGCTCGCACATGGCAGGGAGGTAGAGGCCATTGAACATGGGCCCGTTCTCGATGGGGCTCCACCAGCCGATGGCATTGGGCCTGCCGAGCTTGCAATCCTCCGGCGTGGGCAGCTCACCCACGTAGTCGCGGATGATGCCATGCTTGTCCACAAAGCGCCCCCACAGCTCCGCATGCGCCTGCTCCACCGCCTGCGCAGGCGTAGGCGTAGGCGTAGGCGTAGGCGTAGGCTCGGCAGCGTGCAAAAGTGCGTGCGGCAGCACCATGAGGGTGGAGAGGGTGAGGAGGGAGAGTTTCATGAAAGGGGTGCAGAGATGCGGTGGCGTAGCTGATGGCAAAGCGGCGAGCGGCTACTCAAGGAGAGGCACGGGCAGGATGCATGCATATTTTAAAAGCACACCGGTTTTGGCTCATGCGGGAAAGTGGTGCTGCAGACACTCGCTCAGCTTTGCCCACCATCTCAGGCTCTTCATCCGCTCACTGCAGCCGCAGGCAGGAGGCCGCGAGGCGCGCCTGCTCAGAGTCCATCTGCGGAGGCTGTGGTTGAAAGTCCTTCTGATGTCCTCTCCACGCGCAGGCCCTCAGGCCTTTGAAATCGTAAATGCGCGAGAGCAGCAGCAGCCACAGCACCAGCGATCCGAAAACCCACAGCAGCGGCAGCCACGAGCCCGCAGCCTGCTGGATGAAAACGAAAGGCCGCGAGATCAGTGCCTCAGGACCCGCGCGCACGATGAGCGCAGGCATGGCCATGATGCCCACGAGGCTGGTCAGGGCATGCAGTGCATGGGCGGCACCCAGTAGGCTATGTCTTCGTTTCATAGAAAGCTGCGGGCACTCAAGCGAGGGCAGGGCAGAGCGCAAAGCCTACCACTCATTCCCGCATCGACATTACAGCCGCTCAAAGCGCACACTGCGCCCGCCGTGGCCGCCGCCGCCGAGGTCGGTATTCACCCACAGCGGGATGCCTGCCGCCCGGCACGCCGCTGCCAGCGCCTGCACCTGCCGCCTGCGTGCCTCCATCCACGGCGCGTCAGCCATCAGCCGCAGCATGTGCTCAGACACCCACGGCGGCAGCAGGTCCGGGTGGCGCAGGTGCGTGTAGTCCTGGGTGATGAAGATGCCCGTAGAGCGGCGCTCACGCGGCAGGGTTTGAAAATACGCGACCTCCGCCTCCGGCGTGTGCAAAACCCGGTCGCCACGCGCGTCCGTGTCCATCGCCAGCCACATGTCCTCCTTGGGCGGCGGATTGGCACCATACCATACCACAAAGCGCCTGCACACCTGCGGCACCTCCGCCACGATGCTCCCGTCTCCCCGCACCTCCAGCGATGGTGCCACCACATACGGTATCTGCTGCGCGGCCTCATGAATGCCATCCGCACCCCAGTGCCCCGCCACCAGCGCCAGGAAAAAGGCCAGGACAAGCGTGAGGGCGATCAGCCACGTGATCTGTCGGTGCTGCATCATCTCGGTGTGCTCCACCGCCAGCATGGCATGTGGTGCAGGCATTGTCATCCATCACAATCAGGGCCTCCAGGCTTGTTCAGCAGGCTGTGGTCAGACATTCACTCGGGTAACTGTATCCTCGTGAGAGCTTTGATGAAATCATGCCCCTGCTCAAACTGGCCAAACCGAAATTGATCCCGGCAGCGGTAGGCCTTTCTCCTCCGCAGGCGGTCGCTCCATGGCTTCAGGTAGTTCCGAACCCTCGCGGGATTGATGTTCCATATCTTGGCGAGAAGCTCAGCATCTCCCACCTGTGGCTGGTCATGCCCCCACATCTGCGGCAAAGGCTCAAAGCGGTCGATCAGCTTCTGCTGCTCATCGTAGAGGTTGTATTCCCAGACGACATGCTCTTGAAACATCAGGTGCAGCCACGGGCACTTGAGCAGGGTTCCGAGGCCCTTGTACAGCTCATATCCTTCCGTTTGAGGAAAGCTCACCCACACAAGAGTAGCCGCCAGACCTTCCACAACGAAGGCATTCACGTCGTGGACAAATTTCTCAGCATTGAGCAGCACCTTCCATTGCGGATGACAGGCACGAACGAAGTCCACACACCTTTGCCCGCCCGCTACGGGATAAGCAGCGATACTTGAGTTGCTCATGATGTCATGGGTTAAAGCACACGCGTGGAGCCAATGTCGCGATACTTTCAGAATTCGTACAAGGCGTCAAACACGCAGAATTTCATCAAAGAAAAATGAAATGTAGGGGCATGACATCTCTGTACAATGCGGGACCACTGCACAGTCATCTTTTCAAAAACAACCCCTCCCAGCCACCACACACCATGAAGCCCCTCGCCTTTCTCTTCCTCCTCTCCCTCGCGCTCCCCTGCACCGCCCTCCGCGCCGAGGAGCCGCAGCCGCAGGTCATCCACCTGTGGGAAAAGGGCGCGCCCGGCTTTGAACAGCTCAAGGACGAGCCCGAGGTCATGAAAGGCACCTCCGTCACGCATGTCAACAATCCCTCCATCACCGTCTTCCCCGCGCCGAAGGACAAGGCCAACGGAGCCGCCGTGCTCATCGTCCCTGGCGGCGGGCATCGCCAGCTCGGCTTCGGCGGCGAAGGCATCGAGCCCGCCAAGATCCTCAACAACCTCGGCATCACCTGCTTCATCCTCAAGCACCGCCTCCCGCGCGAGGAAGGCAGCCCCTACAATCTCGACATCCACCCGCGCCAGGACGGCCAGCGCGCCATGCGCGTGATCCGCAGCCGCGCCGCCGAGTGGAACCTCGACCTCAAGCGCATCGGCATCCTCGGCTTCTCCGCCGGTGGAGAGGTCGTGGCCATGGTCGTTTACAGCCCCACCGCGGGCGATCCCGCCGCCGCCGATCCCATCGACCGCGCCAGCAGCCGCGCCGACTTCCAGATCTCCATCTACCCCCGCCCCCCCCGCGCGCCCCCCGCCCCCCCCCCCCCCCCCCCCCCCCC
>APMI01027091.1_pt1 | contig 13726 bp, 13 predicted proteins | sample 667938 | NCBI WGS metagenome assembly APMI01 (sample SAMN01084076, study PRJNA167559) | wastewater metagenome | biome: Wastewater | place: Denmark: Ejby Moelle, Odense | collected 2011-11-28 | reverse complement strand
AAGTTGTGGTAGCAAACATCATTTCGAATCTGTTCGAGGCAGCGAAGGGTCGGAAAATTTGCAATCGAATACGTAAAGACGATCTTGCCTGCGAGAGCTAAACCTGCGGCGACGCCTGTCATATTCTGTTCAGCGATTCCAGCGTTGATGAACCGACAACCAATCGCATCCCGGAGAGGCTCGAGCACCGAGTAACCCAAATCGCCAGTCAGCAACCAAATCCGATCATCGGTCTTGGCTACCTCGATAACTGCTTGGATCAACGCGTCTCTCATGCGGCCTCCAACTGGCGACACGCGTTGGCAAGCTCTTCAGTATTAGGTGATTTGTAGTGCCAATCCAGACTGCCTTCCATAAAATCGACCCCTTTCCCTTTGACTGTATGAGCGATGATCAGATTTGGACGAGTTTGATTGGTCGCTAATGCGTTTCTGATCTGGTCATGGTTGTGGCCGTCGATCTCGACAGTCGACCATCCAAATTGGGCGAATTTCTTTGAAATTGAACCAAGCCCGAGAATTTCGTCAACGTCTCCGTATCCTTGAAGTCGGTTGTGATCGACGATCACGGTCAAGTTCGTCAGGCTGTGTTTTCCAGCAAATAGAGCGGACTCCCAAGTAGTGCCTTCGTTAAGCTCACCGTCTCCGACAATGCAAACGACACATTGTTTGATCGCTAAGGCGAGGCCGCAGGCGATGGGCATTCCATGTCCGAGCGAGCCGGTGGATACTTCAACGCCTGGTACGTGGTGGCTGACGTGACCTAAGAGTCGCGAACCAGGTTGACCGTAAGAGTCTAGCTCTTCGACAGGGAAGAATCCGGTTTCAGCGAGGATCGCATAAAGCCCAACAGCGGCATGGCCTTTGCTGACGATGATTCGGTCTCGGTCATCCCGGCCTGGCTGGGTGTCGAGGATTCCGCTATAGAGAACAGCGAGTATGTCAATCATTGACAGCGCACTGCCAATATGTGATGCCTTTGCTCGGTGGACCATTTTGACGGCGTGAAGTCGCGCAGTACGGGCCAGATCCACCGAATTGATCACGCTGCAGACCGTCCGAGCTTAGCCGAATAGATGAGGTCTCGAATCTGAGCGCCGATGTAAGCAATTTGCTCTCTTCGTAGTAGCACTCCGCTCGGCAAATTCAGCGCATGATCACCGACAAACTTGGCTACTGGGGCAGTGGGTTGTTGAGTCGGCCAGATCGGATATTGGCTGATCGCGGGGAACACGGGACGAGTATCAATATTTCTTTGCTTCAGGGCCGCCCTAAAGGCCTCGCGGTCAATCCCAGATTCGGGATTCACGGTAATCGAGGTCATCCAATGTATGCTCCTCGCGTAATCCGCCTCATGGAAGAGTTCGATACCTTCAACACCATCGAATTCTTCGGCGAACCACGAGTGCAGCCTTCGCTTCATTTCGATCAGTTCGTCGGCGCGTTCAAGTTGCCCGAGGCCGATCGCCGCCTGAACGTTAGACATCTTGTACTTCCAACCGATATCTGAAATCCAGAAAGTACGCCGTGGATCACGTCCCTGATCCCAGAGTGACTGGACTCTCTCGAAGAGTCGATCGTCGTCGGTGACCAGCATTCCGCCTTCCCCGGTGACGAGCAGCTTTGCACCTTGGAAGCTGAAGCACGCAAAGTCGCCAAACGTTCCTGCTTTTCTTCCATTACACTCCGCACCAATCGCTGGAGCCGCATCCTCCACAATCGCTAAGCCATATTTAGTAGCTAAGGCTACTAAATTATCCATTCTTGCCGGATGTCCGTACAGGTGAACTGGCATGATCGCCTTGGTGCGGTCGGTGATCAGCGCCTCAACCGAGTTCGGATCAAGGCACCATGTGGACTTTTCGATGTCAGCAAAAACTGGTGTTGCGCCTGTATAGAGAACAGCGTTCGCGGTAGCTACCCATGTAATGTCTGGAACGATGACTTCGTCGCCAGGGCCGATTCCCAGTGCCAGCAAGCTTAAATGAAGCGCACCCGTGCAACTTGAGGTGGCAATGGCGTATTTTCGACCAAGATAGCTGGCAAAGCTTTCTTCAAATTGCTTGAGATATTTGTTCCACTGGCCGTTCCAACCGCTTCTTGCAGCATCAAACGCGTAGCTAGATTCTCGCGCGCTGATGCTCGGGCCGGCAGTCAGAATCATCGAGTCGCCATTCCATTTGGCTTCGGGTCTGTATTCTAGTCGAACAAACCAGTCGTCAGGAGTGGCGTCATCGTCTTCCGTAACAGGTTCCAGGCTTAGGGCTTCGCCGTGGACGTGCTTTCGTAAAGGAGTTCGGCTAACTTCGACAAAGCCTAACTCTTTCTCCATCGTCATCACGCGCTTGAGGCCGCTCAAAACCCGGCAGTAGAAGCCGTTCGGCCCGATGGTGTTCTGAGCCCACTCGAACATAGCTTTGATTGCAAGCTGCATGATATCGCGACGCCCTTGAAGCGATCCACGAAGCAGATTATCAAACTCCATCAATCCATCATCGTTGAGACATCCAGCAAATCCGAGGTGGCCGACCCAATGTCCGTTAGGATCAACAACAAGAAAGAGCATCCGGTCTGGGACGTTAAGCAATCGATCGACCAGCCAACTTTTTGTGCCATCGATGGTCACTGGGAACTGCGTAGGATACACATGCGCGTGGTCTTCTCGCCATCTAGCCAAGGTTTCGATCAGTAGGTGGTCGTTGGCATGAACGTCTGCAACAGGTAGAAGAAAGCCAGCTCCATCAGAAAGAGGGATGGATTTTGTCCAAAGCATATCTAGGCTTGAGGTCCGTTTGAGGAACTCAAAGCTGCTTTTAACTGCGTGAAAATAGGTTGCGCGTTGCTTATCGTCCATGTTTGCCTTATGCTGCTCTAATCTTTTTGGTGCGGTCGTCGCCGTAGCTGCTATCAAGAAACTCGACGCGCTGCGGGATCATGTGTCGTGGAAGTTTTTCGGCACAGAATTTACGCATTCGAACTCGAAAATCGGAAAGTTTCTCGTCGTGATCAACGAGGACTTTGAGGGTGAGAACAGTGCCAGTCAATGCATTTGGCTCGCCGCTCACAATGGCAGTTCGAACATCCGGCATCGTTTCGATCACTGCCTCGACCTCGCCGGGATGAACTTTTTCTCCGCCGACATTGATCATTTCTGATCTCCTGCCAATGATTCGAATCCAATCCCCGTCGATCTCAACTTGGTCGCCAGTCTTCATCCAACCGTCTTCCGTAAATGGACTTGGAGCGTTGAGATACCCAAGCATCGCGGTGTCTGCTTTGACCTCAAGCAGGCCGTCAACGATCCGCGTCTGATACTCGCTGCCTCCGATCTGCATGAACGCAGAACCGTCGCCTCGGGATCTGGACCGCATGATTCCAATTTCGGACATACCGTAGGTTTGTCTCTTTTCGACATTAGGCAATGCCTCATTCAACGCGTTCAACGTTGTATCTGGCATGGGCTCACTACCATAGGTCACCAGGCGAAGGCTGGACAAGTCGTGTTGGTGAATAGCTCCGCTCAGGAGTAGTAGGCGCAAAAACGTTGGTGAGGCGGGAAGTAGCTCCGCACGATGCGCTTCGATCATCGTGCAAATGCAGTCTGGGTCACGATTCGGGGGGCAGATAAGGGCACATCCGTTGACCAGGGAATAGAGAAGGGTGTTCAACCCGCCAACATGGTCCGGCTTCATAAATGCTACGGTTCTAAAGGCCTTGCCCTTCTTATTAGTAGCTTTAGATAGTAGTTTATTGAAATCGTGAAGAGCCGTTTTTGGAACTCCTGAGGAACCCGAAGTGAGAAATACCAAGCCTGGACAGCCTTTGGATCTTAATTCCTCGATCAGCGGATGTGAATAGTTCCCGCCAATATTTGTCACCTCAAGCTCGCCATCAATAACGAATTGGGCAGGAGTTTGGCTGATCGCTACTGACTTTCTAGAGTCTTCACCTTTGGGAACCAAAACGACTGTGGATTCGAGTGCGAACAACGCAAGCATTGCCGCAATGTCGCGACTCGTCCACTCACAGCAGAAAACCACAACGCAACCCTTGCTGATTCCATTCTCGGCAAACCGATGTTTGTGAGATTGGACCTCTGCTATTAGTTGCCGATAGCTAACCGAGTTCGTCGAGGTGATGACTGCGATGTCCTCACCATAGGCTTCAATGGAGGATAAGAATTGGTTGATCATGAGATCCCCCCCAAGTACAAAGTTTGCCCTGTGACAAAATCGCTCGCTGGGTTGATAAAGAAGTCGACGACGTTCGTGATATCGCTAAGAATGCCCTTGCGGCAGATTGCCTGGCGAGAGAGCAGAGCGTCGATTTTAGGTTGCGGTACTGACTTGATCAAGTCAGTGTCAACCGGTGTCGGTCCAACGGCGTTAACGGTAATTCCTAGCGGCGCAAACTCTTTGGCTAGAATCTGAGTGAGCGTCACCACGGCGGCTTTCGAACTTGCGTAGATCGCCTCTCCTTCTAATTGAAGAGGCGTCGCAACGGTGGCGAAGTTGACGATCCGTCCTGATCCCTTCTGTTTCATCAGCTTGGCGCATTCACGACAAAGTAGGAATGTGCCGATGACGTTGGTCTCGAGGATTCGAGTGATCGTCGCACCGGGCGTAAGCAAGGCGCTGTTCATTGAGGCAATCCCGGCGTTATTGATGAGGTTATCGACTTGTCCAAACTCTTTTCGAATTGTACGAATCATTGAAATCACACTCTTCTCGTCCGCGATATCGAGTTCGAAGTGTTGATACAGAGGGTGCGTAAGATCCGATGTGCTACGGCTACAACCGATCACGGTATGTCCTTGAGTCAGATAGTGCTCCGCCAATCCGCGGCCAATACCTTTTCGCGAGCCTGTGATTACCGTAATCATTTGTAGCTTATGCTGCTAATAGCCCGGTTGTATAGTCTGTAAATGTTCCAACCGATCTGAACGGACTCTTGAATCGAGACACAGCCCTATCATCTGTTAAGCTGATGTTTGTATCAAACTCATCCTGAACCTTCTCTTCAACCATGAGAATCAGGCTCACTAGGTCGAGTGAATCAAGACAACCTTGCCGACCATAGAGGGGAGCTTCCTCCCCCAAGTCGAGCTGAATCTGCTCTTCCAATGTCTCATTAAGTTCTTGAGCAGCACCAGTGATAATCGTTAGGACCTTTTCGCGTGGGTTCATGAGGCGTTCCTCCCTTTGCTTAGAAATTCGTGGATTGAAGACGAGATGAATTCGAGATGCTCCTCTCGCAGACCTGGCCAGATGCCGACCCAGAACACGTTGTTCATCACAAAGTCAGTGTTGGTGAGTTCGCTCGCGACTCTGTGTCGGATGTTTTGGTATCCAGGCTGTTTTAGGATGTTTCCGCCGAAGAGCAGGCGTGTGCCGATCTTTCTTGATTCAAGGAACCGCACCAAGTCATCTCGTTTGATCGAACTATCGGGCTGAATGCCAATGGCAAATCCAAACGGACTTGGGATGCTTCCAGGTGTCGATTGCGGCAAAATCAGATGGTCTTGAGTGTCTAGTAGTAGCTCAAGCAAGTAAGCATGATTTTGTCGCCGTGCTTCGATGAATCTTGGTAGTTTTTCGATCTGAGAAACACCGATGGCGGCTTGCATGTCGGTTGCCTTCAGGTTGTATCCGACATGGCTATAGGTGTACTTGTGGTCGTATCCTTCAGGCAGATCGCCCAGCTGCCACCCAAAACGGTTTCTGCACGTATCGTCCTTGCCCGGGTCGCACCAGCAATCTCGTCCCCAGTCGCGGAAGGAGGTAGCAATCTTGTGAAGCCCTTGGGTGTTGATCATCACCGCCCCGCCCTCACCCATAGTCATGTGGTGAGCGGGATAGAAACTTGCCGTGGAGATGTCTCCTATCGTTCCGATAGACTGACCTGCATAGCTCGCTCCGATAGCATCGCAAGCGTCTTCGATGAGCCAAAGGTTATGAGCGTTGCAGAAGTTTCGGATGACATCCGCTTGGAACGGATTCCCCAGCGTATGGGCAATCATCACAGCCTTCGTTTTCGGACTGTAAGCCTGTTCGAGCAGTTTCGGTTCGATGTTGTAATAAGGAACTTGAACATCGACAAAAACGGGGACTAATCCGTTCTGGATGATCGGGTTGATCGTTGTTGGAAAACCTGCCGCGACCGTGATCACTTCATCGCCAGCCTTGAGCGCCCTATCTTCGAGCGTTGGGCTCGTTAAGGTACTCAACGCAAGAAGGTTTGCGCTCGATCCTGAGTTCACAAGCAACGAGCTACGGCTACCAATGAACCTGGCAAACCGTCGTTCAAACTGATTGGTATATCGCCCGGCGGTAAGCCAAAGATCCAGGGAAGCATCAATCAGGTTTTTTAGGTCTTCGACATCCAGAACTTTGCCGCTTGCAGGCACAGGGTCTTTGCCTGGTCGAAACTCCTTCTGAGGGTAATTCTCCTCAAAGAACCTTTCGGCAAGTTCCGCAAATTCAGATCTTAGTTGTCTTTGTTCAGACAATGAAGCAATGACGGCCATGGTGTGTCCGTGGTAATCGTCGGGCGATCTAGTAATTTCAACAGGGTGATTCTTGATGAGAGTTGTGAGGTTTTTGGCATGTCAACCCTCATTCCATCCCTTAAGGTGGGGCAGTAAACTGATCGAATGCTATTAGCCAAGCGAACGGCAAAGAAGCCAGCGCTCGACGGGAACCTATGTTCTGATGTTTGGGGGGAAGCCGACCGTTCTCCTGCCTTTGTTGACATGGCGACTGGCGGGCCAGCTTTACTCAAAACAGAGGCCAGCATCCTTTGGGACGACGAAAACCTATATGTTGGGTTCTGGATTCAGGAACCCTTCCCAACGGCATTGCAGGACGCTCGTGATTCGCTAGTTTTTCGAGAAAACGACGTTGAAGTTTTCATTGACGGGGGAGACTGCTACTACGAGTTTGAGATCAATGCCCTTGGAACCGTATACGAAGTCTTCTTCATTTGGCGAGACGCCTATTCGGAGCGGTTCAACACTCCAGAATTTGATGTTCATCGACGTAAGGCATTTTCGTTTGGTGGCGATTTTGATCGCACCGAGGCCGCCTTTTGGACTGGAACTCACCCGCGCGGTACCCGGTGGGCTTTTACAGACTGGGATATGGAGGGAATGCAGTCAGCTGTGACGATTGACGGCGTTCTCAACGACCCCACGGTTCGGTCAACAGGCTGGAAGGTTGAGTTAGCGTTTCCTTGGGCTTCGATGCAGCATTTGGCGAACGGGAGATCTTTGCCTCCAACGCCGGGCGATGTTTGGAAAATCTTTCTGGGTAGATTCCAAAAAATCGAACTCGCCGGGAAGCAGGTACAGGCTGCATGGTGCGTCACTCCTCACGGCAAATACGACACCCATCAGCCGGAATCTTTCACTGAAGTGACATTCATTGAGTAGGCGACAGGTCTAGTCCAAGGTCAAAGCCTTCGGAGAGCTTTTCGAAGGCTTCTTCGTATTTGAGTGGTCCAAAGGTGTGGGTGCCAGATATGACGTAGATGCCTGCTCCACGACGCGTAAGGTCGGGGCGTAACGTGGTCGATAGGGGAGCGACCAGGTGGCAAGGACGTGCTTGAAACAGTTGGTTGGCAATTTGTTTTGCATTTGGACCAACGACAAATGCGTGTACATCATCTTCAAATCGGGCTGCAAGACTGTAATAGCTGGACAAGTTTGTTTTTCCAGTTGGAAGCCAATTGAATCGGTTGACGATGTCTTTGGCTCTTTGAACAAGCGCGCGCCCGCTAGGTCTGTCGTAGGTAAGTGCGCCGTAATCGTTCATCAGCCTAGCCAAGGCAAACAAAGTTGCCTCGCGAGTGGTGTCGAGAATCTCAGGAATGGCGACAGGCTTGGGGCCAAGTTCGGTTTGCGTGTCGAATCCATTTGCATACAATCGCTGTTCGGGCAAATAGTAGAACTTGGTTGCTTGTGTCAGAACAGATAATCCACTTTCAAAATAGCCTTGTTGTCCCGTGATCAAATAGGCTTCCAGTGCGGCATCAGCATAGGCGACATAGTCTCCTAAATAGGTCCCAGTGCGCATACCGCCGTGTTGCTGGTGCATTGGAATGCTTGCCGTCAACAAGCTACTGCGGGTCGCCCCAAAGATGTTGAGTGCAAGACGAAGCCGATTTGGGTCTGGCCAGCACCGGGTTGAGCGCAACATGGAAGCTACCGCCGATCCATTAACATCCATCAAGCCTTTCCCCGCAACTTTTCGAGTTTGACCTTGAGACTTTCGAAGCTTCTCTAGAAGGCTGTCCAACGTCTGACGTTGATTTGTAAATACATCCTCATTGCGAAGATACGGTGTCATTTGGAAGTTGACTTGTGTGTTCAGGTTTAAGTTTTCACCAACCCAAGTTCGTTCTTCGTCGCTCAGAATGTCTCGAAGTTTTGCTGGTGAGAACGACCCATAGGCGCTTCTTCGAATCGCAGTTTCATCGCCGACCTCTGCTGCTGCCATTAAATTATCGTTGTCGGCGAGGGAAAGCATCCAGTCAAAGGTTTGACGAGCCGCCCATTGGTAGATCGGTTTTTTTGTATGCGAATAGGCTTGAATAAGAACGTCTAGCGCAGAAGCGTTCATCGTCGTAACCTTATCAAACTCAAGAAATGGGTTGGATCGGCCGTCAAGTTGCCGATAAAACCCTCCGTTTACAGGGTCAAAGAAAGGTGAGCAAATCCAGTGAAGTGTGAGATTGTCCGCTTCCGACTGCCGCCCGACAAGCCAAAGGTATTTCAACGAAATCGGGCTAAAAATGGAGTAATCGATCTGTGGCGGCGGACTGGCCCAATCTAGCTTCGACTCCAAACTCTCGGCAATGGATAAGAAGTCAAGCGGATGGATCGAAGATGTCGAATAGAGGTGATCGACTTCAGATTTTTGAAGATTCGACTCGTCGTTGTTATCGAGTCGTTTTTGATATTCCTGGATCGCCGTATTCAGTCTCGCCGAGAATTCATCAGGTTGCATGTCCTGAGGAGCCGAAGACCTAACGACGTAATTCACAATTCTGGCGTTGCTATCCAGAAAGATGATTTGCATTCCGCTCAGGTAATTCTCTTCAATCCGTGTGGACGGCATCAGGTTGGTTAGCCACATGGGGTCTTGGAGGCTATCGATGCGAATACAAATGAAGTTACGTGCGAGTTTCTCGACAACGTTGTCGTCGGTGAAGTCGTTCCGATCAATCCAACGTCCGAATGCACTCCAAGGCGCTCCGATCACCATCAAAATTGGCTTTCCTGATTGCCGTGCTTTCTGAAATGCCTCGTTCGAATATGGATACCACTGAATAAATTGGCGTGAACCCTGTGCGTAAAACTCGCCCTTTTCGGCGGCAATTGGCCCTTGTTTAGCCAAGGGTACAAGCGGCTCTAAGACGCGTTGCACTAGAGCGATGACGCAAAGAGCGATCAATAATCCAGTAACAACACGAAAGCGCAGTCGGTTCAAAGCAGTAGATATCCCTATGGTCGAATTGCAAGGTCTGTGCTACACTTTACCTATGTCGATTTCTCTCGACGAGGTTCGGCACGTTGCCCGCTTGGCACGTTTGGAACTCGCTGAGTCAGAGATTCTTTCGTTGCAAGGCGAATTGAACGCGCTTCTCGGCCATTTCTCTGATCTGTCACAAGCTCAACTCGATGGGTTGGAGGCTTCGTCACATCTGCTTAACGTCAGCAATGTGTGGTCGGAAGATCAGCCTCGACAAGGTATTTCACAAAGACTCGCTCTTCGAAATGCACCTGTTTCCAAGGCGGGACTCTTTGTTGTCCCGATGATCATCGAAGAATGAGTCAGGACATTCACCTACGCTCTGCGATTTCATTGGGCAAGGCAATTCAATCTCGCGAGATCTCTTGCGTTGAGGTTGCAACCGCTTTTCTCGACAGAATCGATTCTCTAGATTCGCAATTCGGCGCGTTCCTGGCCCATGACCGCGAAAGCGTACTGTCGGCAGCGGCAGAATCGCAAAAAATAGTCGATAGCGGAGAGGCTGGACCACTGACTGGAGTGCCGGTTGCGGTGAAAGATAATATTTCAACCAACGGTCTCGAAACCACTTGCGCGTCGAAAATCCTCAAAGGCTACGTTCCGCCTTTCGATGCAACTGTCGTCGAAGCGCTGAAAGCATCCGGTTGTGTGGTCTTAGGCAAGACCAACATGGACGAGTTCGCCATGGGAGCATCGACGGAAACTTCCGCCTACAAGATTTGTCGAAATCCTTGGGATACAGAACGATCTCCAGGAGGATCAAGTGGTGGTAGCGCCTGTGCGGTAGCTTCGCGTTTAGCTCCTATCTCATTGGGTAGTGACACCGGTGGCTCGATACGCCAACCAGCAGCGCTTTGTGGTGTCGTTGGCTTCAAACCGACTTACGGAAGGTGTTCGCGGTACGGACTAATTGCTTTCGGAAGCAGTTTGGATCAGATCGGCCCGATTGGTCAGTGCGTTGAAGATGTGGCCTATCTCGCTCAGGCTACGACGGGACACGATCCGCTCGATTCGACTTCGCTTAACCTTCCCCCGATCAGCACGGCTGAACTGAAATCTCGAACAATCAAAGGTATGAAGGTTGCCTTGCCCGAGGAGCTGTTCGGCGATGGCGTAGATTCAGGCGTTCGAGAAGCGGTGAACGTTGCGGTCGAGAAACTTCTGAAAGCCGGTGCCGAAGTCACCACGATCTCCTTGCCTTCGATCAAACTCGGGGTTACAACCTACTACATCATTGCACCAGCGGAAGCGAGCAGTAATTTAGCCCGTTTTGACGGCATCCGATTTGGGCACAGAGCTTCCAGCGGAACGCACATTGGTGTTGTGGAAAGAAGCCTACCCGAGGGTTTCGGTCATGAAGTTAAGCAACGGATTATGATTGGCACTTATGCGCTGTCCGCCGGATATTACGATGCGTACTATCTGAAAGCTCAGCAAGTTCGTGCGATGATGCGCCAGGAATTTGATAAAGTATTAAGCGAATACGATCTGGTTCTCGGGCCGACCTCGCCGATTCCTGCCTTCAGATTAGGCGAAATGGCCGACGATCCTTTAGCCCTAAAGCTAGTTGATTTTTGTACGATTCCGGCTAATATGGGCGGTATGCCAGCAATCTCAATCCCATGTGGTCACACACAAAACGGATTGCCTGTTGGGTTGCAATTACTAGGTGGAAGAGAGAACGATGAATTCTTACTTTCCGCAGCGTATGCAATTGAGCAAGAACTTGGCTTCGGAATACTGACGCCTCCGACGGTTTAAGAGACTTTCTATGGACGACATCCGCAAAGAAGATCGCAGGCTGTTCGTCAAAGAGTTGCTTGATCCAATGAGGATCATGCTGACCCTTGCCGGGCTTGCTGGTGCTTGGGTCTTTGTTCAGCTCAAAGTAGGGATGGATACCTTTGGCGGATATGTCGCAATGGTTATCGGCTTAGCAGTCGTTCTTTCAATGTCAGGCGTCGCCGCGTATAACAACTCGGTCCCGAAACGCTGGAGGAACAAGCGAACTCAAGCACTATGGCAGGGGTGTCAAGAACGCCTCACACGATTTGATGAGGTGCTAACTAAAACCCGAAAGGATCAAATTGCCGACCTGAACGACATGCCGAGAACGATCAAGGCAGTGGGAGAATCGTTATACGCTGCGTTGCGACGGGCAGATCTCATTGCTGATGAAGTTCAGCAGTCGGAACGAGGTCTCTACAATGCTCCGCCTACTTGGCAGGTTCGGTCGAATGATCCCCAATCAAACGAGCTCTATCGGTTAGCAGATAAGAACATCGCCGAGTACAAGGCACATTTTGCGAGTGTCATGGCAGGTGTTCAGCGGACTGAAGCTCAGTCAGCGGTCTTTATGACAACGCTCGATACTTTGCGAATGAAGATGCTGGGATATCGGCTTTTCGAGCCATGAGTTTTTGGAAGCACTTGCCGAAGCTCGTGCCCAATTACAGTCGATTGATACGGCACTGGAGGAACTTGATTTGAGTCACTACCCCACCCGAATCAGCGTGGTTCCAACTGTCGATGGCAACCTGGAGCAACAGATCGACCAAAGATGAGTGTCACTTATAGCGTTCTTTGTCCTGCAAAAATCAACTTGTTTCTAGCTGTCGGTCCGATAGATCGGCGAGGTTACCATCCACTCAGAACGATCTTTCAAACGATTGATCTATTCGACGAACTCGAAGTTCAGCTTTCGGATTCAGATAGTTTCACTTGTGACCACGAATCGGTTCCGGCAGATAACACGGTGACGAAGGCACGAAGACTGCTTCGCGAAATTATGCCTTTGCCGCCGGTAGCCATCCGCCTTAAAAAGCGAATTCCCTCAGAAGCAGGATTGGGTGGTGGTAGTTCCGATGCGGCAGGTCTCATTCGTATTGCATCTGCCATGGTAGGGAACCCACCTTCAACCGCTGAGTTGCTAAGCGTTGCCTCTGCGATCGGGGCAGATGTACCTTTCTTTCTAGTAGGTGGAAGGGCAAAAGGTGAAGGTTACGGCGAGAAACTCGAGGCCATCGAGACACCTGTAAACCACGAACTGGTCCTCATAAAACCGACAGTAGGATGCTCGACAGGAGTAATGTATCGATCACTCGATGAGTTGGATTACTCTTGGAAAGAGTTCTCTGACGAAGACATTTTGTACAATGACTTCGAAAGGGTTGCTCCTGCTGAGTGCGCGTACCTGAGAAAGGTATTAAAAGAACTTGGAGCGTATGATTCAGGTCTTACTGGTTCTGGATCTGTAATTTTTGGTCGGTTTTTGGATGGGGCCTCTGCTCATAGAGCCATAGAATCTTTGCGTCAGAAGAACCTAGTCGAAACGTTTTTTTGTACGTATCTGAATGCGATGCCTAGTGTAGTAACTAGGTGATATTGTTCATTGCAGAACAATATCATTTAATACGCCTAATGTTCTGAGGCGTTCTACCGACCTTACTCGTAAACCTCACAGGGGAGGTAGTGGTATGGTCAATCCAAAACTTACAGAGAATTTTCTGCTAGCACAAGACAACGTTCTTGACGCATCTGTTTGGTACGATGGCAGTGGCCTTAGGGCTCATGTCACTCCTAGTCCGGGGGTCAACATGAGCGCCCATGATCTTCGAGGAATTTGCGCTGCTGTAATCGGCGTAGAAAACACCCCTGATGATATTGTCTTCATTGATCCTAGAAGACATAGATTCCACTAATTCTTTCTGAACCATCGGCTAGCCGTTGCTAACCTAACTGCAACCCCACTCAGCCGGATTGCGCCAAGTGTTGCGTCTTCGATATCTTGTGCTTGATCTGATTTTGGGTGACCGATCCGTTGAGAGGAATAGATCCCTCTGTGTCCTGAGAAGATGTAGGCCGTGACGCACCCGATAGCAATCGGAACGGCAAGTTGCGTCCCGAATAGCTCGACACCCATGACGATGCAAGCCAGTGGCGTGTTTGCCGCTCCAGAAAAGACTGACACAAATCCAATTGCAGCGAAGACTGCTGTAGGTTGGTGCGTGATCTGCGCAAAAGCATTTCCTGCGGTTGCGCCAATACAGAAGAGCGGCGTCACCTCACCACCTTTGAAGCCGGCTCCTAGTGTTACCGCTGTAAACACGATTTTGATAAGGAACGCGGCAAGAAACACTTTTCCGACGAGACTCTGGGCGATGAGTGCTAGTCCGAGTCCGTTGTAAATCTGACTCC
>APMI01033782.1_pt1 | contig 13729 bp, 23 predicted proteins | sample 667938 | NCBI WGS metagenome assembly APMI01 (sample SAMN01084076, study PRJNA167559) | wastewater metagenome | biome: Wastewater | place: Denmark: Ejby Moelle, Odense | collected 2011-11-28 | reverse complement strand
AAACAAACGAGATTTTTCGGCTGTCGCCTGTACAAAGCCCCGACGATGGCCATTGAGATAGTACCGATATTTGAGTTTTTGGGTGATTCGTGGGTCGCCGGTACAAAGCCCCGACGATGGCCATTGAGATTCGATTTGATGCGGATTTCGGGCGGCACTTTTGGGTCGCCGGTACAAAGCCCCGACGATGGCCATTGATATTTTTTCATACTTCTGTAGAACGCCGAGTAAGTCCGTCGCCGGTACAAAGCCCCGACGATGGCCATTGAGATTTGCTCGACTCTGGATCGGGATTGCTACCGTTTTCGTCGCCGGTACAAAGCCCCGACGATGGCCATTGAGACCGCCGACAATCGTTGGCTGCGTTCGTTGAGCGTAGTCGCCGGTACAAAGCCCCGACGATGGCCATTGAGATGTGATCATGCGTCTTGCGAAGCCTGTCGTACACAGTCGCCAGTACAAAGCCCCGACGATGGCCATTGATATCCTTTTCGCGTAAAACAAACGAGATTTTGTCCACTGTCGCCGGTACAAAGCCCCGACGATGGCCATTGAGATTTGCGGGCGCGTTTGCGACACGGAATCGGGAAAGTCCCACGTCGCCGGTACAAAGCCCCGACGATGGCCATTGAAATTTGTCGATTAGCGCTCGCAACTTGCAAAGCGGCCAGTCGCCGGTACAAAGCCCCGACGATGGCCATTGAAATCCTTAACAGTCAACGCACTGACTTATCAAAGTGATTTTAGCCTGAATCGCGAACCTCTCTAACATCAGACGCTGAAAGAGGTCCGCATTCATCGAAATTGGCCGCAAAGGCCGTCAAACGGTCAGCGCGCACACTAAGCTATTTCTGCGGCACTTTCGGTTCGCGCATTTCGACGCCCTTCGGCCATTTTTGCCAGCTTTTCAGCCTTCTTCTCTTTCTTTGCCTCACTGTCCGCAAAATACTCCGACCAGAACTCGGTCACGACATCCTCGCGCTTGTCGTTTGCGCTCTGCCAAGCGATTGCAGCCCCATTCTGTTTGCGATCCAGCACCGCCCCGCAGTCGTGACAGACGATCGACTGGTGATCATCCTTGGTCGCTTCAACATGTCCACCGCAGACACTACAAACCGATGCTGTTGCTCCGGAGACCTCAATCAAGGCGGCTGCAGTTTTGGTGGCGGCCCATCGAATGGCTGATTCGAACTCGTACAGGGCCGCGACCACACGCCCCGCCCTGGCCTTCTTGGCAAAATCAGTCTTTTCCCCGGTTGCTTCATTCACCTTCATGGCTGCGCTGGCAAGGTCGAGGGGTTCAATCGCGATAGCGTCATACTGCCGCCCGAGGTTGATGGCTACCTCCCTGTAGAAGCTCTTTCGGGCATTGCGGGCTCGTTTGGCAATGTGAGCCTGGTCCTGCCAGCGGTTTTTATCTTCCTTCCGCCATGCCTCCAGCCAATCCGGCAAATGATCTGCCTCGCGCAATAGGCGACACAAGTAATGGATGCGATTCGCCGAAATGTCCTGGGGGCGGGTTTTTCGTACCCTGCCCAGCAAGTCGATCAGGGTTTCGTTGGCGCTACCTGGAATTTCGATGGACCGCACTTGAGGCGCAATCTCGTCCCGGCTCTTATCCCGGACACCCTGAATCTCCCGCGCCCGGTCCAGCGCTTCTTCGATACTGGGCGGCAAGGCGAGGATCGTCGCGGCTCCCGGGTCGGCCGCATCGGCGATAGCCGCCACCCGGCGCCCGGCAATATCAGCTGCCCAGCCAAAATGTACGGCTACCAAAGGTTTGCGTTCCTCGACCGATTCACGAATGGGCGTCTTTGGCTTGACCAGCAACTGAATGGCCCATTTGTCGTGCATGCCGATTCGCCGACGAACGAGGCGAGCCAACGCAATGTTTGAGCCGTCCGGCAGAGGCCGGTGATACTGCCAGGTGCCCGTTGCGTAGGTGTCGGCTTTGGCGGCACCAAGGCGGAATTTGAATTCGCCGTATTTGCGCTTGCCACACCCGTTGGTGGGCAATAGCTGCAAATCCGCTTGCTTGCCAGCCAGCAGCGAAGCCGAGGCAACCCCCCCGGCAGCGGTGAATTGAAGGAACAGGCAGTCCTGGTCGATTTCCGCACCTGATGCGAAGCGCGGTGCCCGACCCAGCGCGAATGACGTCTTGAACGCCTGCAGAGCGGCGTCCAGCACGGCATTGGCGGTGCCCCAACCCAACCCTTCAGCCACCGCTTTGCCGCGCAGCTGATACGTCGGGCAGCTTGAATTCTTGCCTATCTTCGACAGGAAGCGTTCATTGATCTCGGCGCGGTTTGCCTTGCTCGCCGCTTTGATCAATGCGGAAAGCAATTTCCACTGGTTGCGCCGATCTTCAGCGATGCGTTTCATTTCAGGCTCGTTATCTTCGGCCTTTGCCGCCTTGAAGTTCGTGGTCAGTTCTTCAATCCGAACCTTGATCTGTACCGCCTCATCGCCCGCCTTGTCGATGACGAACGCCTGCAGGGCATCGACGGTTGTCCTGATCTGCGCCACCAGATCGTTGTAGAGCCGGCGCGACATGGCAATTTGTGCCCCGACATGCGCGATGGATTCCTTGTCAAGGCGCAGTCCGTATTCGTAGGTCAGCATGTCCCCGTTCGCTGTGGCGCCGGGCGTGATGGAAATGGTGTCTGGTGTCGATTTCATGGTTTTCTAAGCAATGTTGGTGGCTATGAAGGTAAATGTCTCACGTTTGCCGCGGGTTTCAAGTCAGGTATTTCATTCCTCGCCGTCTTCAGGCCAGAGGTGATGTCCATTGGCGTCGAACCTCGAATCGTCGCTCCAATCCGGATCGAAATTGAAGCTGACGATCCGTGTAAAAGCTCGGCACAGGGCGATGTAAGGATCTTCGTCGGCGACATGGAGCGTGGTCAGCGCTTGCTGCGTTTCGGTATCCAGCGGGGAGCCCTGAATCAAGTTATCAAAGCCTCGACCAATTGCTTCAAGTTCGGACTTGTACCGACGAGTCGCCGGGTTGGCGTAGATGGCGCTGGCACCCTTACCAAGGGCTTGCAGGAGGCTTTGCGTGATTGTGGGGGATGTCGGTTCGCATTCAGCATCGGCCCAAGCCTCGACGTAAACGTGCTCAATCAAGGGGTGTGTCACAAACCAGCGTGCGCCAATGGCCGCGGCGATGCCGATCAACCCGCCGGCGATCCCCAATCCCTGGTCCAGCATCCAGCTAGCCAAGACAATCAGCGCCAGCAAGCCCGCAATGACGGTCCAGGCCTGCGGTTCGGTGAGGGAAAGTCGTTTGGTATTCAGGAAGGGATGTCGCACAGCATTTCTTTCTTATCTTGCCAACCGGGGGCGGTTGCAAACTCCAACCTTTGCCGCGATTCAAAGTCGCGCATTGCAACCTCGCCTAAACATTCGTGGACGCAAACAGGCACGGGAACTGATCGCCCCGGGCCACCATCTTGTCGAGATATTGACGAAAGGTGATCGGGGTGGCCAAACGCTGGCCATTCTCGTCCGCGCCGAAAAAACAGAGGTCCAATTGTTCCTCGGTGAGCGGTGTAGGGAAGTCCGCTTCATCGCCGGTCGCATCTTCGTGGGTACAACCATAGGCCTCCATATAGGCCTTCAGGATGTCTTCCGGCGTGCACTCGCCAGCCCACCATTCGTCGTCGTTGATCAGAAATACTTTAACGGCCATCTTTCTTGCCTCTCGGTCTGCGGTTACAGGTTGAATTCGGTGTATTCGTGGATGGGATCGCCATCGGCGGTATAGGTGCCGTTCATCGAGACAACGCCGGTTCCCGAATGCATGCCATATGGACGGCCGTCATCGCTGATCGTGATCTCGGCACCGTGACGCGCAAGCAATGCCGCGAGGTCAGCGCGGAACAGGGTTTCTCGCTCGGCGGCGGAACGCGGTTGCTGGTCTTCGGCCACCGGCAAGGCGCGTTGCGCCTCGGTGTGGGGAACGCCCCCAAAATTAAGGCGGTCGTATAGCGCCTTGAGGTGATGCTCGTCGTTGGTGTACTCGAGCTCGAAACAGGGGAATGGTCGACGCAGGAAACGGAGTTGTTCCGACTTGGTGAGCCCCTGGAACGTGACGTCTCCAAAGATCACCAGTTCGCCATTCAGGAAGTCGCGCAGACTGGCGATGCGTTGCTGACCATCGAGCAGCCATCCGGCCATGGGTAAGGTATTTCCTGCTCCATCGTAGTCCTGCCCGTTGACCACATAGAACCCGGCGCCAAAACCATGGAATAGCCCTTCAATGAAGCTGCGCTTCTTCTCGAAACTCCAGACTTCGGGGCGTTGCCATGGTGGCAGCAACAGGCTCAGCAGGCGGCGTTCACCGGGCATCGTCGGGGTGGCGGCGGTTGCCTCGACCAGATAGTCGATGTTGTATTCACGGCGTACGCCATTCAGAAAGGGGGCGGGAATTGGCATGTCAGTTATTCCGATTCGCCGAAAATCGCATCGAGCAGCGTATCGCCTTCGCGCTTGTTGGGTTGGATTGGGGTTTTGGCTCGTTGAATTAGCCATCCGCTCATCCATGGACCTGTCGCAAACTGGCCTTCCGGGATTTCAGAACAGGGCGTTCCGTTGAGATAGGCGATGCGGCCCTGCAGGTAGAGGGGCGTATCGGGTGGCGTGTTGCCAGTGTCAATGCAACGTGCCACAAATCCATCGTGCCAGTGGCCCAGGATGCGTTGACCGCTGATGTACGGGCAGTCGGCGAAGGATGCCGCGGCATAGCCTTCGGCGTGGCCATTCTTTTGGATATCGGACATGGCGATCAAACCGGGCAAGTGGTTTTAGTGCGGCGACTTTCCGTTTCCGGTAGATCGACGACGGTTCCCATTGCCCTGACTTTCAGCCAACGGATGACTTTTGTCCTGTCCATAAAGCAAGAGTCGCCCACTTTGACAAGTTTCCAGCCGGTTTCCAGCTTGCCTTTTCGAACCATGCAATATTCATCCCATTTGAATTTCTGGATGTCGTATGGCTGAATACAGCCGACCGGGCCACTAACCGATGCGGTGTATTGGACAACATGGATAGATGAGTCAAGAACGACTTCCGGTTCTTCTGCAGCGGCAATGCAAGCGGACATGGCCAGCAAGGCGGCGAGGATGATCTTGTTCATGGCAAGGTTTCCTGGGAATTCGCCTGCTGCAAATGGCAGTAGGCGTCCTCGATAGCTGATTCGAGGTCATCCAAACAAGTGTTGGTGATAAGTGGTTTCATGCTGGCGTTCCGTTGTCTGATGGTTTCAGTTTACGGATGTGCCCTCTGCTTTCTAGGGGGCAAATGCGCTTGGTTCCGCATTTGGCAACCCATTGGGATCAGCCAGTCGAGCGGATGTTTGACGAAGATTGCCGGCATCGTTCTTTCGCCCAGGGGGCGGCAGTGGTTTGAACGATGGCATTTTATTGATGGCGATGGTGCGCTGTCGCGCGGTTAAATCAGCCGATTTTCACTTGAATATGTATGCTCCCGAGGTTGCCGATGGTATTCGCCGTGGACATAAAAACCCCGGCTTGAAGCCGGGGATGCACCACAGTTCTAGGATTTCGACTGCCGGCGTCGGAGTGCTAAAGATCCAACCCGGATTCCTTGCTGTCATCGACAAAATAAACAGCAGCGTGTCCTTCCGGGCAGATGACGTCGCCGGCCATATGCTTGACCTGATTGCTCTGGCCGCTCCAGCCGCATTCGTCGCAAAAGACGGCAACTGAGGGGGTGGGCATCTGGTCGATGTGGGTGAATGCGTTCATGGTGTTGTCCTCTTCTTCAATTGAATCTTCGTCATCGTCTAATTGTGTGGGCGGCAGTAGCCACGGCGCCTTGCCGGCGATGGCCGCTTCGACCCAATCCCCGAGGTGGGCGAAACCGGAGAGTTGCCGGATCTTGCGCGGATGTTTGTTGGCCCACTGGCATAGGGCCGCGAATGCCGGGGAAAAGTAGAAAAGGTCATTCCTGTTCACAGGATTAAATTCGGCATCCGGTGGCGTTTCATCCCCTCCCTTTTCATTGGGATAGACGATGGCAATCCCGAATTCACGGGCAAATGCATGCCGGCCTTCCTCGCTCAGTTCTGCGAGGTCGATGCGCGCCTCGCGCGGACCGTATTTGCACACCGACCAGCGCTGCGGACTTTCGTCATCCCATTCGTCCATCGGGGCGCAATGAATGCTTGCAACACCCAACTGCACCCACCCATCCTGCTGATTGCGCGTTCCAGGCCTGATTTTGAGCACAATGGGACCTTCGACGCTGAACTGTGCATAAAAGCGCGTGCCATCGATTACGACATCATGAAATACATCGCCTTTGGGCTCGTTGACGCGGACTGGTTCAACCGCCTTGCGCGCCAGATAGTCCATATAGGCTTGCCCCTTCGCCATGAGCGAATCGAATCGATTGACGGGGGCGGCATTGTCAGGTGACGTCTTGCCGCTGCCTTCGTGTTGAGCCAGGCACCACTGAACGTGATGCCAATGATCATAGCCGGCGGACTGGGCGGCACGCTCAAGGGCAGCAGTATGGGAAATGCGCTCAGCCTTCTTGATCGCCTTGGCTGAGGACTTGAGTTTTTCGACTGCGGTTGCCGTCGTGGGAATGAGATTCATATCGACCCTACCTTTCAATTTCGCGGAAATATTTCGGTGCCCACTGCCGAAACCCGCGAATGAAAATAGGGGTGTCGATCATTCATGCGCCGTTCTGCGAACAGAATTTGCCATGTGGGCGGCACGCACCGGTTAGTGCGCTTGCTACGGGTTGAATGATGAACCCGCAGGCCGTCCTTTTCAAGGGGGCGTTTGTTGATTGGGCGGTGGCCGGTTTCTACGCGGCAAGAAGCTGGACGAAGCCGGGTTGCTCCCTGAACCGGTAGGCACTGCCAATCACATATTCGGCCATGCATTCTGTGGATAGCCAGCGCCGGCCAAGCAGTTCTGCCGCTTTGGCCGTCGTAAAACTGCCGCCGAAGGGGTCGGCAACCATTTCACCGGGCACAGTGAGAAGCTCGATGAGAAATTTTGCCAGGGCGAGTGGCATGGGAGCGCCGTGGGCCTGCAGCCCTTGAGCCTTTGCCGCGGCTTTGTAAGCTCGCTGGTCGGCACAACTATGGCCGAAGGTGAGGACGTTGCGAGGGATGCGGCCAGGTGTTGGATTGCCGAAGCTTCCGACTTTCAGCGAATAAGCGCCGTCGGAGTACCGCACTTCTCGCTGCTCACCGCCCTTGGCGATCAGGTCCAGATGGCGTTGAGTGTGAGCCTGCAATACGCGACGGTTGTCGGATCGCACGCGGTAAGGGTTGTTGGTCATCCATATGACCGGCTCCCACCCCGTATTCAAATGGGTGCGGTCGATGCTTGCGTATTTGACCGGCCCAGGAGCCTTACTCGGATTAGACCAGATCAAACGATCAATGAGGTGTAGCCCCAAGCGGTCCTCTAGCAAAATTATCAGTCTCTCCAAATAAGTGGACCTGGCCGGCGAGCCTGGAACGAACTTGTCATTGCTCAGGTTGATGCAGATGCTGCCGCCGTCCACCATATTCTTGACGACCGGCGTTATGGTTTTTATGACCCAATCTATATACGTGCTCAATGGCACGTTGCCATAGCTGCGGGCCTTGGTCAGCGGATAAGGAGGACTGGTGAGCACCAAGGTGATGGGGGAGTCGACCGAGGCGAAAACGTGATCGCAGTGGCCCAGGATCGCCGCCCCCAGCTCGGTTGAGAAGCCAAGAATGGCAACGCCACGGGCAACCTCGCTGAGGCCCTTCTCGGCCGGTTTCGTGAGTTTCCACCAACCCCGCTCATCTTCGACCTTCTGCAGGATGCCGGCGTGTTTGAGACTCTGTTGATGCCATCGGCACTGCCTCGCCAGGAGACTGTGCATCTGCCCGTCTTTGCCGACAGGGGAGCGTTCGGAAAAGGCTTCAACCGGAATGCCGGCGCGCTCGGCGACCTCACGGTACAGGGTGGCGTTGTCGAGGCACCCTTCACGCTCGGCTGAATAGGCGTGCAGGACGTCGGTAAAGAGGTTGAGTTGTAGATGATTGGCCATGCCCCCACTCTATCGACGAAGGCATGACATTCAAGGGGGGAAATGCGGCGCTTCCGGCTTGGCCAGCCGGTTTTTGGCTCTCTACCGAAGTAGAGCGTCAGACCTCGCCCTTGCGTTGCTATTCGTTCCAAACCCAATTCACGGCGTGACAGCTTTGATGCGAGCTCGTACGGCCCTCTGGAAATTCGCATCCGTCGAATGGGTTTAAGGCGACTCCGTAACGAGCGAACAACATGGCAAAGGCAATCAGGACCATGGCCGCCACGACAGTGATTAGTGGCCGTTGGATTTTCTTTTGTTTCATGCCCTGTTTCCCTTTTTCGATGTCCGCACATCCATGAGGTGAGGATTCAGACTCGGCATGGCAACCCTGGACCTTTCCAGATGGACCGCTGCCAGCTTGGGCGACTCTCGCAGTAATAGTGGCCAAAACACCGCAGATCAGGGTCAGGGCTATGTTTTTGGATGAAAAAGGAGGCCAAGAACATGGTTCCGTTGAGCAATCTGGCAAGAAGAACGCAAATGCCGCCACAAGCGAACCTATTAGCAAGCTGAATCCCATCTTTTGGAGACACAAAACGTTCTCCATACTGAATTTCATTTTTCCCCTCTCCTTGTTAAGCCCACGGACTGCCGCGCGTTTCGTTTTCCTCGTACATTACTTGGTCCATGCTGTTCGGCCCTGTGATCAGCTCTAGCGAACGTGAGGCACGACTGTGGAAAACAACATCCTTGGAGCCATGCTCGAAGTACGGCATGACTTCAACCGGCTCTTCGTCGGGGGCGGATCGCGCCGCCGGAATGAAATCCTGCTGGTGCGTCACCTCATCCGCGGTAGCAAAGAGAATGCGCCGCGCCGTATCCACGGTTCCTTGGTATGAAAAGAATCGAAGATCACCGTCAGGGAAGCGCACCGCGCCGACGTAGTTCGCCATTCTTTACCTTGGCTAGGCCGCTTTTGCCTTGTTTTGCTTCTGACGACGGGCAAATTCCTTGCCGGCCTGGAAGAATGCCCAACTCATTGTTCCCGGTATGGCATGCGGTGTCTGCTCAATTCCGTCTACTCCATCCCAGAACGCGCAGCGATGGCCGGCGCCGCGATGTCGCTCGCCGTTGTAATAGAACTCACTGGCGGGATCTGCGGCCAGCGTTAGCGCCCCTTCGTAGCACTTCTGCAGCGAAGGGTCTTTGTAGCGGGGCTTGGGCGTTGTCATGATGGCTATTTTATCCAGCGTGGTTAGGTTGTGCCCAGAACAATCAAAACCGCGACAATAACGGCGGTCCACGCGACTTGTTTGCGGGCGGTATCCAGTCCAATGTGCTTGCCTTGCACAAAGGCCTTGGCCTCCGAGGTTGGAGCCAGATGCAACTCAAGGCTTCTGGTCAGTCGTTCCATATCGGGCATGCCAAGCTCCTTCTTCAGGTCAAATACAGCACTTCACCATGCGCGGTTTGTTGCCGCTGCTGGCATCAATGTAGGTCACAAACACGTCGCCAGTGACGCCCTTGCGCTCCATTTGCGTGACAACCTTGCCCCGTGCGACCCATCCCTTGCGGATGACTTCGACCTTCTTGCCTTCTGGCGTTTCGCCGATGAAAAATGTCCGCCTGGTGTCGAGGTAGCGTTTCGCCGCATCACGACCTTCATGCCAAGCAGACCAGCGAACACCGTTTAGATGCTCAGGAGCCTGCGCACGCTTTGACTTCATGCGGGCCTCAAATCCCGCCATCACATCGACATTGATCTCGTTCAAATAAAACTGCTTTAAGAGTGTGAGGGTTGTGTCGGCGGGCATTTCGATTTCGTGTTCAGGGGGCTGGGTGGTTTTCAAATGCGCGGACTGATGTCGAAGGCCTTGCCATGCAGGCAAAACACCACTTCCTCACCAATCGATTGGCGACGCGTCATGATTTTTCTCTCTATTGGCCGCCAGGGCGACGTGCCTCTGATTCGCGGGGAACATATTCGATCCCATCAACCGTCACTTTTGGTGCTGTCTCGTTCGGCACTGGCTCCAATGGTTGCAAAGCAACTATGGCAAAGTGAAATATGAGGGGAAACCCAAGCACGAGCGTCGGTATCAAGATCCAGACCGAACCTTCGCCAACAGGGACCAACAGTGCATACAACATTCCGCTGATAAAAAGCACCCATGCGGCAATTAACAATTTTGTGGTGAGTTTCACGGCTCGTCCTCTTCTTTATTCCGTTCTTGCTCTTGAATGACGCTATTTTGCCATTCAGAGACTTGATTTCCAGTGGTTAAAACGGCCCTTGGTGAGGGACAGGCTGTCTTTTCGCCTACGTCCTGATGCACTGCCCTGCCGCAATTAGGCCAGCGCCCACAAGGTAATCCTGGGCATTTTCGAAAGCCCCGATATAGCAGTCGTCAAACAGACCTGTCGGTAACTGGCAGGATTGTTTGAAGCAGTCCAACAAGAGCCCCCGAAGTTGCTCGATTTCTTCAACGATTGCGGGTTCAACTTCAACCAGTTGTCCCTGAATTACAATTAGCGGCATATCGGTCGTTTCCTATCTGGCGCTTGGTAAGCGCAGTCCTTTGCTATTGCCCCGATGCCCCATGGCCGGCCTTCATTATTTGCATGCCGGTGCGTACAAGGCTGCGATTTGCAAGACAACCGATATCAGAAATAGGAACATCCCAAGTGGCAACCCGATTCGATATAGCCAATAGCGCGGAAATGCCCATCGAGCGCGCGCTACCGGATCGGTTGGGGGCGGGTTGTCCCAATTCATCGAAATAGCTCCTTCGCGTGTCACCTTGACACCCTTTACGGCCAGCACCGCCAGAATGAATGTAGCGGCAAAACCTACCCAAATAGCGGCCAGGGTCAGGTGCGTCGAACAGTATTGCATATTCAATTTTTCCTAAGTTCTTGTCAGTTTTGCGCATATCCAAGCCGATTGAGCTCGGCATGCTTTAACGGCTTAACGCCTGCCATGGACAATCTTTGAATCCCGGCTACGTCCCTTTTTTTTGCGCACCTGATCAGCGCATTTACCGTTGCCCTGATGACGTCTTGTTGTTTGGCTATTCCGTGATTAGCTGAATAGCCTGCGCCGCGGGTTTGGGTAATGACAGGCATTATGCTTCGCCGCGCCAAGGCATCGAGGCCAGTGCGATCTTCCGGATGAATCGGCGTGCTGAAATGCTCGCTTTGGTTTAGCGAAGGATCAACGAAGCAGACGAAGACGCGATCAACTCGCGACCAACGATCCTTTTCAACACGCATCACGTAGGCATCAGCGTAGCACTCGGGGCCAGGCGGCAAGTGGCGCTCACTAATCGGGAGTTTCAGGCGCTCAACGAACACCGCTTTTGGCATGGCCCGCACCATTACAGGCGATCCCGGAATAATATCGCAGGCATCGGTCGGCGCGATGGCCGTTCGATACCCCCCAGGACTACACACTTCAAGCCGACCATCGTCCAAAACGCGCTGGAAATAGTAGAAGGGCAATTCGCAATCCTGTTGATGCCCCATCTTCACCCACGAACGGCGTTCGCGATTCTCATGGTCATCGTTGATTTGCAGGCGATCCAACGGTTTCAAGGCCAGTAATTTGCTCAACATGATGTTTGCCATGGCGCTATTCCGTGACTTTCGATGCCACGCTGCTTGCCAAATCTTCTTTGGCCGGCAAGGGAAGTACGCCGGCAGCCGTCAAAATCCGTCTGCACCGACTACAGCCAACATCCCCGGCTTCGGCGAGCGTGAAATTACCCCCGTCGCCACAGGTCACAATCCCACACACGGCTTTGCCTTGGGCGCCTTCCAGAACGGCATGGGTAATCACACCGCCAATTCCCGGTGTTCCTCTATGCGTACGCCAGTCAAGCCAGTATTCATTTGCGGTGGGCATTCTGCTCGTTCCCTGAGTTGGTCGATTCCAGTTTCGCAAATGCTTCCCAACTTTCAAGGGGGCAATTAGCGAGACCTGTCAGTAATCATCCAGGAAACTGCCTTCAGCAACCCGCTCGCTATCGATCTGAAGTTCAACCTTGTTGCCATCCGGCTGGATCGAGAATGGGCGGCAGCGGTCGTACCAACGATGGGTCACTTTCACGGATCGGCCATCGACTGTTCCGGTATAGACACCAAGGATCTGGTCCAGCTTGCCGGTGCGGTCCTCGGGCAGGAGGTTGAATGTTTGGGTGATTTTCTGAATATCGTCGACGTTTTTGATGGCCTTCACCGCATCGGTGAGCTGTGCAAGTGTGGTCATGGCCACAGTTCCTTGTCTTTGGTCATTTTCTTCCTGGCAATCCGGAAAATGTTGTGGGTTTTTGCTTGTGCGGTGCAACATGTTGCACGTCTAGTCTGACAACTTGCTTCGGATAATCGAATCTGACTCAGCCTTCAGTTTGGCGGCCAATTCTGGCGCGAAGCCAAGGTCAAGAAACACATTGCCTCCACCGGGGGTAACGTGCGCAATCACAGAACGGCTCTTGATGTCTTGATAGCGGGCCATAGCCGCCGAGAATCGCTTGTTCCGTGGCGGGGGATTGAGCACCAATTCCGCCAATCGAATTGACTCACGCGAGGTGAGCCTGAGTTGCCTGATGCGGAGGCGTTTATTCTTCATGGTTGGCCAAGCCCTCTAAAAGACACGAAAGCAACAATACTGCCCCGCAGCAGCGGTTAAGGCAACCCACAACTTTTTCCGGAAACCCCTCTTCCTTTGGCGATTAATTGACGCGAATAGCGAATACTTCGACGGGACTATCGCCGAAGTGCGGATGCGCTATCGTTTGCAACTCATATCCTTGCCAAGGGCGTTCGATGATTCGATCCATGTCGCCCGTTTTTGGATAGCCACGCTTGATGAAAATACGGTCGAATGCCCTGCCTTCAAGGCGCTTCGCCCACTTCGAAACCAGTCGGAATTCAAATAGCTTCGTTCCGGCCTTGATCTGGTCGAAGTATTCGCCCTTTAGATTCAGATGCAGATCGGCCATGGCGCCTAGATTTTCACTTGGTACTCTTTTGGCGAAGGGGGCGGCATGTCCCCAGCCAGGCGGAGCACGCCCCAGAAATGGCACGAGTCGATACGCGAGTCACTATAAGTCGAATCAACATTGTTCCTGGTCAGGCAAATCTCAGCTTTCGCACGGCATAGCGGCTTGTAATCACCCGATATCCGTCCTCGAATTCCACCAGTGCCGAGTTCATGCGTCCTGTTATCAGCACCCGGCAAAGTTGCCCGTGCCGCTCTGGTAACCATTTTCGCCAGTACCAACAATGGGTCATGTTGTCGTTTTCAGGTTGCCTCAGATCCGAGTGACCCGGCCAGGCAACTCCGCGCTGTCGGTGAGCTGGGCGGCATTCACCAGAACCCGTGGCACGAGTACCAACTTCCTGTCCAGACGGCCAACGCCGCAAACCTGCATCCGCCAGTGAGCGCGGCGCCAGTGCGGCGCAACCGTACCGTCACCCGGAACGTGCCCGTCGTCATCTTCCCCGTGCTCGGACCGCTCGCCAACAAAGTGCGTCTTGTAGTAGCCATTTTCAATGGCATTGGCTCGGGCCTGAATGACTTGTTTGGGGCGCCCGTTCCCTTCGACGGCCCTGGATACTTCTTCCGGGGTGTTTTCCGTCCAGCGGGCCTGAACGTGCTCCCGGTACTGTGTGATGT
>APMI01037749.1_pt1 | contig 13730 bp, 12 predicted proteins | sample 667938 | NCBI WGS metagenome assembly APMI01 (sample SAMN01084076, study PRJNA167559) | wastewater metagenome | biome: Wastewater | place: Denmark: Ejby Moelle, Odense | collected 2011-11-28 | reverse complement strand
AGGGGAGATAAAAAGAAGAAAAGTTAACATAAGAAAAAGTCTAAATAAGACAAAAGAAATCGAAGCAAAGATAGAAAAAGAGATAAATCTAAAAACAGAACAAAAAAAGAAGATAAAAATAAAAAAGATAAATCTAAAAAAGAAAAAGACAATGATAAACATAGATCGAAAGATCGAGAAAAATAAAAACAGCGATAAAAGTAAAAGCAGAGAGAAAAGTAAAAAAATAAGGATAAAGATAAGTATAAGGAAAAATAAAAGTAGAAGTAGAAACAAAATGATAAAGATAAAGATAAAGCAGAAAAATATAAAAGCCAAGATAAAGATAAAGATAAAGATAAAGATAAGAACAAGACCATTAGTAATAATACATCTAAGCCAAAGTACAAATAAAAATAAGTTGAAAAGCAAGTACCAACTAAGGTAGCTGATGGACAAAAACCAGAGAAATTAAAATAGGAAATAAGTTTATAATAGCAGAAGCCTGAAGTAAGACAGCAACCAATTGGATAAACAATGTTACCGGTCACCAAATAGCCTGAAAAACGATCAAAGCCAAACGAAGGAGAGGAATAAAACTAAAGATAACCAAAGCAGGAGTCTAAAGTAGAATAATTAAATATTTAGCAGCCAAAAAAAAAGAAAGGGCTATTTGAGAGATTGGGTGCTGAAGAGTCAAAACCTGCAAATCAATAATGATTACTATTTAAATATATTTTTATTGCAGTGTCGTGTATAGAATCAGAAAATTGTTAATTGGCTTTGCTCAATTCATTTGTTCAACAAGTTGCTTAATATTATCATCTATAGATATCTGCTATTTTTCGCAACAGTTGGTCAAATTTGCAATTTTATAAACGTCAAAGCACTATCGAATGTCTGAGAGGACCAGCTTTGGCATGAAAATACCTTTTTGTTTCAAATATTCAAGGCCATTTTTTATATCAGCATATAGCATTTCTCTGTTATACTGGTCAATTGTTTGAGAGGGCTCCTTGATTATGGTTAGGCAGCCTTCGTGGAAGCAAATTTGATACATACTGAGGATATTGGAGTGCACTCCGATTTTATTGTAAACTTTCAGTTCATTATGAATCAGCTTCTCGTTATTTCGATACATTAATTGTTTCATAGTAAAGAGTGCTCGAGTTTCAATATCGATTACCAAATTCTATTCAAATTATTTGTCTACTAACAAGAGTTAAATTTTAATGAATTTGTTTGCAAGTGAGGGCTGGACTAACTCTGATTCTTCTTCTATAAACTCTCGGTCAGTCTAATAGCAGGGTTAGTTGAATGTATGAGAAATGAGAATCTATTTAGGTAAAGAGAAACCAAAATTAGGCGAGTGTAGAGATGTCCTCTCACTTGATGTCTTCGACAATGAAAATTATAGTTATTGCAATGAAAATTGTTTAGGATTCTCTTCATCTGCTATAAGTCTTTAGCGATTTTTACTTTTTTACTCCAAGCAGCCTGTGCTTTGTAGACTTTAAGTTTTGCGTCTTACTCTCTGTAGCAGAGTTTACTCTGATTTATTCGACTATTTTAATGGTTATTTTGTTGGTAAAGCTGCAACTTTGGATAAAGCCCTGCCTTTCTTGTTGAGTTTGTTAGCGAGAATGCTCGCATTCGGTTGAGGAGTGCAATAGTAATGACACTCGTAGTTAAAGACTTGCACATCCTTGCAGAAAAACATGGTGCCGAACTGTTAATTTATTACTATAATTGCTATTTATATTACTTGAATGGTTATTTATAATAAAGTAAGAATAGTATCATAGAGTTTTCAAACCTCGTCTTAACATATCGAGGGCACCAATTCCTTAAGCCTGTATAATATTTTGAATTCGGTTTTTAGCAGGGATGTCAGGCTGAATAAGGCTCAACTATTGCTCGCTGTATAAAGGTCTACTTCTCCGATGACGACTGCTTTGAGCTTGAAAGTTTTCAAGCATTTAAGGTTCTAAAATATTTAATTTCTTAATGGAGTTTATTTTCTCGTGTCTATCTCGAGGTAGCTAATCATGTGTGAAGTTTAAAAATGAATTGTCAAAATCATCATTTTTTGGCAGTTTCCTATTGCTGAAGCCTTGTATCTGTTGTGCCTTGACTGCTGAAAATGAAAATTCATCCTTTGATTAATCTTTGTTTTTTTATTTTTATTTCTAACCTCCATACTTTAATGTAACAATCTTCTTTGGTATTTCTGTTTGTACGATGACTCTCTTTGAAACTGCGTCATTATTTTTGTTATCAGGTGCAGGAATATGATTTTGATAATTTTTATTAATTGCCTGATTATCAATATTCGACTCTAATTTAGTTGGTAATTTCTATTTTGATGTTTACTTTTTAATTTCACCGCCAATAACGACTACATTGCTTGAATTTGTTCTGTTGGCACCTTATTTGTTTTTAAGACCAGAAATTTTAGAAAATATTGAGCTAACATTGGAAACAGGAAGTATCGGGACCGATTCACGTTTTTATTCCACTACCATAGTTTTGGATGTCTTTTTTTAATCAATATTTTTTATTTACCCTGAATTTGATGTTTCATTAATACGAGTCTATGTCAAGTGAGCATATTTGAGAAATGTTTTCTTAGGGCTAAACTGCCTCCAGCTCTTGTCGTTCAATCGATCAAGCTATTTGATAATCAATTAGTCATCCTCAATTTTGATGCCAGGATCTTCACCGACTCTCTTTCGCATCCTAACCACAAGCTCTTTCGCAAAGGTCCTCACCAGCTTCCATTCGGCCACAAGTTTGCGGATATTCTCCCAATCATGGTTCATCTCCATCAGATGAAGGCAAGCTATGCGACATTTGTATTTCATGTTCTATGGTACTTCTGCCTGCAGCTTTAATAGACCTTATATTCCCTCGTCTCGCGATGGGTTCTCTACCAGTGACTTGATTCTTTCAACGATGTGGCTCATTTGAATATAATTAAATAGTTATAAAAATGCGGGCTCTTAAAATGGAAAATATATTATTAATCAGTGTTTACGTCTACATCCGCAAGCCCTTTCAAAATTGGGATCGCTAGGACTCAAAGATTTATCTCTTTGCAATTTTGGAGACTTATTGGGCTTAATTTTTGAGTTTTTCCTTTGATGACCTCCGACCTCTTTGATTTGATTATTTTTAACTTTAGCTTTTATGTTAACAATCGATTATTGACGGTCAAGCTCATCCTCAATGATTGGTCCCATTTATGTCTCGACAAGATTTCCATTAATCCAATAACCTTTTGTTAATCCATGAGTCGGACATGTCTATTCTCCATATCCATGTTTCAAATCGTTTTAAAAATTACCTTTGTATATTGAACCTTGAGCGCTTGTCTCCTCGCCATAGCCACATTTTTTCTCATTCCTAAACTAGCCCTGATAGACTGAAGTATCAGTTTTTAAATAACCATTACCATGCTTTAGACCATTAGAAAATGTCCCTTTGTAAATATTTCCGTTGTGCTCATAATATTCTCCTTGACCATTTGGCCTGTTCTTAAAAAATTAGCCGACATAAGTATCTCCATTAGCATATCTTTCAGTCCCTAAACCATTTTTCATTGAGTTTTTAAACTATCCTTAATATCGATCGCCTTCTTTAACAGTGAGTACACCAAATCCTTCAATTTTGCCATTCATCCATTATCCTAAGTATGAGTCTCCCTTCGGGCTCTTCCACATTCCGCTTCCATTTTTCTTGCCTCCTGCCCATTGGCCATCATAGACTTCGCCATTGGGCCACTAAAATACTCCTTTGCCTTCCTTGAGTCCATTTTTGAACTAGCCTGAGTAGCTGGATCCATCTGGCATGTATTAGAACCCCTTGCCTTATTTCACGTCATTATGAAAACTACCTTCATAGGATCGGCCATTGAAGTAGAACACGACTCCTTTACCATTTTTGCATCCGTCTTATGAAAGTTAACCAAAATAGACTCCATTGCGGTATTTCTTAATATTGAAATTCTTAGTGTCCATATTTCTGATGAACTCACTCTTAGGCTGGTATTGCGAAGTAATCCACCCCACATCGTTTTATGAAAAATTAATGCGTATTGGATGCATAGGTTTCTTGCTCCCCATTACGAAATTATTAGTATCAGTTCCAATTGCGATTTATCTTATTTCTGGAACTTGCACACAAATCTATACTTGTTCTGCTTATTTATTCTTACTGGGGAACTTGAATCCACTTGAGTTCTTACTATCGAAATGATTGCTAGCAGTATTTCTCAAGTCGGCTGTAAATTCTGCTTCAGATACCCTGCTTCTCTTTACTGAATTGTTGTTCTCCACGAATAATGAGTTCTCTGTTGTTTGATGCTCTAGCTTACTCATTTTCTCTTTCCTTATTTATTTTGGTTACACTACTGATATTTATCGTTTGGTTTGTTCATTAGCTGAACTTTTCTACCGTATTGTTGGTAAAAGTGGCTCATTTCTATCTGTCTGCTGCTCCTCAATTACTATATTCTGCCATGGATTGTTGCTAGATTGATTAACTATGGGCTGGAGGAACGAACTTTTTGTCAAATTTTGCTATGAATTATGATAAATTGTTGTCTGACTAATTTACTTATTCACCGAATATCTTTTAACTGATTTATTAAATTCGTGTTATGCCTTAGCGACGTTAATTAAGTATGAGTCAGCATTTGCTTTTGTTTTTCGTTGATTATCGGAAGTCAGAGATATTGTATTGAACATTCTCTGTGTATTGTTATTCGGATGTCTTCGTCGAGCAGGAATAAACTACTAGTCATCATCTTATTATATGCATTTTAATGTGTTTTTTAGTTTCTTCGGCAAAGTCTTGTGATTTTAATTTTGCTTTTGCACCACATGCTTCTATGGTAAAATACTATTTTATTGGTTAAGTGTTTCTGTCTGAACCCATTTACTATCTGTTGTTGGCTTTTTACGATGTAAGCTTAATGTTCGTTGTGTACTCTTGAAGCTATTGTTAGTTTTTCTTTTGACATCTTTGCTGCCTTTTAAATAGATCATTTTGATGTTACGATCCCGCTGTGAGGGTATATTAAACTCATCAAGCATATTTTTATTACTTCTGTAGATATTGATAGTACTGGCTTCAGGCACGAGAGCTTTTCCCTCGTGCAGCTTACGATAACTCACTTCATTCAACTTCTCTGCCTTCTTCATGAATATTTTGATTTAATTGAGTTGCTGTTACTCGTAAGGTTGTGATAGTCCATTGCCTTTGTATACCTATGTGTCCATGGGCAGAGGTGGGTCAGATGAGACCGAATCCTCTTTGTACAAGTCAGTGACATTGGTCTCACCTTGAGGCAGTTGAGAGAGATTGTTGCCTGTCGTATCAGTGCCCTTGGCTGATTATTAATACCCGAAGTTTATATTGCTAGACATGCTCGTGGTTATATTTTTATTATCCTATTACAACTATTCAGACAGTGCAGTCAATATAGGGATTATGCACAGGCCTATAATAGGGTTGCAATTAAATAAAGCTATTATATTGATTGGATTGCCCATGAAACAATATACGCCCGTAAAATCTGAGAACTTGAAGCTGAAAGAGAAGAGCGAAGTAGTAACATCTGTTACCCATGCTAGCCAGCGCAATTATAAGTTAGCACATGCTAAGCCCATCAAGGTACGTGTATTTATATTAAGTATTTAAACATTGATTACTTCAAGCTCCAGCCGTGCTCCAATACTAAACAGCATCAGCACAAACACTGCATGAACTATCACAACGCGAAAGACCGAAAGCGATACGGTAACTGCTATAATGAGACTATGTGTGAGTACATTTCAAAGGGCGAGAAGTGTCCACGTGGAGACGAGTGTCCGGACTCTCATTCAAGAGTATAGCAGCTCTATCAGCACCAGACTTACAAGAAGAAGTTCTGCTCGCACTTCCCTAACAACGTGGAAAAGTGTGAGTACGGGGACTTCTGCTCCTTCGCGCACTGCGAGGATGAGATCCGTACTGAGCTTATCCACAACTATGAGTTTGATTAAGATTTCTACATGTTCCACTACAAAACAGAGTTCTGTCCCTTCAACCTGACAGAGCACGACAAAGCCTTATGCGTATACGCTCACAATTTGCAAGATTACCGTCGAAATCCTTCTTACTACACATACGAACCCATTCCCTGTTTCAACTGGAAGCTGAAGGACTACATATACAACTATGATCTTGGCTGCGAGAATGGACTGAACTGCAACATGTGTCATGGCTGGAAGTAATTACAGTATCACCCCAACTCTTATAAAACCAGTAAGTGTTTGTAGACTAAATGCCGTAAGGGTGAGTGCCCTAACTTTCACTCCGAAAAAGAGAAAAGAATAGTAGACGAAGATGTCACTAATCGATGCTTCAAATATGTGGCCAGAAATAGAATCACTGAGGGTATTTTCAAGCCATAAAGCGAGTAAAGTTTTATTCCTCGCAACGAAATTAAGGTGCACACAGTTGTTCATAATAGAAGTAACACAAGTCTATCGCATTCTGACTTCGCGCCCAAATCATAAATCCACATTGGGTAGCACAAACCAAGCAGTAAAGAAGTCGGTGACCGCACATTTTTGGGTCAGTCACTGGCCTAATCTGATAATGAGAGTGAGGATATATAAATCCAGACTCAAATAGATAAGCTGATGCAAGGCGAGTGAGCCACTTAGTATCAAATGATCTGATTAACAAATTTGATTATGAAAATAACTTTAAAATAGAAATCACACGATAATATTTATGATATAAAAAGACTGGGATGCCGCTAAACTTAGTAGGTGCATCGAAGTTAAGGGAATGAACGGACTCAGCATCTCCTACATCCAAAGATTTTTTGGGCATGTTGGACCCGTGGAGGAAGTTAAAAAAGTTTAGGATTTAGTCGTTGTCGTAACCTATTCATCACTCAGAGGTTCAAGAACCAGGGCAGCATTGCTAAGGCCCTTCGCTCTAATGGAAGAGTAATTGATGAATAACCTATCAAAATTAGAAGCATTATTCCCGTCAGCAACTTGGAGGTTACCTCACATAAGAAAAATCAACATTCGCTGAAATCTCAATCAAAGCAAGCCGAGTCGTTGAATGAGTTACTTAAAAATCGATCATTTGACATATCCTTTATATGGTCAAATATTTTAAAAATAATAAACAAGCTGCATGACATCGTCGTCGATGATAAAATAATTTGGCTGCTTCACGAAATATTTTATTTAAAGTTCAGTCAAGTAGTGCATTTTCATGCTTTCGGCACCAACATGCGTTCCAGCTATGCCGAAATTGTGATTAAAGAACATTTTATTAATGAAAGCGTCAACTCCAGAAGCAGTGTAACGCTTGTAGAGGGTGAAGGAAATATGGACAGACTGGAAGTGTTGGCGATACCTTCAAGCGAATTGACAGGTACTTTAACATTGACTTAGATGAACCTAATTTCGAGTGTTTCTTGGCAAGCTCAGAGACTCGGCTGAAATCAAGATTGCAGCATTTGTTCCAATCATCGGATGGTAACTGCCTATATGAGCTATATGCAATGTTGAATGCGTACTCACTACACATTCCAGTTTAAGAGTCTATCTTTTCAAGTTAACCTTTTGATAATAACCCTGGACAATTCTCTATATCTAAGTAGTTAGTAACAGAGAATCGTGCAAATGTAAGCTTATCGTGTCTATCACCACCATCAGGGCCCAACCAGCGATCAGAGTACCGAGAGATTTCGACGGAGCACCCCAACAAAGAGATTTAAATTTTAAGCGACTCCTGTTTAAATTACAACAGTTTTGAGTCCAGCACGTACGATATTTTCAGGGATGACTTTGATGGAAACTTGACCAACTGTTGCGCAATGGACATGTTTTGGCAATTTCGCATGTACTTTGCCAGCAATTTGATCGTGGCACGGGTTCGGGATCATGGTAAATTATACTACTATCGGCTGGGTTTTGAGCTCCGAATGATAAATTGTGAAGGCTAAATTTTCACTCTTAAAGAATATTTCAAAATTTTGGAACAATATCAGAACAAGACCGAATCAGAAGTGACAGAAATAAAGCTACTAAAGCACAACTTAGTTGTTTCAGACTTTGAGCAGGCATAAAAAATTGTGTATATTATAGAGAATTATGTTAAACTGTTGATACCTGAGTTGAAAATAAAGGAAACTAAAGAAGAAATGCCTCTTCTTAACATCATAATTATGATCACAAACTTGGAACCAAGTTATGTACACACTGCATCAGAGCTCTGTCAGCAATTACTGCAACGTGAAGGAATATCATTGAGCTACATCAAAGTATTCTGTGTGAAAGTGGACGACATAGATAAATGTAATATTTTGCTAAATTAGTTGATAAAGTAAAGTGCACTAACTTCATCGAAGAGTATGTTGACACTCTTAAAGGTAGCGCGTTTACTTTTTAATTCGCGAAATTTCATGCAAAAAAGTTAATCGAGGAACACCCGAGTCGGTTCAAGCACTTGCCGTTTCCTGAATAATTCGTAACACAGACTCTGTGGAAGCTGGAACAGGAGAAGTCTAAGAGGGAAGCCAAGAATAGAGTTAAAATGCAGTTGCACAAAATACGCATATCGTGAGTCAAGCATATAATTGAGTTGTGTACTATTCAATTATCAATATCTCATTTTATTTCTGTTTATAATACACATGATATCCTACGATAGCCCAGCCTCCAACGACTTCCTCGTTCTAGCAGAGTTTAGAGATAGTAAGATTGTCCTCAATGATAATAACTTACGCGCATTGAGCAGCTTTAACAGAGGTAGGATCATACTAGTCTGCTTTGAGTAGTTTCTAAGCAAAAACTACATGATTTTCAGAGATAGAAGGTCTAGCTCCAAAAGAGTGGACGCTGATAACTGCTTACTCATTAGACCTAACCCATTCGCAGTTCCACGCACGAATAGACACATATTTTACGCATGTATTATGAGTATTACTTAGAAATTAAAGCCAGCAACCCTGCGGCGAGGGAGACTCTACACATGCTGGCAACATCAATCTCGGATACTGTGCTGGTGTGCAGCGGACCGGAATAAAAAGTCAGCTATCTTGGATCGGTCACCAGTAGGATAACAGGCATTCATAGTCGACAGAAGGGGAACATGCAGCTTAGTAAATTGAGTCATTTACTTGGAATATTACCAAATAAAACAGATAGATCTGAATTTATACGAGATAGCACTGAAAAGTTAATTGCGAAACTAGAACAAGAGAGAATTCTTAACTAGGTGCTAACTTCATATGCCTCTTGCAAGGGGTTATAATGTTCATAGTTGTCGCTTATTTAGCCTACGCCTGGATTTGAAGAAAGTCTCACACGTTAAATAGACATAGTTTCAATGGGTCCGAAATAAAACACTTAACTAATGTATGGACCCGTCCTCGCTCAGTTTATTGTTAATGTGACCGATCAGCTAAATCGTGGTGGTCAGTTAAACTTAGAGCGCGCTGAGGACGACATTTTAATAGATGGCGGGTACGAAGCATACAGAGCAGGAGTTGAGAAGTACCACTAATATGGACTAAAGCTTATAGATAGGAACGCTAAACCTGATAACAATTAGCTGCAGTCTATGATGAGAATGGCTAAATCTAAAGCTTTCGAGGAGTTTTACACGCGATAGGGCTCAAACAGTCTATAGTACAGAAGGATGCTTGAAGACTATATTGAAAACAAAAATAGATAAGTGGTAAGTACGTATTCATAGTAACAATGGAACAAAAATTTGCAAATTTTAGAAGTATAATCAAAAAGTGTCCTAGACAAAATTTCAGCTTCAGGCACTAAAGATCAAAACCAGATTATGAGCTATATAAGTCAGATGACAAAAAACTACGAAGAGAATGCGAAAGGTCCTCAAAAATATGAAATTTTGAATGACTACATGAAGGTATTTACTCCAATTGCATACGAAGGAGATCCCGAGAAGCAAGCCAGACTCAGACAGTAACTAAAGAGGAACCAAGATCTACAAAAGCAAATGGCAGAGCTTAGCAAAAGAAAGAGTGGTGGATGTTGCTCTGCATGCCAGATTATGTGATTGTTACTGCGCAATACTTATTTTATATTATTAAACTTGTTACAAATCATTTATTTTTAGGTAAATAAATTCTCTCCAACTATTTAATCCGCTTAGTTTATTCAAAGCTTTTTTCTCTAGACAAGGCTTTATCTTATTTTTTTTTATCCTTACTCTTGTTTTTCTCTTTTTCTCGACTTTTCTTCTTATTATTTTACTACCAGCCGTAATATTTTTCCAATTATGAATCTTCAGCGCCAAAGTCATTACTGATCTCTCTAACAAAATTGGCTCTTCGTACTCGATTGAAATTTGATATATTGGACTTATTATGGCTAGCACTTCTTGCTGTACCGCTTGAGCCAGGCTTACGCGAGCTCATGTGATCATTGTATCTTTAGTTCATTAAATCATCATAGTTTCTTTGATAATCTTCATGCTCAATCTCCAGTTAGTCCAGCTGATCAGAGCTAATGTCCTTGCTAGTGAACTTGCGATAAGGACCAACATTAAAAGATTTATTTCTACTTTGTTCCAGCTGAGCCACAGATGCACTAATCTCACTATCTTCTAAACTCTTCTTCTTCAGTGAATTCAAAGGATAATTCATGCTCTTTTTTCTATTTAAAGCAGATTCGCCTTCTTTCTGAAACTGATTGAGACCCGCCATATACATTCTACTTCTTTTATGTACATCATTATTACTTTCTTATTAACCATTCTCACTTTTTATAGGACCTCCTGAGTGTTTAAAGGGCTTCTCCTATTGATTTCCGTTTTAATTTTTCACTATATGGTGGGTCGGTCGTCTCGTTGATACCTTATCTCTTTCGGCCTTTGCCATGATCTCCATCAATGCTTCACTGCTCGGCATCTTATTTTTTCTAGCTGCTGAGTATGGCCTTTCGTTTATTTTTTCATCCTCGTGGAGGCTATCTTACAGTTCGCCATTGATATCTTATTAAGCATTTTGGAAATTCAATCGAGTTCCTGCTCTTTGATCAAAGTCTTTGTTCTCCTACTCAAATTCATATTGGCCATCTCTTTATCTGGACATTTCGATATTTGAAACATCGTGAATATGCTATTGAGTATTCTATTAGTAGCTATATTCAGGTTTTGTTTTAACTGCTCCAGCATTTTGATTATGTGAAATCGTTCTGCTTTGCTTTTTGTTTATCACTTCCATACTCTCATCATAATTTTTATCTTGTACTTATTATACTTCATATTTCCTATTTGCATTTGCTGCTGATATAACGTTCGAATTATTTAAATAACTTTTAGTATTCTGTAAGCTAGCATGGACATGAGGAGTGTATGTTTCATCATCATCTTTATTCATTTATCTTTCAGCAGGCAGCACTCGATCTTGATTATCGTCTGCTTCGATTTTCACTTAGCGCTGAGAATCAGGAAGACTGAGTGTTTGTGCCTAAGGCATTTGCTAGTTAAATACAGACAGTTTTCTATTCTGTTCAGTAATCCTCAGCTCCATCCAGCTACTGATTGTCTCCTTAGGTTTATCTTCGAATTAGTCCTCAATTTTATTGTGCTTTGGCTCTTCAGCTAACTGAGCATGGTTAAGTTACTCATTCGTAGGGACTCCAGAGTCTTACTCAGTTTGCTGTTTCTGAGAGCTATCCTTTATTGATATTTATTCATAAGAAGGCTCTTGTGCCGCTTATTCTAGATAAGTTTATGGCTATTTCTTAAGTTTTTCAATTGAGTTGCGTTGAGATACTCGCGCTTTTTATTGTTAATCTAATTATTTCTTGAGTTAATCCAGTTCCTGCTCTCTTTTGGATATTCTCTTGCCCACATCGTCATTGTCTGTAGCCGCATCAGTTTTCAAATGTTTAGCTGGTACTAAAATAGTGGCATGCCTCCTGGGTGAAGGTGGAGATTGCTTACGAGTAACATTCTAACTACCGCCTATCGATTAGCTAAGATGACTAACGGAGTGTGCTTTGTGATCCGAAAATCTCTCATCATACGCCTAATTGTCGTTGAAAATGTTGATGTCTTAGTTAACGAGTTTATTGTTTTGGTTCTTTTATTCGTTTTCTTAATTTATAATATTGATTTTCGGACCTGACTAATTTTAATTTTGCTGAATTTCTACCTTAGATATATTACTTTGTCCATTTTCATGCCCTGTAGCAAAATAGACTTTTAAGTTTTTACTCCTGGAGTTAGGCTGATGATCAGACAATGAAACAGAAAGTTCTTCACTGATCTAATCGATATCATGTAAACCATTATTTCCGAACATGTTATATGAGTCAGGTCCATGGAAAGTGAATTAATCTTGTCTTTCAGCTGCATTGATTGCTTATTTGGAGTAGTCTTAGTCGTTACCCATGATGCGCTTGTTGATTGCGATTCCTTATTAAGTTTGCTCTTAGAAGAAGTTATCAGGTTTCCACACTATCAAAATAGCAAGCACTGCATTTATTAAGTATATAACAATGACATCTAAGAAAGCATGATAGATCGAATTGGCGAATTTGAATTGGAATAAGCACAGGAAGCAGACATACAGTGCGAGGCCTTCAGCGAGAATTCCAAAGAAAGAGAACACATTGAACACTCTGAATTTGTGCACTGAGTCTAATATTGCACTCGTGGATTGAAAGTGGAACAACTTAGTGAACAATATCATTTTGAATTTGTAATTAATTAATAAAGCAATAAATGTAGCCACTGCGAAGAAACATCGATTGCCTGATTTAAGCCATTGACTGAATCGATAGTCAGTAGCCAGATAAGGAGTCTGGATGATGAGTCCTAGTAGATTGAGACAGTATATACAGCCAGCTACTGCGAGTAGAATGTAAATATTATTGAGTACATAAATAGTGGAGCCCATCATAATATATGAGTACAATAAATAAGCCAGGCAGCCAGTCTCAATGAGCCCAAATAAAGAGTACAAAATACCGATAAAGTATGTGCCTGAGTTTTGCAGTTTGGACATGCAACAGGCGATGAATACTACACATCCGAGTATAGTGAAAGGAATAGGAAAGGTGTATGACTGCAGAGTAGTCGTGAGAATAACATCAGATTGGGTTTGCACTTAGCATGTGAAATTACCATAGATGTACCCTGATGGGCATGAAGACCAGCATGTAGAATTGAAGTATATGCTAGGATAGAAGCAAGCATAACACTCTCCATTAGCAGAACAATTACTACAGCTTGCCACAACTGTCGTGCAGGCAGTACATACATTATCAGTGCTGATGATGGAGTGAGTCACTGGACAGCTGGTAACGCATTTGCTTGAGTACAGAAGCAGTGGAGTTACACAGCTTAAGCAGATGACAGCACTAGTACATGTGCTACAGTTATTCTCACATCCCTTACATAGTCCAGATGAGCCATACTGACCACTGGGGCAGTTAGTCACACATATAGTATTGCTGAGGAAAGTGCCAGTCACACAAGACAAACATGTGTCTGTGGTATTGGCACATGTTTTGCAAGGACTGGAACACGGATCACACTGCATAGTAGTGTCGTTGTTTACTAGTCCACTTGGACATGTAGTAAGGCATTCATAGTTACGGACATTGTAGTAGAAGCCATCCACACATGACATACATTTACTAGTTGAGTTAGTGCAATTACGGCAAGGACTCATACAAGCCATACATACCCGA
>APMI01048451.1_pt1 | contig 13731 bp, 10 predicted proteins | sample 667938 | NCBI WGS metagenome assembly APMI01 (sample SAMN01084076, study PRJNA167559) | wastewater metagenome | biome: Wastewater | place: Denmark: Ejby Moelle, Odense | collected 2011-11-28 | reverse complement strand
GTGTACCCACTCCACTAATCTTTCCACTGTCGGTGATTCCAGTCGCAGAGGTGAGAACCCAACCGGAGCCTGCGGGTAGCTTTGTATTTAGGTCGGTCATCACTCCATCTTTATAAATAAAGGCGCGATCGTTACCGGAAGCGTTCTTGGCGTAGCCAACAACGACTCCGCTCGAATTAATCGCGTAGGCTGCAGCGTCTGTACCGCCGAATGTGCCCAAGTCCGTCATGGTGTTGGACTTGTAAATGAAGGCATGAGTGTCGCCGGATGATACAAGGCTGGTACCGACAACTGTTCCGCTCGTGTTCACCGCAAGTGCGCGTGAGTCGACACCACCCAACGTTCCGAGCGCCTTGCCCGTGGTTGTGCCGCTAGACCAAAGAATAGCCTGTTCGTTGGTGTCGATCATGCTGCCACAGTAGATTCCGTTCGAACTCAGTCCATACCCGTAGGTATTTGCTGTCACGCCGGTTGGCGGGTTCAAGGTGACAACCGACAGGTCTGGTTTAACATAGAAACCACGAATGTCGGAGCCAACCAATGCGGTTCCAACAATGAAAATTCCACTACTGTTGCGAATGACGCCGTTATATAGGCCGTTCGTAGCCGTCGCTGGCAATTTAGTCGAGGTAAATACACCGTTCTGATACATGAACGGCTGGTAAGGGTCTGCCGAACCTGTGTATCCAACAATCGCATCGTTGGACATTCCTGTTACAGTAGCAAACGTTCCTACCGTCGTAAAATCGACTCTAGAAGCGGTGAGGTAGGCAAAACCTCGGCTTACGGTTGCTGGCTTTGCATCTACTTCTGTTCCTGCTACATAGCCTGCAGGCGAAATAACAACCTTGGATGGAGTCAATCCAGATAGTGTCGCGTATTCAGTTACAGTGTAATTATCGGAAATTACCGGGGAAGTGCCTCCACCACCGCCGCATCCTGATAATACAAACAAGGCTGCCGCTCCAGCAATGAAATAGTTAGCTCTCATTATTCTATTTTCCAAAAGGGGTTGCATAGTCACCAGTTCCTGAACCGATCAGTTCACCTGCGAACAATTGATGTTATACTACCAGTTCACTTCCCCTGCGTAGGTTGAAGAAGTGAAGCCATCATGTTTGTCACGGCAAATGGTCTAAAGCGCCTCCAGTTTGCAGCTGCTCTATTCACCCTAAGTTCTTTAGGCGCCACTCAGCCGACAGAAGTTCGCATGATGGCCGGTGCAGCATACGGAATTCCTCCAAAAGAAGCGACTAGTCTGACAGTTCAGGTGCGCAGAGCCGTTTTCGATGAGTTTCATCGGCGAAATCCGGACATTCGAGTTGTGAATGCTGGCGGTCTGAATCTCGCGGGAGACAACGCAGATAACGTTTTCTTGATGTCGATGGCGGGCGATACCGCTCCCGATATTTTTTACGTCAACTTCCGGCAGTACTACACCTTTCTTGACCAAGGTTTCTGCCGCCCCCTCGATGATCTCATAGCTAAGGACCCGCAGGTCAATCAGAGGATCAACCCAACTGTCAGAAAAGTCTTGACTAGCTACGACGGCAAAATTTACGCAATGCCGTTCTTTCAGGTTGCACTCGCACTGTATTACCGAAAGGACTTCTTTGTTCAGGCTGGGCTTGATCCAAACGAGCCACCAAAAACTTGGGCGCAGTTTTATGACTACTCCAAGAAGCTCAGCCAAACCGCTCCTGGGCGTTTTGGGTTTGAGCTGTCTGCCGGGGGCCCGAGCTATCACTGGCAAAACTTTTTGTACCAAGCCGGGGGTGAAGTTGTCGTTCCAACTCAATCTGGGGTGTGGAAGGCGACCATTGCTACCGAGCCAGGAGTTAAAGCACTCGAGTTCTATAGACATTTGATGGTCGACAAATGGAAAGACCCAACGTCTGGAAAAACAGTCGGGCCTGCTGCTGGTGAAGGCAAGGATCTTCTTGACGACATTCGGACCGGCAAAACCGCGATGTGGTTTGGTTACACAAACGACGTCGTGATGCAGAACAACAGCGAGATACCGCCGAGCGTCATTGGAATCGCTGCTCTACCTGCTGGTCCCGCAGGGCACAGAAATGAAATCAATGCCGGCATGTGGGCGATCAACAGCCGAATCAAAGATCCTAAAAAGCTGGAAGCTTGCTGGCGATTCATTAAGTTCTTTTCAGGTGACGAAGCCGCCCGCATGAACACTTCAAAGTGTGTTGAACTGGGCATTGGCAACCTCGTCAACCCCACTTGGCTGAAGAAGTTTGGCTATGAGGATTTACTTGGACAGGTCGATCCGAGTTATGTCAAAGCAAGCGAGGAAGTCTTTCAGACAGGCCATCCGGAACCGTACGGGAGAAACTGTCAGCAAGTTTATAGTGTTCTCGATTACGCCTTGCAACGTCGTGTAAATGAGCCTACGTCTGTTTCGACCATGTCGATTCTCAAGGACGTTCAGGACGAGATGAACCAAAAGTTGTTGGGGTACATACCCGAGCAGCAGATGCAGCAATACCGAACCAACGCGCTCATCATCGCGATTTTGTTCGGCTTGACTCTTGGTGGATTCGTGTTCAAGAAGGTCATCAGCAGGGAGAAAGAGGCCGCGATCTCAGATCCGTTGCCTGCAGGAATCTCCAAAGCCAGAATCTACCGATTTGTTGGCTTTTGCATCATGCCGGCAGCGTTAACCATCGCAGTTTGGGCTTACTATCCACTGTTCCGAGGCCTCATCATTGCCTTCCAAGACTACAAAGTGTTGGGTAATGCCAAGTGGGTAGGTTTCGACAACTTCATTGGCGTCTTCACGCAACCGGTATTCTACAAATCGCTTCTTAACAGCTTCATTTATGTGGCGCTCTCGTTGCTGATCGGGTTCTTTTTGCCCATCTTCTTGGCGCTTGCTCTGAATGAGATTCCGCGTTTCAAGGTCTTCTTTAGAACTGTTTTCTATCTTCCAGCGATGACTTCATCGATCGTAGTCTCTCTGTTGTGGCGTCAGTTCTACGACAAGACAGACCAAGGGCTATTGAACTCGCTTCTCGGCCCAATCCTTGAACATATCGTCAACCCGATCTTATCGTTCTTGCACATGGCCCCGGTTCCGCTGAACAATGATTGGCTCGGAAATCCGTCGCTAGCCATGTATGCCGTTGTGTTGCCAGGCATTTGGGCAGGTGCCGGACCTGGTTCAATCCTTTACCTAGCAGCGTTGAAGAACATTCAAGCGGAAAGGTACGAGGCTGCTGATATCGATGGAGCAAACTGGAGGCAGAAAATTCTGCACATCACTCTTCCTGGCCTAAAGCCTCTGATCCTCATCAATCTGTTGGGAGTGTTTATCGCGGGCTTTAAGGCAATGGAGAACGTCTTTGTCTTAACCGGTGGTGGCCCCGTCAATGCCACTCGAACCATTGGACTTGAGATTTGGCAAAACGCCTTTATGTATCTGAAGTTTGGGTATGCAACGGCGGCAGCTTGGGTGATGGGCAGCATTTTGGTAGGCTTCACGCTTATTCAAATTCGGTCACTTCTCAAGATGAGATTCTCAACGGCGAAGGTCTAGAATGCGCGCGCTCGAACCCGGCTTTCTGTTAAGGACGGCAGACTATCTGCAAACGACAGCAGATCGGATTACGACTGCTTTGCCGAGTTCGGATTCCATCATCACTCCGCTTGGCAAGAAACTCCTTCTGCGCACACGGGATATCGACGATGTAGTTTTTGATCGTTGGCAGGCTTATGTTCAGCGTTTATGTATGGAACTTATAAGCTGCTTCCCGAAATCCGAACAAACGGTGGGAATCATCCCAATTTCTCGTGGGAAAGCCAAGGTGTTTGGTACCGAAACGATACTAAGGCTCGATCAACTCGTTTCTGGCCGCTTGTGGGGCGTCACCTATTCAGGCCCAAGGCCATTCTTGGATGCTCTAGAGAAGCATGCGTTCGAACAGCTCGTTTCTAAAGTCGGAGCAAATGCCCGCGCTGCAGCCAAGATATTCGAGCGAAATGAAAAGTATCAGCCGGAGTGGCTTCCTGGCATCAATGTAGACCCTCTAGAGCATATGCTCATCGACATTCTTAACGAAGTTGAGCCTTGCGCGCGGCGCGCAACTCTCGAAGAAGACTTCATTGAGAAAACCGACATTCGAGTCAACTTTCCCGAACTGGAAAGGCGTCAGGGGGCTCGAATTCAAGTGACCAGAACCTATCACAAAGCTCAACTCCAGCAAAAAACTAAGTCGATCGAACTGAGCAATGAGATTATCTTGCTATCGCCGCTGACCCTCGCACAGGCGCGTCGAGTCAGAGATACGGAGTATCACGCGCGCCAAATCTACGAAGAATGGACAACGGCACTACAAGATTCCCAGTTGGCCCCAATTGGCCCCGCTAATGCTGTCGATGAAGACCTTCGTGAAGAAATTCGAGACTTTGTTCGATCTCAAGCAATGACATGCACTGAAGAGATGCGCAAACGAGAGCAGAAGTTCGGAGCAAAACCAAGTTGGATTGCCGCCGCCATCGCAAGACAGACCCGAGACGGTCTGTCTATTGCCGAAAGAGTCCCTGATTCTGGAGCCACTCCCGGAGAATCCGGCGACCACCTAGATGCTTGAGACCGAGTCGTCTGGCAGAGCGCATCGACCAAGTCACCTCGCCCTTCATCTTCTGCCCTTCATAGAAGGCTCGCATCCGCTCGTCGTATTCAGAGAATGTGGGTTCGGAATTATACGTCTCTTTGAACCAGATACTTTGCTGACTAAGACGTGGCTTGATTTCTGCGGTCATTGGTTCTGCTGGCCAACCGACAGTCACACCGAAACACCCGAGAGTGCCATCTGGAAGGTTTAGAAACTCCTTAATCGCTTCCGGATCGTTTCTTAACCCACCGATGTAACAGATCCCCAGTCCCAGAGCTTCGGCTGCGCAAACCAATCGCTCGGCAGCGAGGGCGGCGTCAATGATCGCCATGATTCCAAACTCGGCGAACTCAAGCCCCTCAACGCTTTCGCCATGCGTTTCAGCGGCGGTTTTGATGCGGCGATGGTCGGCAATGAAGCAAAAGAACGCTCCGCAGGACTTCACTTGCTCCTGATTGCCGCAAAGCTCGGCCGCAGTCGCTAACCGGTCTTTGTCCTGAAGCGTCACAACCGACCAGAGTTGCAAATTACTACTCGTGGCAGCGCTTTGAGCGGCGGCTACGAGTGCGCTCATGAGTTCATCTGTAAGAGGTTGATCGGCATATTTCCGGACTGAGCGATGTCCGAGGAACCGTCCTAGTTCCGGAAAGTCGAACTCAGGTTCGTAACCATAGCGTAAGTGCCAAGCCTGTTTGAACGATTCGGTGAACACTTAGTAGTTTCGCCCCTTATCCCCATGCTCACGAACCTGTTGCTCAGCTCTCTCCCTCAATCGAGCTTGAGTTTCAGCCGACATAGGCGTGATTGTTTGCGCGACAAAGTAGGTTCCGTAGAATCCAATAATGGTAACCAAAACAAAGCCGATCAAGACGATTGGAACCAGCTTTTTGCCACTGATCGACTTATCATCGGAGAATTGACCGCTTTGCTTTGACTGCGCCATATCTCTATTGTGACTGGAGTGCGGAAAGGATCGCTTGTGTGGCCTCGGAGATGAAGTGAACTTTTATCTTCTCAGAGATCGAGGGCAACACTTCGTTGAGATCGGGTTCGCAGTCTTGTGGTAGATAAACCTCGCTTCGCTGGTGAGCGATCGCGGCAAGCACCTTATCGCGGACGCCACCTACTGCGAGCACACGTCCACGGAGCGTGATTTCGCCTGTGCTCGTGATGCCTTTTCGAACAGGACGACCAGAAAGAGCCGATGAAAAGACAATTGCAAGAGTGATGCCTGCGCTAGGTCCATCTTTCGGGACAGCTCCTTCGGGCACATGCAGATGAATGTCGTACTGAGCCGGGTCTTTGATTCCCAATTCGGTGGCTCTTGATTGAACAAATGTTAGCGCCGCTTGAGCTGACTCACGCATCACTTCACCTAGCAAACCGGTCAGCATGAGTTGGCCCCGGTCGCCTTTGGCCGGAAGCAGAGTGATCTCAAATGGAACCACATCTCCACCACTTTCACGAATGACAAGACCCCATGCGACACCGACTTCTCCTTCTGGAACCGTCTTGTCCTTCGGATACGGTTTGGGGCCAAGAGCGCTCAGTAGAAAAGCATCGTCGATCTTGACGGTTTTGCATTTGCCATCGACCATCTGCCGAGCCGATTTTCTGCATATCGTTGCAATGGCGCGCCCCAATTGCCTTACGCCGGACTCACGGCTGTACTCCGTGATGAGTGATTCAAAGGCTAACTTTTCAAACTGCACGGACTTATCCGTTAGTCCGTGCTCCTCAAGCGATTTGGGAATAAGGAACTGCTCGGCAATCCTTTCGCGCTCTTCTTGAGTGTATGCATGAAACGGCATCGCTTCCATTCGGTCCCAAAGGGCAGATGGAATGCGTTCGAGCAAATTGGCTGTCGCTACGAAGATGACATCGCTGAGGTCAAAGGGGACATCGACGTAGTGATCGACGAATTTGGAGTTCTGGTTTGGGTCTAGCACTTCCAAAAGCGCACTCGTAGGGTCGCCATGCGAGCCCTGTCCCAACTTGTCAATTTCATCCAATAGGATGACGGGATTACGCGATCCGGCATCTAGAAGAGCCTGAATGATACGCCCAGGCATACTACCGACGTAAGTCCGACGATGACCACGAATTTCAGATTCATCCCTGACTCCGCCAAGCGCAATCCGTGCAAACCGCCGCCCCATTGCTTCGGCGATAGATTCTCCAAACGAGGTCTTTCCAACCCCAGGAGGACCGACAAAGCACAAGATCGGCCCTTTCACCTTTTTTGAGATGGTGCGAACCGCAAGATAATCTAGGATTCGCTCCTTCGCTTTTTGCAACCCAAAGTGCTTGCGATCCAGAAGTGCAGCTGCATCTTGAAGCGATAAGTGGTCTTCGGTTGTTTTCTGCCAAGGAAGGTTAATTACCGTATCGAGATAGTTGCGGATAACGAGCCCTTCGGGAGAGGTCGTGGGGGTTCTTTCTAGCCTCTGAAGTTCCGTGAGAACCCGGGGTTCTAGCTCACTCGGAATGCCACAATTCTTGATTCGCTGCAAATACTCTTCGTGTTCTGAAAGCCTGTCCTCGAAAACACGCAATTCGTCTTGAATTACTTTCAACTGCTCGCGCAAATAGTATTCACGTTGTGAATCGCCCAGTTGTGCTTCAACGCGGGTGGTGATATTTTTTCTAAGACTCAAAACCTGCAACTCACGCTTCAGCAGCTCCAATAACTTATGAAGCCGAGGATTCACCTCGACAAGCTCTAGTAGAGTCTGCTTTTCGGGAAGCGACAATGGTAAGTGCTGGATTATCGAATCAGCCACCATGCCCGGGTCTGACGCAGCGTAAAGACCACGTAGTGACTCTGGTGGAATCTCATCGTTTTGCTGAACGATTGAAGTGAACTCGTTAATGCATGACCGACTGAGCGCTTCTGCTTCTATCGGGTCTCCAGAAATCTCCGCCAATTGCTCAGCTTCTGTCCATATGAGCCCTCCCTTTTCAGAGAACTTAACCGGCTTTCCACGATAGATCCCTCGAAGGGCGATCCTTACGCTGCCATCAGGCAACGGGATAGACTGCATGACCTCGGCAACGGTCCCTAAAGTCGAAAGATCCTTTGCGCGAGGTTCATCAACCGACATATCCGCCTGACTTAACACGAGCAAAGTCTGGTCGTCTTCCTGAGCTCTTTTGACTGCTCTTAGTGAACCTTCGCGGACAACGTGAAGCGTGGTAGTTTGCCCTGGAAACAGAACAGTATCCCGTGCAGCAAGCACAGGTAAATTTAACAGTTGAGGGCTCCCGTTTTTCACTGATCTCACCTTACCACCCTCATAGGACCGGCACCCCCGGGGTTACTGCGCGGTTTTAGCTTGCAGCTGAGCTTTCAGGTCATCAAACGAGGTGTCGGCGGCAAATGCTTGACGATATACGATATCGATCAGCCCAAAAATCTCCAACAACCCGGTTAGCCGAGTCTTTAGCACTTCTATATCTTCGGTCGGTTGGCTGCGATCTAGCATCGTGATAACTTCCTTGATCGCATCAGCAGTTGGATCGAGTTCTCGGCGCTTACGCTCTTTTACGACGCGGACGAACATCAAGAACGGATCGCTCTCGCTGGTATACGTGTCTTTTCGATCTCCCGGTCTTCGAAACCTCCGAACGATGCCCCAGTCCATCAATTCTCGAAGATTCATGCTTGCATTGCCACGACTAATTTGCAGTCTGCGCATGATTTCATTCACATCGAGCGGCTCCGCACAGATGAACAGCAAGGCGTGAATTTGAGCCATGGTGCGGTTGACGCCCCAACTGTTACTCATTCGCCCCCATTCCAAGATGAACTGGTCTTGCGCTTGGATTAGATTTGGGTCGGGCTTTGTCATCGGCTCATAGCTAGTTTGACATGCCTCGTAGTCCATGAATAAGCCATAAAACGACAATCGAAGTACCTGCGGAAATGTTGAAAAGATGTCAACACTCAATATTGGATGAGCGCGCAGAAAACACAAACACCGCTATACACAAACGCGAGAGCTAGAATTCAGCGACTCAAAGATGCGAAGATTATCAGCGGTTGGGTTCTCGACCTAAGTAACGAGAGCATGAGGTTACGACAGACAAGCGAGGCTCCAATGGAGACTGGCGACATTTTCATGGTTCAAGTCCACGGGCAAGACGCGACATTGTCATTCAAGGCAACTCTTGCTATGACATTCGGACAAGAACTCACCTTCGTGGTTCATCCGCCCATCAACCGATATGCGCCAACCGAGAACGCAAGACAGACTGTTGTCGGGATGACAGGCAATCTGAAAGTAGATGGATTGACAACCTCGATCGAGATTGTGGACATCTCTCAAACCGGCATCGGTTTTCGAAGCGAAGCCATGGTGAGCAAAGGTGCGAAAGCAAATCTCAACATCGATACGCCGACGGGCGAACTCATCACATCGGGAGAGATTCGGTACTGCAGACCCGACCCGGAAGCGTTGGGTTCCTTCAGGGTCGGCGTTAGGCTGGATGAGATGGGGCGACTTGAGCGCGCCCGCTGGGCCAGGCTATTTGAGATCGACTAAACTAGCCAGCAGCTAATTTCTGAGCTTCTACTTTGTTCTTTTCGATGAAGCTCTTCCAGTTGTCTGGCACATCGGTATCTACAAAAATAGCCGAGACCGGGCACTCTGGTTCACAAAGACCACAGTCGATGCACTGATCTGGGTCGATGAAGACCTGCTCCTCAGCTTCATAAATGCAGTCAACCGGACAAACGGTCATACAAGCCTTGTCCTTCACTCCGATACAGGGTTCTGCTACTACGTACGGCACTCGAAAATTTCTCCTGACAATCCTTCGACCACTTTCGGTGGGGAACAAACAGTTTAGCGCGAATCGGCCCCGTTCGGTAGTGAGAACTATCAATCTCTTGCTGATCCGATTCCAGATTTGGCACTTTTAGGCGACCAAACGTTTGAACATCGACCGATGAGGCAAGCCAACTTCTTCGAAAGGCTCATCCTCGACGGTATATCCGAGCGCTTCATAAAACGGGACTGCCGTCTGACGAGCGTGCAAGATCATTTTCGTGAAACCGTGTTCAACGGCAAAACTCTCCGCCTCTTCAATCAATGCCCGCCCCACACCTCGACGTTGGCAGGAAAAACTCACTGCGACTTGCCGCATCTGAACATCCTCTTTGGAACGAGCCGTGAGGATCAGGCTACCGACTAAATCGTTATCGTAGGCGGCAAAATGCCAATCCTTGGCTTCAGAGGCCAACTGTTCCTTTGTGAAATCCAGCCCTAGAGGGCGACGAAGAACCTCACGACGCAACTCAACGACCTCGTCGTATTCCGTCGAACCGTATGGAACCTCTCGAACTTCGATCAAGCTTTCTTCTTAGTGGTTTTCTTCTTGGCAGTTGCTCTTCCGCGTTTCGGCCTGGTCGAAGGACCAGCCTCTCGCTTCTTCGCAAGAAGTTCCAGGGCTTGCTCTTCCGAAAGCTCGGTCGGGTTAGTACCTCGCGGAAGTGTTGCGTTTGTCTCACCATCAGTGACGTACGGGCCGAATCGACCGCTCATCACCTTGACTGGGCCAGCCGCCCCTTTCAATTCGCCAAACTCCTTGAGGGCAGATGGAGCAGCACGCTTTGCCGCAAATTTGGGCTGGCTCAAAATGGCGAGCGCCTCTTCGACGGTGAGCGTTTGTGCTGTTCGCCAATTCTCCACCGTTCGACGCTCCGAACCACACTCAAGGTAAGCACCGAATTTTCCAATTTTGAACAGAATGACTTCGCCCGTCTCTGGGTTTGCTCCAACATTTAGCGGCAACTCACAAAGGAAGTTCAGATCCTCTTGCGTCAGTGAGTAAGGGTCAACATTCGGAGGCAAACTCACCCAAGTTGGCTTCAGTTTGGACTCAATCTCTTCTTCAGTACGTTCAACTTCAAGGTAATAACCTGAACGATTCTTTAGCAGCAGACGCCGTCCAGTTCGCGGGTCAGTACCTATCGATTCGAGAGGCCCCTTGGTTTGTAAAAGTAACTCTACTGCCTTCTCGATCGTCAGGTCAGCAGGTGCAACATCGTCTGGGACGTTCGCATATTTCTTGTTGTCACCGTCTCCAACCTGAAGGAACGGCTTGCCATCTTTTCCGTGACGGACGACGATTGGTTCTTTCGTCTCGGGGTGCTCGCCAACTGTAAAGACTGGATAGGGAATGGATTTCTTTCGACTTTGAACCATCGGTTTCAAGCCGTTCTCGCCATCACCGAGGAAGAAATCGCGCAGGTAAGTCTTGGAGTTAGCTTTACCCTCGGATATCTCATCGAGGGTCTCGTCCATCCGAGCCGTAAATCCAAGATCCATGAGCTCATGGAAGTTGTTTTCAAGAACCTCCATCGTGAGAAACGCCATGAACGTCGGCACAAGCTGACGCTGCTCTTTACGCACATAGCCTCGATCAACAATTACTGAAATGATCGAAGCATACGTACTCGGACGACCGATGCCTTGCTCTTCAAGTTTTTTGATAAGCGTTGCATCAGTAAACCGTGCAGGTGGTTTAGTGTGGTGCTCTGCCGAATCCAACTTTGACAATTCGACTTCGTCGCCTTCCTTCAGCCGAGGCAGTTTTCGATCCTTTGAATCAACCTGATCGTCGTCTTTACCCTCGCTATAGACGCGAAGGAAGCCCTCGAACATGATCTGCTTTCCTGTGGCAATGAAACCAAGTTTCTTACCATCGGTGGTTACTCCGATCTCGGCTTCCGTTCGGAGGACCTGAGCAGGTTTCATCTGGCAAGCTACTGTTCTCTGCCAGATAAGATTGTAAATCTTAAACTGATCCTCTGAAAGTTTGCCTTTTATTTCGTTGGGTTTTCGACGAACATCAGTTGGTCGGATCGCCTCGTGAGCTTCCTGAGCATTCTTCACCTTACTTGCATAAACGGGAGGTTTCTCAGGCAAACAATCTGGATAGTCGTGCTTGATGTGCTCACGAATTCGATTGATCGCCTCACCGCTGAGGGTAAGGCTGTCTGTTCGCATGTAGGTGATCAAACCGACCGTCTCTCCACCAATGTCGATGCCTTCATAGAGCTGTTGCGCGATGCGCATCGTGCGATCTGCTGCAAAGCCAAATTTTCGGTTGGCGTCTTGCTGAAGGGTCGTCGTCATGAACGGTGCCGAAGGACGCTCAACGCCTTCGGTAGCATCCACTCGATTGACTTTGTACGGCTTAGCCTTTTTGGCGCCCTCGGCGAGCGCACCAGCAGCCGCCTCATCTAGCCAAACAACCTTTTCGTTACGACTCTGCTTCAGTTGGCCGGTAAGGTCGTCAAAGTCGTTTCCCAATGCGACCCGGGTTCCATCAATGAGCCTTAACTCAGCGGGGAAGGCTTCTGTTCCCGACTTAAAATCAGCCTTGAGGTCCCAGTATTGCGCAGCTCGGAAATTTCGGCGCGCAATCTCACGCTCGACAACAATCTTAACTGCTGGACTCTGAACTCGACCTGCGCTGAGGTTCTTGGTTACTCGAGACCAGAGAACAGGCGATAACGTGTATCCGTAAAGCCGGTCCAGAATACGTCTGGTTTCTTGAGCCTCGACGAGGTGTTGGTCCACTTCGCGTGGGTGGTTGAGGGCGGCAAGGATTGCGTCTTTCGTGATCTCATGAAAGGCTATGCGCTTCACCTTGACGTTCTTTGAAGGCTTGAGTACTTCGAGAAGATGCCACGAAATCGCTTCACCTTCTCGGTCTTCATCAGTTGCGAGCACTAAGGTGTCTTTCCCCTTTAGTGCTTGGCGAAGCTTTGTGACTTGCGCCTTCTTCTCGTCAGGCACTTCGTAGAAAGGTTGAAAATTGCTGTCAACGTCAACGGCATAATCCGCCCACCACTTTTTCTTGTGTTCGTCAGGCAGACCTTTGCTATTGGGCATCAAATCTCTGATATGCCCAATGCTGGCAAGAACCTCGAAATCTGCCCCGAGGTAGCCACTGATGGTTCGCGCTTTTGCAGGCGATTCGACTATGACGAGCTTTGTAGCCATATTTTGCAGTTGCGGTGTACGTTATCGGCGAGTTCAGTCAACTCCTTAGAGTAGATTCGCTCCGCCTAGGGACTCTACACGTCTTGAGGTCCCGCGTGTCAACACCTCAGGACGCTCTTCTTGTTCTTACTGTTCCCTATTCCAGCCCGAAAAAAACGCTTTTTCGATACTTTGCCGAAATCATCTGCTCAAAACACGTCAGTATAAATTGTGTATTTCAGAAGTGTCGTAGTGTCCGTCTTCGTGCTGGGGAGCATTGGATCTGTCTGGTCGAGTACTGAGTATCTTGGGCTTTACATGCAAGGCCAGAAAATCGGTTACAGCTCTTATGGAACTGAAAAAACAACTTACTCTGGCAAGCCAGCATCGGTGAGCAGATCAAAGACAGTGATGTCCACGGGACTTCTTGGTACTGCCCTCACGATCAACATGGACTCGGCTACATGGTCTACTCCAACAGGCAAGCCACTACGAATTCGCTTCCATATGAGCAGCGCAGGAAGAGTTCAGGACATTGAGGCAGTCTTCGGCACAAAGTCGGTGGATGTCGCAATAAATAACAGCGGAAATCGATCTACAAAGACACTATCGATACCAAATGGAGTCGTTACAGACGACCCGCTATCGCTCTTGCTGGCTACCGGAAGCTCAAAAACAACGCAGTCATTTTATGTTTTTGACCCTATGACAGCATCCTTCATCAAGAACGATTTGAAAGTTCTTGGCCCCTCTAAAGTGACGATTAAAGGCAAATCCGTATCGGCAAAGGCACTTGAGGTCATCGACCCACGCGCAAACATGAAAGTCTATGTTTCGGCGAAAGGTGATTTCCTAAAAGCTGACGGCCCAATGGGGATTTCTATGCTTCCTGAAACGCGAGCCGTCGCAATGGGAAGCACCAAAGGCTACGCGCCTTCAATAGATCTCGCCTACTCAACAAGTATCCGCCCCGACAAAACCATCGAGAATCCAGCATCACTTGAATATTTAAAGCTAAAGATCACGAACAAGGATCTATCACGGGTGCCAAGTGGCGACCATGAAACGATCACAAAGGAAGGCGATGCTTTTATTATCGAGATTCA
>APMI01019096.1_pt1 | contig 13734 bp, 11 predicted proteins | sample 667938 | NCBI WGS metagenome assembly APMI01 (sample SAMN01084076, study PRJNA167559) | wastewater metagenome | biome: Wastewater | place: Denmark: Ejby Moelle, Odense | collected 2011-11-28 | reverse complement strand
AGCTGGCTGCTCGGCGTCCCCGGCTCTTGGAGTCATCGATGAACCGCGACCTCATGCGCGGCTTCATGGCGGCGGCCCGCGCTGCGGGGATGAACGACGGGTTCGACCCGGACGGGCCGATGGACGACGGCAACCCGATGGGCTCGCTCGAGGCTGAGCTGCACTGGCAGGTGGACGTGGCGGCATACCTGCCCCAACGGCGCGCGGCACTGGCGAGCCATGCGTCGCAGACCACCGACGTCGGGGGGATGCTCTCGATGCCCGAGGAGGTCTTTGCCGCGTTCTTCGGGATGGAGCACTACATCGAGCCCGGGCGCCCGCCGGGCATGCAACGGGCCTGGTTCCTCGACGCGTGATGCCGTGCGCCGGGCTGAGCCCCGGCGCGACGTTGGCCACCCGGGACACGGACGGATTCGCGGACCTGGGGGTCGAGCTCGTCGACCCGTGGGCCTATCGCCCCTGAGCACCCGCAAGAGCCACGTCGATGCCGACCCCGGCCCAACCCTCCACGACCGCGGCGGCCTCCTCGCTGTCCTTGCCGTAGCGCTTGCGCGCCGCCTTCACGGTGAGCGCCGCGAACCCGGCGAAGTCGACGTCCTTGGGAACGCCCTTGGCGGTCACCGTGTCGAACCAGATCTGCCCGGCTCGCTCCCACGCGTTGCCGCCGAGCGCGGTCGCCGTGAGGTAGAACGCGCGGTTGGGGATGCCCGAGTTGGTGTGCACACCGCCGTTATCGTGCTCGGCGTCGTGGGGGAGCACCTCGAAGTCGTCCATGTGCCCCGGCTGCGGATCGCGCCCGAGGACCGGGTCGTCGTATGCCGTGCCCGGCGCCTTCATCGACCGCAGCGCCACCCCCTTGACCCGGTCGGTGAACAGGCCCTCGCCGATGAGCCAGTCCGAGGTCTCGGCGGTCTCCTGCTCGTGCATCTGCTTGACGAGGATGCCGAACACGTCGGACACGGACTCGTTGAGCGCCCCGGACTGGGCGACGTAGGTGAGCCCGGCCGTGTATTGGGTCAGGCCGTGGGTCAGCTCGTGCCCGATGACGTCGATGCACGAGGTGAACCCGTCGAAGTAGACCCCGTCGCCGTCACCGAACACCATCTGCGTGCCGTCCCAGAACGCGTTGTCATAGCCCCGGTCGAAGTGGACGGTCGCCACCAGAGGCAGCCCCTTCCCGTCGAGGGAGTCCCGCTGGTATGCCGTCCACAACAGTTCCCAGGTCGCCCCCAGCCCGTCGTAGGCCTCGTTGACCACGGCGTCGTCAGTCGGATCGGCCCCTTCGGCGCGGACGAGGTCGCCGGGCAGGAAGGTCGAATGCTGGGCGTCGTGGATGGCTCGCTCGGGAGCGGCGGGCAGGGTGGCGGTCACCTGGATCCGCTTGCCGGCGTCCAGGGCCTTGGCGCGGCGGACCAACTCGGGTGGGACCAGGCCGCGAGGCTTGCGCTGGGTGCGCTCGGCAACGACGACCCGGCGCTCCCGCCAGGGCAGGTCATGCGCGATCGTCCGGACCGCGATGTCGGCGACCTGGGGATTGTCATCCTGGGCAAGCCGGCGCAGCAGATAGGGCGGCAGGATCGAACACCTGGTCAGCGTGGGAGCGCCGAGAGCGGGAAGGGCCCGGCGGGGACCGATGGTGGCGGGGGAGCGGTGAGTGGGCGGCATACCGGACATCCTGCCGTGCCCCACTGACAGGTGACCCGTCCCGGTCGCGGTGCCAGCCGAGTCAAGACAGAATGCGCATCCGTGATCGGGTGTGGCCAACGTCGTGGGCGTCAGGAACCTTCACGTCCTTCAATCTGGAAAGGAGGGAGGAGAGCACATTTATCAGTTCCTTCCCATCGGGCGTGGCGAGAATCTCGCTTTCTGCGAGATTCTCGTCTTCTGACCCTACATCCGAGAAGTCGAAGCTCGCTTCGCTCAGCTCTTCGAGCTCTGTTTCTATAATATACCAAACGCCATCCTTGGCTGAGAGTTCGCCTGAAGGAATCCGTGCGGCGAAATCAGCACAGATCACAGCGTCCGAGATGCGATTTCCCTCCTCCCCTTCGGGTGTGTCAGTCTGCAACCGAGCAACCTCCGCTAGGATGTTGTGCGGCATGTACTCGTCTCGTGAACTGCAGTGGCGATAGATCTCTTGGCACAAGCGATTGATTGCCAGGACGGTGGAGTTGGCCGATGCGCCTCCCGCCAATGCTTCGGCCGCTGACGCTAAAAGCAGGCTCTGGGATTTTACGGGCAGCTTCGACATCCTTCTACCCAGATCATCGTTGAATCTTCGAATGGACTCTTGTTCATTTATCCACCTTCGCGACGCTCTTTCCATTGCTCCCACAGCAACTCACGCGCCTCCAGCAATTTGGACAATGTGTCTTCCAGAATCTCGTGCCCGTATAGCTGATTCCGGGGAAGACTTTCGTCCTTCGCTGTCATCGGCCGTCTCCTGATAACCGTAGCAAGATCGGACGCGGAGACGGTTTCAACCTCAGAGTAGAAGAGGAAATCGAGCGATGGCCACGCCTCCGGAGTCACCGCTACCTCCCCGATCTTCTTCCATCGACCCTCGCGGACACCCAGGTCCCCGAATTTGGCCAGCATTGCCCTCTCGGAGGGTGCGAAGCCGCTCGTCTTCAACTCCGAAAGATCTCGTCTGGCGGGACCGAAGAAGTAGCCGGCCCGGATCGAGTTCCTTGGTGCCACCGTTATGACAACGCTCGCAAATCCGATCGGGCGCAATGGGACGGCGTAGATATCCCCAACCTGGGATTTCACGGAAGGTCCCGAAGGTAGGCCCGAGCAGCCCTAATATTCGCTGTACGATTCTTTGTTTGTTAACGACATCGCACGCTTCTTTAGTAGCATCGGTGTGTAGTGGTTCTCCACGATCTCCTCGAGGCCGGCTCTTACGCGCCTGCTATTGGATTTATAGAGGACCTCGTATTTCAGCCCCGGATACTTTTTCGCATGCTCAACTTCACGTCTTGCGAGGTTATTGGTCTTGCCCGTTCGGTACACCCTCCCACTCTCCCCTACCAGAGCATAGACCCCCCCTTCCCTCTTTGCCTTCGTCGCCACGCCAGCAGCTCGCTCCGCCTTCGCCACCTTCGCTGCGCCTCTGCCGATAGCTGTGGCAGCTCTTACGACTTTGATGGCGGCTTTGGCGCAAGCTCCGCAGCCCAGGAGTGCGGCTCCGGCGGTGATGGCCATTTCGGCGGCCTTGCTGGTGTTGCCGGTGGCCAGGTAGGCGCCCGCGGAGATGAATCCGGCGGCGGTGCCGATGGGTCCGGGGACGACGGTGGCGACGACTTCAGCGACGACGGCGACCACGTTCAGGACGGCGCCCCAGTCGGGCCAGTTGCCGGTGAGGTCGGTGCAGTTGATGGGGTCGGCGGTGCAGTAGTCGTAGATGTTGGCGTTGCCGCCGGGGGTGGGGTCGATGGATAGGAATCGTCCGATGCCGGGTGCGTAGACCCGGGATCCCATCAGGAGGGTGCCGCCGAGGTTTCTCCGGAGCGTTGGGCGCCGCCGAGCCATCCGTATCGGGGTGGTGCGTTCGCGGACACGCCACCGGTGTTCAAGTCCAGGGGTGTGCCGTACTCGTCGGTCGCGGTGTAGCTGATGGTGGTGATGGTGCCGGTGGCGTCGAGTTTGACGGTGCCCATGACGTCTGCGTGCAGGTCGACCAGGTGCACGATCCGGTCACCGGTCTTGCTGGTGGAGAGCGCGAGTCGTCCGTCGATCCCGGTGACGTGTCGGGTGACCACGTTCGGGTCGGTGGCTGACTCCCCGATCCAGGCGGGGTTGTCACCGTCGCCGGTGTAGTGGTTGGTCTTGACCGTGGTGACCCCGGGTCCTACTTGGGGGGTGAAGGTGCAGGTGTTGAACCGTCCGAGCGGGTCCAGCGTCCACGACTGGGTCCCCACCCCAGCGATCGACCGAGGGCGACACTCGCGGTCTTGCCCCAGTGGGCAGGGCGCCAACTCCTGGCTGTCCCCGCGCGATCACGGTGTGCGTCGCACGGTGCTTGCCCTCGCGTTACGATCGCCGCGCCCACCGTGAGCGTCGCAGGTGCCGCTTTCTCCCGTCGACGCCGACCTTCGGCAGCGCGGCTTGGGTGGTCCGTCCAGAGGGAAAACCAGTTGGTATGCCGCCCGCAACAGTTCCCAGGTCGCTCCCAGTCCGTCGTAATCCTCGTTAACGGGTTCGTCGTCGGTCGGGTCGGGCTTCTTCGGCGCGGACGAGTTCGCCGGGGAGGAAGGTCGAATGCTGGGCGGCGTCGTCAATGGCCCGCTCGGGAGCGGCAGGCAAGGTGGCGGTCACCTGGTCCGCTTGCCAGCGTCCAGGGCCCTGGCGCGGCGGACCAGCTCGGGTGGGACCAGGCCGCGGGGCTTGCGTTGGGTGCGCTCGGCGACGACGACCAGACGCTCCCGCCAGGGCAGGTCATGAGCCATTGTTCGCACGGCGATGTCGGCGACCGTCGGGTTGTCATCCTAGGCGAGGCGCCGCAGCAGGTAGGGCGGCAGGATCGAACACCGCGTCAGCGTCGGAGCGCCGAGCGCGGGCAGGGTCAGGCGGGGACCGGTGGGGGCGGGGGAGCAGTGAGCGGGCGGCATACCGGACATCCTGCCGTGGCCCACTGACAACCGCAGGGGCGTGTTCGCTGTCGCGCGCGCTGAGAAGTGGCCGGGACGCGGGCGAGCCTCTGGGCAAGCGTATGGTGCGGGGGATCGGCTCAGGCCGAGGCTTCCCAACCGTCGTATTCGCCGCCGGGAAACTGTTGTGCGAGCGACTCGAAGAACACCCGTGCCTCGCGAACCGCATCCGGGGTCGTCACCGCCCCTTCGCGTTCAGCGATCACCACCCACTCAGGCCCGCCAGCGGCTGACTCATCCAGACGTTGCAGTCGCCAACCCGCTCGCTCGATGACCGCCCCGGCCTCGCGCGCCGAGGACCTGAGTTGGGTCACATCGCGCCATCTTGCACAGCGGCAGGGCCGTGACCTGCGGTGATGTGCTCGCGGAGCGTGTCGCCAAGGCACTAATTGGGCTCGGTAGGATGCGGCGGTGGCGTGGGTTCGTCGGGTGCGGACCGCCTCGGGTGCGACGGCGGTTCAAATCGCTGAGTCCGTGGCCGGGCGGCGGCGGATTGTGCGGCATGTCGGCTCGGCCCGCGATGAGGGCGAGCTGGGGTTGCTCATCGCGGAGGCGAATCGGCTGCTGGCCCGGGATGCCCAGCACGAGCTTGATCTCGGCCTGACCCCGGTGGCCCCGAAAGCGGTGATGATTCCCGCGCCGGCCCAGGAGTTGTTCCCCGGACTACCGCAAGAGCGTCGGTGGGTGCGCCGGGCCCACGTGCTCAAGACCTCCTCCGGGCTGCTGTACGAGGCCTTGGCCGGGGTGTACGCGTGGTTGGGCTTCGACGCGGTCGGCGACGAGGTCTTCCGGGACCTGGTGATCGCCCGGGTCGTGGAGCCGACAAGCCTGCTGGACCTCGATCGGGTCCTGGCCGAGCTGGGCCGGTCCTCGGCGAGCCTGTCGACGCGCAAACGGACCCTGCGACGCGCCTGCGTCGGCGGCTACCGCGACACCCTCGCCGCGGCCTGTTTCACCCATGCCGCCACCCACGGTGACGTGACCCGGTGCTGTACGACGTGACCACGTTGTACTTCGAGGCCGAGCGAGAGGACGAGCTGCGCAAGGTCGGCTACTCCAAGGAACGGCGCGTCGACCCACAGATCGTCGTCGGTCTGCTGGTCGACCGGCGCGGCTTCCCCCTGGAGGTCGGCTGCTTCGAGGGCAACAAGGCCGAGACGGCCACGATCGTGCCGATCGTCAAGCAGTTCCAGGAACGCCACGGCATCTCCGACATGGTCATCGTCGCCGACGCCGGCATGCTCTCCGCCTCGAACTTGAAGGCCCTGGATGACGCCGGATTGCGGTTCATCGTCGGCTCCCGCGTCACCAAAGCCCCCGCGGACTTGGCCTCGCATTTCCGATGGCACGGCGACGCCTTCACCGACGGACAGGTCATCGACACCATCACCCCACGCGTGGCGACCAAGAAAGCGGCCGCGGTCAACGACGACCACAAGCGGGCCGAACCGGTGTGGGACCCGGCCATGCACGAGAGGTCGTGGCGGGCGGTGTGGGCCTACTCAAGCAAGCGCGCGGCCCGCGACGGCAAGACATTGACCTTGCAGGAGAACCGGGCCAAGGCTGTCATCGCCGGTGAGCAGGCCGCCCGCACCCCCAGGTTCGTCACGATGAAGAACGGCAGCCGATCGCTCGATGAGGCGTCGCTGGCGCGGGCCCGCCGCCTGGTCGGGCTCAAGGGGTACGTAACCAACATCCCCGCTTCGCTGATGCCCCCAGCCGAGGTCATCACCTCCTACCACGACCTGTGGCACGTCGAGCAGTCCTTCCGGATGTCCAAGACCGATCTGGCAGCCAGGCCCATCTTTGCCCGCACCCGCGAGGCCATCGACGCTCACCTAACCGTCGTCTTCGCCGCTCTCGCACTCTCGCGCACCATCCAAGACCGCACCGGCTTGTCCCTGCGCCGATTCCTGCGCACCCTCAAACCCCTGCGCTCGGCCACGATCGAGATCAACGGCGTCATCAACACCTACCCGCCATCCATCGAACCCGAAATCCAGGCCATCCTCGCCGCCCTCGAACAGCCGCCGCCAAGGCACTAAGCCCAATGACCCAACTCAGGCTCGATGACCGCCCCGGCCTCGCGCGCCGAGGACTCATCGGGAAAGTACAGGTAGTGAACCCAGTGCCGCGGATGAGAGGGATCTCCCATTCTGGCCAACGTGCTCAGGAGCTTATCGTCACCGTCAAGCCCAGTTGTCGGGAGATTCTGTTCAACCTTGCGTCGAAACGCCTCATCCCTGGCTCCCTAGGTATCCTCAATTGTTGAACCTGCAAGCGTCATCACCGCGCAGTCGAACTCGTAGTGAAATCCACCTGCCTTGAAAACAACGCAGCGCCACGGCCCGGCTGGACGGATGAGGAAATGCTCGATTTGGTCGGCTTCTTGGGGCACCCAACCCGCAGGTTGCACGACGCGCAAGTCCCGGACACCCGAGAACTGAACGCCGGTCGGCGCCCCAGCCGAGACGGAAACGAATCTAAAGGACAGTTCGTCCCCTCGAAGTTCGACGGATCGGAGCTGGTAGTCGTTGTAGAGATCAACAACATCCCCCGTCGGAGTCTCGAGCTCGATAATCGGGATATTGGGTGCTGGAGACTTCATTCCGAGAAACGTCATCATGTCACAAGCCTCGCCTGCTCAGTAACCTGTCAAAGATACGCAAGTGGGCGTGCGTCGCGGGAGACACGGGTCCTGACTTGTAAGAGACCCGGCCATTCCGGCCCACGTGCCTCGTCTCGAACTTCACGTGCGGGGTGCGGACCCAGGAGCTTGTCGATTTTTCATAATGTGCTCGGCCCCTCAGGTCTATGGATAGTCGGCCTGTCGGCGTTTCCGCGGACACTCGATTCCTTCCCGCTCGGGCCGCCAGTTCTTCTGCGCGCTGGACAAGCGCGCAGGTATTGTGGACGAGGGCCCAGGTGGTGTTGCCGGTGTGGACGTAGTAGGTGTGGGTGTTGGTGACTTCGAAGTTGTAGACGGTGGCGGCGGCGGGTCCTGGGACGACGCTGCTGACTGTGATGGTAGCGCCGCTGGGGGTGCGCAGGGGGTCGCCGGCGCGCAGGGAATGGGCGGGGATCCAGCCCTTGCCGGGGACGTAGAAGGGGTGTTCGGTGGTGACGGTGAGGGAGTGTTGGCCAATGGTGATGGTGAGCAGGTCGGTGGCCTCGTGTTGGAAGAGTTGAGCTACCGTCTGCGAACTGGTGACTCCGGTGTCTGGGTCGGTGCTGGTCACTTGGTCGCCGACGCGGATGTCTTCGATGTTCTTGTTGGTGCCGTCGGCCATGAGGATCTGGGTGCCGGCGACGAAGCATTGACTGGCTCCGGCGGCTCGGACCACCTTCGACATGGCGCCTTGAGCCATTCGTCCGATCTTGCTGGCGGCACCGGCGACCTTTGCGAGGGCCTTGCCGCAGGCTCCGCAGCCCAGGAGTGCGGCTCCGGCGGTGATGGCCATTTCGGTGGCTTTGCTGGTGTTGCCGGTGGCCAGGTAGGCGCCTGCGGAGATGAATCCGGCGGCGGTGCCGATGGGTCCGGGGACGACGGTGGCGACGACTTCGGCGACGATGGCGACCACGTTGAGGACGGCGCCCCAGTCGGGCCAGTTGCCGGTGAGGTCGGTGCAGTTGACGGGGTCGGCGGTGCAGTAGTCGTAGATGTTGGCGTTGCCGCCGGGGGTGGGGTCGATGGACAGGAACCGTCCAACACCTGGTGCGTAGATCCGGGAACCCATGAGGATGGTGCCGCCGAGGGTTTCCCCGGACCGTTGTGCCCCGCCGAGCCACCCATACCGCGGGGGCGCGTTCGCCGACACCCCACCGGTGTTCAAGTCCAGGGGTGTGCCGTACTCGTCGGTCGCGGTGTAACTGATGGTGCTGATGGACCCGGCCGTGTCGAGGGTGAGGGTGCCCATGACGTCGCCGTGCAGGTCGACCATCTGCAGCACCGGGTCACCGGTCTTGCTGGTGGACAGCGCGAGACGTCCGTCGATCCCGGTGACGTATCGGGTGACGACGTTCGGGTCGGTGGCGGACTCGCCGATCCAGGCGGGGTTGTCCCCGTCGCCGGTGTAGTGGTTGGTCTTGACGGTGGTGACGCCGGGCCCGACCGCCGGGCTGGAGGTGGAGGTGTTGAACCGTCCGAGCGGGTCCAGGGTCCAGGACTGGGTGCCGACCCCGGCGATGGTCTGGGTGTGGATCTTGTCGTTGTCCCAGTAGGTGCTGGCCAGGGTCAGCGCGGGGTTCAGGCTTGAGCGGGCTGAGGTGATCCGCCCGAGCGGGTCGTAGGTCCATGGGGAGGTTGCGGTGGAGGTGTCCGATACCAGCCGGTCGGCTGAGTCGTAGGTGTAGCCGATAGTGCTGTCTGGCGTCCCGATTCCCCCGGACACGGGTGCGCAACCGGCGTTGCTGGTCTTGGTTGCCTTGCTCGTGCGGGCCGCCCGGTCGGTGAAGCCGTAGTGGCGCCAGGTGCAGATATTCGTCACTGCCGTGGTCTGCTGCACGTCGGTCAACCGACCGAACGCGTCGTAGGTGTATGAACTGCTGGCCGCGGTGGTGGCGTGGGTGGCCCACTTGCCCTTGGTGTTCTCGGTGATCACCGAGGACCCCAGAGGCTGTCCGTCGCTGATTCTGGTGTAGATCCGCGATAGGGGAGACACGCTCGGGTCGTAGGTCGTGGTGACCCTGATCCCGCCCGGGAGATCCTGGGTCAGGATTTGCCCGTCGGGACCGTAGGTGGCGGTGATGTCACCGGCGACCGAGTCGTGGACCTTGGTCAACAACCCGCGCGGCTCGATCGCCCGGTCGTAGGTGAAGTCCCGAGAACCGATAGAGACCCCGGAGGCCGTGAACTCGGCATACGTCTTCGGCTGGCCGTATTGGTCATAGCTACTGGCGGCGTAGGCCCCGGTGGCATCGGTGTACTTCACCGTCCGCCCGAGGACGTCCAGCTGCCGACTGATGGTCCCGGTCGTCGTCCCGGAACCGTTGACCGACCGGTTGGCAACGGCCTGGCCGGTGGCTGGGTCGTAGTCGGTGACGACCTTGTCGACGCTGCCGCCGGTCGGGAGGTTGGTCCCGGTGATGGCCACAGAAGTGACTCGTTCGGCAAGGTCGACTGTGGTTGTCGTGGTGCGGGTCCAGGTCTGCGAGATGCCCGACACCGGGCCGGTCCCGCTCTCGGTGACGACGGTCGGGGTCCCATATCGGGAGTAGCCGTTGACCCGCTTGACCGGCAGGGCGGTGCCCATGCGGGTCGCATCGACACCAGTAATCGCGCCGACGGCCAGTGGCACGCAGGCTTGCCCGGCCCATTCGGGCCGGTCGCCGCACCCGGCGTCGGCGGTGTTCGCCCCAGCGGTCCAGTAGACCGCCTTGGTTGTCAACGCGTCCGCGCCGGTCGATCCCGGTTTGCGCGCCTCGATTGCTCGACCTGCCGAGTCGTACTTGACGGTCGAGGTGACCGATGTTCCGGCCGCGGTGAGGGTGACCGAGGTCGGCTTGCGCACGACCCACCCGGAGGTATCACCTGCTGCCGCCGGCGCATAGCTCGTGGTCGTGGTGACCGGGTCGAGCACCACCGGCGGGGTCGCAGTCGTCTCGGCGCCGGTGACACTCGTGGTGACCAGGTGGTATTCCTGACCGTCGGGCTTGCCTTGGTCATAGGTGTTGGTCGTCAACAGACGCGCCACGACCTGATTGGGGCCGGACCACAGTGGCCGCACCGGGCCGCGTGTGGCCAGCAGGTCGATCCCATTGCCCGCGTAGGTGGACACCGACGACAGGTATGCCGCACGGGTCGCCGAGTCGAACCCGGTCAGCCCGAGCGTCGCCAAGTCGTTGGTCGAGCTGGGTGTCAGGCCCAGCGCCAAGAGGCGGTTGGTGGCATCGAGCGTCCGAACCGTGTTGCCGAACTTGTCGAAGTCCGCCGAGTCGATGTACCCCGCGACCGGAGCGCCGGCACCTGCCGGTGTGGCCGTGTCCACCTCACGGCCGGAGGAGTCCAGGTAGTGCACGGTGGCGGCCTTGTAGTCCTCGGCCCCAAGCGTTGCGCCGGGAACGTCCGCGGGGCCGAAGACGGCGGTGGCATCCGTGGGGGCGCCCTTCTGGCCCCAGGTAGCCAGGTCCGCCGGCCCGAGGTCGTAAGGGCCGCCAGTCGCACGGGTGAGCGGCACGGCATACCGCAGCGTTGTCGTGTTGTCCGGACCGAGTGTCGATGTGGTGCCCGCGACGAGTGAGGCGCGTGTCACCGTCGTCAGGCGCCCCGGGTTGTCGTCCGATGGGGTCGCGGCAAAGCCGAAGCGCCAGGCCGGCTCGCCGGCGGGAGTCAGCGAGATCACGTGGCCCGCGGCGTCGTAGTCGTATGCCGTCTTGAGAGCTGGAGAGACGCGTGGGTCCCAGACCTCGCGGAGCCGTCCCGCGGCGTCATAGGCATACTGCGCCACCGGGCTCTTGGACACCGTGCCCGTGGCCGAATCAGTTGACCAGACCTCGACCCGCTGCAACCTGGTGGCGAAATCACCCAATGAGTTCGCCCCAGCGGTTGTGGCCGTGGCGTAGACGAGCTCGGTCACCTCACAACCACGCGCCGGGGTTGCCGCGCCGCAGGTGCCCTCGACGCCCGGAGTCGGATCGACACCTGGCTCAGCCGGGCCGATGATCCGCTTGAGCCGGGTCAGCTGATCGACCACCTCGTAGACCATGCGGGTCGCCCCAGGCGCGGCCGGTGGCTTGGTCGTCTCGAGCATCGACAGGCCGTTAGCCCCGCGAACGAACGTCGAGACGGTGCCGTCGACCTCGGCAAGGATGAACGACCCCGCAGTGCTACCCGCAGCAAGCTTGTAGTCTTCGGCACCCAGTTCGGGGAACCAGCGACCGTCCCCGGACGCGGTGAACCACACCTCGCCACCACCCGAGAAGTTCAACCGAGCAGCATCCGCCGACGGCTGGTCGATATACGTATAGCCGGTCTCCGCGGCCGCGTCAGCGGTCCCGAGGCTCCATTGCGGCCCCAACGGCGCCCAGATTTCCCTGACAGACAGGTCGTCGAAGAAGACCTCCTTGCCGGAACCCTGGTCGAACCCGTTGTAGAGACGGATGAATGCCTCGGTGGCGTTGCTCGGGACCGCAAAGTCGAAGGACAACTGCTGCCACGCGTCGGTCACCGTCGGGCGCGCTGATGAGTTCCCGTCCGACGTCGGCTCGTTGTAGCCGGCTGGCGTATGCACGAAGCCCGTCAGCCGCAGACCCCGAGCGTATGGTGGCGCGAGTCCCGTGGCGGCCGGGACATAGATCCAGCCAGTGACCCGATAGGTGTGGCCGGCGCGCATTCCCAGTCGCATCGCTCCGGAATCTCCGCCCAGAGCCACCGTCGTGTCCGCCCCACCCGATGTCGGAAGAACCTGCAGTGCATCCATGCCAGTGTGCCCGCGATTGGTCACCCTTGCGGCGCTGGCCGTGACCGCCACGAACCCGGACATGTCCCCGGTAACACCCATCTGAGCGGGGGTGAGCAACTGTGCTTGCTCCTGATACCCGGACTTGGGGTCACGCGATGATGCCGACCGACCGACAGCGAGCCCGAACTCGTCGGCGTCGGTCACGGAGAGCGAGTAATCCCCTGTGAGCAGGTTGACCGACCCCGGGCCGATGCCGGTGGAGGCGGCGCCGTCGGCGTTCGGATCGACCACAATGTCGACCCACGGCGACTCATAGGCGTTGGTGCCACTCGCGTCAGTCGCGAGGACGACCCTTACCTGGGCCGGGCCACCGGCCGCGCCCAAGGTGGTCCCGGCGTCCCAGGTCGTGTAATCCCCAAGGGAGGACAGCGCGGTCCACGCCGCGGTCAGCGGTGAGCCGTCGGCTCGCGTCAACACGGGGAGCGGGAGCGCGGCGGACGTCGCGGCATCCTGGCCTCGACGCCACTGGAACTGGGCGTAGGGCAGGGCCGGATCTGCGGTTACGACGAGGCGAGCCCGACGCATCACCCGCTCGCCGGCCGAGGGCGACGTCAGACCGCCCCGCCCAACGTTGAAGGCATAGCGAACTACCTCGGAGACATTGCCGGCCTTGTCGATCGCTCGGACACTCAGGAAGTGTGGACCATTGGTTGGGGGGGTCACCGATAGGGGGATGGTGCCTGTGGCCATCGTTCGACTGGTTGGACTGGTGGTGTCCAGGCCCCACAAATAGCCTGCCGGGTTCACCTCGCCTGGCGTGGGGGTGACGGTGAAGGTCCCCGCTTGTCCGGCCACGCCGTGCCAAGTTCCGTCGTTGGGGTAGTCACTGGACGCGATCGACGCCGGAGCCGGAGGCTTACTGGTGTCAATAATGACGTCGTGCCAACCTGAGTTGGCGGTGTTCCAGTCCCAAGTGCTGGAAAGGTCGTTGTACGTGTGCACGATGTAGGAATAGCGGGAGCCGTCGACAAGCTTGCCCGCTGGGACGGCCACAGGAATCGGCGTTTCCACCGGCACACCGGTCTCGGTCTTCTCCCATACGGGAGTGGCGTTACCAGAGGGATGAAGCCTGAACAGCATGTTGACCCCGCCGCCGTCGGCGTCATGGCCGACGGCGGTCAAGGTGGGCGTGGTCGTTGGCGAATAAACGATGCCGTCGGCGGGGGAACTGGGAGTGATTGTGAGGTTGGTCGCCGGCCCGGGGTAGGAGTTGTAATTCACCCATAGAGTGGGAATGTTGACACCCGAATTCGCAGAGTTGAAACGCTTCCAGCCTTTGGTGTCGGTTTCGGACTCCGCCTTCAGCCCGACCGCGACGTCGGTGTAGCTCCCATCGGCCCAGGCCTGAATCAGGCTGGGGATCTCAGCCATGGCCCAGCCGTCATCACACGACGACGAGTAGCCCTTTGTTTGCGACGAGGTAGCCCAACGGTTGTACCACGGAGGCTGCGACGTCCACCGAGTCGCCGTGCTCGCAAGGCTGGTGTTCCACACCTCCCAATTGCGCGCTTCACACGAGTATGACCACGTCTCCCACAGGCCGAGGGTGGCCCCCGTGATGTCAGGGCCTCGGCAAAGTCGCTTGGTAGGGCTGTGACCTGCGCAAACGTGGTTGATGACCG
>APMI01005477.1_pt1 | contig 13735 bp, 17 predicted proteins | sample 667938 | NCBI WGS metagenome assembly APMI01 (sample SAMN01084076, study PRJNA167559) | wastewater metagenome | biome: Wastewater | place: Denmark: Ejby Moelle, Odense | collected 2011-11-28 | reverse complement strand
AACAACTACGTTACAGAAAACAATCTAAAACTAGTTGGGCAACCAGTACCTGTACCAATGAATGAATTGGATTATAATGCTGATGAAATTTCTGTAGGTTTTGAAATTGGTTATGAACCAGAATTTTCTATTGACTTATCTTCTTACGAAGCACCTCATTATAATGTAGAAGCTTCTGAAAAAGAAATCAACAAGAGCATAGAAAACATGCAAAAAAGATTTGCAGATAAAGATGCTCAAGAAAAAATAACTAAAGATTCTTATGTAGCACTTTCTATCGCTCAGGTGGTAGAAGCTGATGCAGAAGGAGAGCACAACCACGCTCCGAAACAAGTTACTGTTTCTGCTGAGCAAAAAGAAGGTTTCGCTCTAGTAAAAGGAAGCAAAGTAGGTGATGTAATTAAATTAACTAAAACTCAGTTGACTGAAAATGAGGATTTAGCAAAAGATCTTAGCTATGATGCTCACGAATTAAGTCACATTCACCACGAAGATTTAGAAGCTACTGTAGTAGAAATTTTCAAACTAAATCTTGCAGAACTTAACCAAGAATTATTTGATAAAGTTTATGGTGAAGGTAACATTAATTCTGAAGAAGAATTAAAAGAAAGAGTAAAAAAAGAACTAGACGAATATTTCCAACAAAACGCTGATGTACATTTTGTAAACAAAATTTTAGAAAAAATCGGTGAAAATGAAAAAGTTCAACTTCCTGAAGCTTTCTTGGTAAAATGGTTACTATTCTCTAATCAAAATATTACTTCTGAAGCTCAGGCTCAAGAAATCTTAGAAGCAGAAAAAGAAATCATTAAAAACCAAATTATCGAAGGTAAATTACTAAACGATAATGAGGTGAAAATTGATTATACAGATGTTTTAGCTCAGGCAGAAGTGTTGGTAAACAATCAATTAGCAATGTATGGTATTCACAATCTTCCTCAAGAAGAAGTACAGAAATATGCTGTAGAAATGCTGAAACAAGAAGAGCAAGTAAGACAAATTTCTCAAGAAGTAGCAATGAACAAGCTAAAAGAAGTGATTTTAGAAAAGTCTAAAAAGAAAGAAACTAAAATTTCTCACGATAAATTCTTAGAAGAGCTTAAAAAATAATTCTTTAGAAATTGTAAACATATAACTCCCGAATCATCTGATTTGGGAGTTTTTTTATGTGAAAAATACGCTCTTGTTCGTATTACTACTTCGTATTACAATGTAGAAATTTGCTTCTGAATCATATCTACATTTTTTATAATTTAGACTATGAAAAACTTTTAGAATGAAACTAAGTTATACCTTATTGTTTTTTGTCTTTTCCGTTTTATGTTTTGCCCAAAGCACAGAGATAAAAAAAATAGATTCTATTAACAATCTTCCCTTTGAGGTAAGGTTAAAAGATGCCGCTATTTTAGATAAAGTTTACCTAAAAAATGCAGAAAATGCCACCAAAATAAATTATAGTTCAGGAGAAGCAAAATCATACAGTAACTTAAGTTTGGTGTATTATTATCAAGGTAAATATGAAAAAGATTTGTCTTATTCTCTGAAAGCGATTCGTATTTTCGAAAAAATAAAGGATTTAGAAAACCTTTCTTTAGAATGGGGTGAACTAGGTTATAGAATGAAAAAAAGAAATATAGAAAAGGCAATACTCTATATGCAAAAAGCAAAATACATCGCCGAAAAAAATAGCCTTAGAAAACCATTGCTCAGTATTTATAACAATTATGGAGTGCTAAAGGAAATGAAAGTAGAGTATGATAGTGCACTTTTTTATTATAACAAAGGTCTGGCTCTGAAAGAGAGAATTAAAGATCAAGTAGGCATCCCTTATAGTTTAAATAATATTGCAGGTGTTTTTGTCCTTAGAAAACAATATGATAAAGCCGAAGACAATTATAAGAAGGCCTTAGAAATAAGAAAAAAAATAAAAGATACGGTAGGTATCGCAGAGAATTATTCTTACCTCGGAGATTTGTACTTGTCTAAAAATGATTGTAAAAAAGCCATAGATTTTTATAAAAGTTCATTAGATATTACAGATAAGTATAAATATGTGGGCTTATCACAAGACTCATACAAAAAAATATCAGAATGCTATGAATCTTTAAATGATTATAAAAATGCATTAGCCACTTATAAAAAGCACGCAGCACTTAATGATAGCATTCTAAACCACGAAACCAATTCTAAAATTGCAGAGTTAGAGGTGAAATTTGACACCAACGAAAAAGAAAAACAGCTTCTGCAGCAAGAATCAGAAATAGAAACTTCTAGAATTAAAGTTACGGTAGCCATAGTTTTTGCATTTTTTGCATTGATAATTGGTTTCTTGCTTTATCGCCAACAAATGCTTAAAAATAAGCAGCAAAATCAGAATTTCGAGTTGAAATCTGCCATGGCACAAATAGAAAGTCAAAATAAGCTACAAGAACAGAGATTGTCTATTTCTAGAGATTTACATGATAATATTGGGGCTCAGCTTACCTTTATTATTTCGTCTTTAGAAAATACCAAATTTGGGATTCCTAATTTAGATGCGGCAGTAGAAAAACGCCTCGAAAAAATTAGTGATTTTACCAGAAATACCATTGTAGAACTTCGGGATACTATTTGGGCAATGAATAAAAAAGATTTTACCATGGAAGACCTTAGTTCTAGAATTTTCAATTTTGTAGAGCAAGCGCAATCTGCCAATCAAAACATTAAATTTAATTTCAGTATTGATAACCAACTCAAGCACAAAGAATTTTCTTCTGTAGTAGGTGTTAATCTTTACAGAATCATACAAGAAGCGGTAAATAATGCGATGAAACACGCCAATGCCAAACATATTATTATTAATGCAGAGCAATTTTCAGAAGGTTTAAAAATAGAAATCAAAGATGACGGAAAAGGATTTGATACAGAAAATACAGACTTAGGAAATGGACTGCTGAATATGAAAAAAAGAATAGAAGAGATAGGAGGCGTCTTAGCTGTAAAATCTAATATGGACAAAGGAACTCTGGTAAATGTAGAAATTCAAAATTTATGGAAATGATTAAAATTGCTATAGTAGATGATAATCTTTTTTTACAAAAAACCATCCAAGAAAAACTCTCTTTTTTTGAGGATATTTCTATAAAATCTAAATCTCTAAACGGTAAAGAATTATTACAAAAATTAGAAAAAAATTCAAACTTAGATTTGGTTTTGATGGATATAGAAATGCCAGAAATGAATGGTGTGGAAACCACTGCTGAGGTAAAAAAAAGATATCCGCACATCAAAATCATTATGCTTACCGTTTTTGATAATGACGAGAATATTTTTAAATCCATAAAAGCAGGTGCAGATGGTTATTTACTAAAAGAAATTAATCCTCAGGAATTGCATAATGCCATTATAGAAACACTTTCTGGCGGTGCTGCTATGACGCCTTCTATTGCGCTTAAAACATTAAAATTACTCCGTGAACCTCAGATTTTCGAGACGGAGGAAGAGAAAGAACGGATAAAACTTACCTCGAGAGAAATTCAAGTTTTGGAACAATTAAGTAAAGGTCTGAAATATGACATAATAGCGGAGAATCTTATTCTTTCTAAAGGTACTATTAGAAAACACGTAGAAAATATCTATGCTAAATTACAAGTTCACAATAAATTAGAAGCTATACATATTGCCAAAAAAAATAAACTGATTTAAAATTTTTGCTATGAAAAAACTACTATTTCTATTTTCCTTGTTTATTTTAATTTCTGTTTCAGCTCAAAATCAAAGTGATTCTGTACTTAAAGTGAACGGAAAACCAATTGAAGCAAAATCCATCAAAAAAGTAAATTTAGATTCTATAAAAATTGGTGAAAAAATAGGACAGCCAAAATTGGATTCTAATTATGATATTGCAGTTTATACTGTAAAAGAAATATATCATAAAAACCCTATTACTACTGTATTTTTTTCAATCATTGTATTGGTAGGGATTTTTAAATTTCTCGCAAGAATTTTCAAAAATAAGAATTAACATAATATACGATTTTTTCCGTATTTACTTGCTTGTTTCTTCCTCATATTTTTACGTCATAAATACTTAAAAACTATGAAAAGAAACTTTTATTTATCTGTAATTCTGTTAATTGTATTTTCAGGATTTTTTACTTTTTCTTTTGCTCAAAGAAAAACTTCACTCAAATTTAATTTTGGAACTTCTTTTTCTAAACCAGAAGATGAGTTAGGAACTGTTGCCAAAAAGGGAAAATCTATGCAACCAACAATTAGTATAGAAGTAGGAAGATTGATTAATTACGGTGCTTCTAATTATGGAGTGAGAGTAGCAGCAGTTGGCGGTTTAGATTATGCTAATTTTTTGTCAAACGATGCTACTACCGTTCTTAAAACCAGCATCACAAGTATTAAAGGTAGAGTTTACCCAATTTCTTACAACGGTTCGGTAGAAAAGGCTTTAGATAATGCAAAATCTAGCAATAATTTTTTCGGAGATTTAGGAATGGGATTGTTAATTTACAGTTTTGTAAACAGTTTTCATATAAATTATGGTGCTGGTTTCGGGAAAATTGTAGAAAGTTCTAATATAGACGACCCAAATTTTGCAGAAGAAACCGTCAACAGAAATATGACGTTTTTTGGCTGGGGATTTCAACCGCAGATTTATACTTCTGAAAGTGGAAAATGGAATGCTAATGCGTTTTTTGATTTCGGTAAATACAAATGGAAAAACGGAAATGGAAACATATCTTCCATCAAAGCCAGTTCTTTAGGTTTTGGTTTTCAGTATAATTTTTAAAAAAATTAAAATGAAAAAAATCGTTTTTTCCTTACTGTTTTGCTTATTATCTTTTCTAAATTTTGCTCAAGAAAAAACGTTGAACGAAATTTTAGCGGGACCTTGGAGAGGGTTTTCTAGCGAGCAAATTCCGAATATGGGCGAAGTAAACACGGGTGTTTACATGAAATTAGTTTTTAATGAAAAAATTGATGGAAGTAAAACCGAATATCCTTTTTATGGTACCAATCAGATAGAATTTATTTACACCAATAATTTTGGAACTAAAACGTATTTTGCTGTAGTAAATGTAAGCGGAACTTTTAATGTAAAAGATAAAACACTGTATGTAAATGATGATAGTTTTGCTTCTTATGACAGCTTACCAGACGGAATGAATTGGGAACTGGGGAAATTTAAAGTTACTGCCTACAAAGATCAAGATCATCTTGGATTTTTTCTCTTGAAAGGAGTAACTCTTGATGCTAATTACAATGTAAAATCGGGAAGTAAAGTTTACTATACTACTGACGTTACCTATAATCCTTGGAAACAAAAATATTAAAAACACAAATGATGAAAAATTTATTAATAACAATTTTCAGCTTTCTTTTTGCCATAATAAATGCTCAAACTGAAAAATACAAAGCGTCAGATTATTCACTGCCAAATAATGTAAAAACCTATAACACATTTGTTTACAAATACGATGTAGAATTAGGGAAGTACAAAGTGATAGAAAAACACATCAGGATTTTTGAAAAAGGATTTCTGAAATATGATTATGTTTTAGACAATTACATGGGAAGATTTTCTCAAATCAAAAAATACGAATATAATACTCAAAATCAATTGGTTTCTATACAAGAAGCGGAAGATTTCGAGAAGCCACAATATTATCCTTACCAAGATTTTTACTACGAAAACGGAAAGTTGGCGAAAATTTCGGAAGTTTTCGGGAATAAAAGAATTTTCACCGATTTCAGTTATGATAATAAAGGAAGAATTCTTAAGGAAAAAAAATATCAAGATGATCAATTGGTTTTGTCAACGGTAGATTACCATTACACTTCAGATAAAAATTATACCACCAAAAAAGTGATTTTTGTTAATGATAATTCACGAAGAACTGAAGATGCAGTTTTTGAAAATAATTTGAAAATTTCAGAAGAAATAGATGATCCCAATGCTAAAATTTCTTACACTTTTCAGTATGATAAAAACGGAAATGAGGTGATGAAAAGCGATTTGGTGACGAATTTTGATAGTCATTACATTTACGGAAAAACGGGTGAAATCATTAAATCTAAAAAAACAGAATATGACGATTTCGAATTTGATATCGTCAATTATTTCGAGTTTTCAGAAATCACCTACGATGATGGTTCTAAAGAAGGAAGTAAAAGCTTTGATAAAGATTTTGCTAAATCTTTCAATATGAGTGTTTTGTCTTATGATGCAATAGATGATTTGAAATAAAAATTTATTATTTTTGAAACATATACATTGACTATGAAAAAACTTTTAGGAATTTTCGTTTTGCTTTTGTCGCAGTTTTCTTTTGCTCAAAAAGATATTGTTGTAAATTATTTGGCAGAAAATTGGGGTGTAAATAAAGATGTGGTAAAAATAGAAGAAGTGAAGTATTCTCAAGGCTTTACTTCTGGTAAGTTTGAACCGAGAGATACTAGAATTTATACTTTTAAAAACGGAAAACTCATTTCTATTGAGACACAATATTCTACAGATAAATTAACGAACATTTTTGAATATAATGCGAAAGGAAAACCTATTAAGTTTACTCAGTTTACGTCTGGAACAGATAAGGCGACTGATAATGTATCGGTTTTTTCTTACGATAAAAAAGGAAATTTAATAGAAATTAAACCTTCTAATCCTAAATATCATTGGCAATACAAATATCAGTATCTACCAAATGGTACACTTTCTACAATAGAAATTTTGGATAATGGAAAATTGGATTCTAAATGGCTTATCACTTCTTATCAGGATGAAAAAAACTATCAATATACCGATGAAAATTATTCTGCAACTGATGGTAAAAAGGTTTTTGATTTAAAAGAAAGTTTGGTAAACGGAAGAAGACCAATGAAAAAAACTTCTTGGATTGAAGGTTTAGATCAATACGGCAATGTTTTCAGAATTAGAGAAAACAACGCGGTTTTGGGTAAATTTTATTATTCCAGAAAACTCACTTATGCAAATGGAGAAACTACAGGAAGCACGGACTACAATCCGTATTTCACAGAAGGAATAAACGGCGATGTTTCTCAATTTCCAGAAAATAAAAACCCGAAATCTATCTATAAAATTAGATTGGGAGAAGACGGAAAATTTAAATTGGTGAATCAAAATAATGAACCAATTCCTGATTTAAGCAAAGGTTTTATAAGTCCGAACAAAACAGATTTTATTTATTTTGATCCTAATAATGGCGAAATTGCGCTTGCCGAAAATATGAAACATAGTGCGGAATTCACCGTTATGAAAGCTTATAACACGCCTTCTAAAAAATATATTGTAATTAATACAGATTATCAGTTTATCATTTTTGATAATGGCAAGCAAATTGATACGTCAAATATGAAAATTTCTCAGGATATGAATAATCTAGTGGTTTCAGAAAATAGTATTCCTAAATATTTTATTCCTAACTTTGACAAATTAACATTTTTAAAGTTTTATCCGCTATATATTTTAGCTTTATAAGTAACAATTGATGATGAAAAAATTTGTTTTATTTGTATTATTATCTTCTTTATTTGGTTTTTCGCAAGAAAAAATAACCACTCAGGACTTTGGACTTAATCCGAAAACCGAAACAGTGGTTTCTAAACAATCTTGGACTAATACAGATTATAACAAAGGCGTTTATGTAGAAACTCTTACCTTTTATAATACCTATCTGCAGAGCAAAAAAAATCAAGATGGAGAATATATTACAGAAGATAAATATTTTTACAATATTGATAATCAGTTGATAAGAATAGAAACCTTACACCATAATTCTGAAGAAACAGAATCCGTAAAATTCTATTATCAAAACGGGAAACTATCTTCTAAAGAATTCTATATGAATGATAAGTTGATTACTAAAACCATTTTTACTTATGATAATAATGGGAGGTTAAGCAATGAAACTGAAAAATCTCTCAAAAACGAATTGGTTTCGGTGGTTAATTATAGCAATTATGTGAATGACAATACCTATACCAAATCTTCTGTGGATTATAAAGATAATAAAGTCTTGCAAAAGATGGTAGAATATTATGTAAATGGTTTGGTGAGTTTAGAAGAAAGTGAAATGTATAATCTTAAATCTACCAGAAAATTAATATATTCTACCAACCGAAGATTGGTGAAAGAAATTATCAATAATGATGAAATGAATGTTTACAGTTATAAATTTGATGAAAATGGTAACCCCATTAAAATCTTTAAAATGAATAACAGAGACAAGGGAGATTCCATCATTATGATACAAAATACCTACTCTGATTTTAAGAGTTAAATTCTCTTTTCCATTCTTCCGCAGCTTCGCAAAGTGTTTTATAAAAATTTTCTCCGTATTTTCTAATAAGAGGTGTTTTCAGAAATTTATATACAGGAACTTGTAGCTCTTTGCCTAGTTTACAAGCGTCACTGCATACACTCCACTCGTGATAATTAACTGCCGAAAAATTTCTATATTCAGTAATTCTGATGGGATATAGGTGACAAGAAATGGGTTTTTGCCAATCTATCGCGCCATCTTCATACGCTTTTTCTATACCACATTTGGTAATACCTTTTTCGTCATAGATTACATAAGCACATTCTCCACCATTTACCAATGGAGTTACTAGATCTCCGTCTATATCTATTACATGTGTGCCTTGTTCTTCTATAGCAGCTACACCTTCGGGTTTTAGGTAACTTTTTATTTTCGGGAAAATTTTTTTCAAAATTTCAGTTTCATTTTGGTCTAATGGTGCACCAGCATCTCCTTCTACACAGCAAATTCCCTTACACTTAGAAAGGTTACATACAAATTCTTCAGAAAAAATATCTTCAGAAATTAATTTATCATCTATTTGAATCATAATCTAATTTATTTAAAAAAATGTCGCAGCTTTATAAGCTAAGAGACTAAAAATAATTATCCAGAATCCTAGTTCTTTCATCCAATATTTTCTTAGAAATCTAAGCCCTCTCGCTATAATAATTACATTTGGTAAAACCAAAAGCAGTAGATATTCATAAGATTTCCCCATATACAGAAAAACAGTAGTCAACTGTGCAATGAAGAAAAATAATAAAAAACTATATTGGTATTTACTTCTTGGGCTTTTTTTGTTAAAGTTTGCAAAATGGTCAGAGATGGCATACATCACAAATAGAACTACAGGAGCTAAAAAATATAAAGGATAAAAATCTGTACTAAGTTTGTCTAAAACTAGCGGAAGATATTGCTCGTCAAATTCTGTATAACCTAATAGATACATAACCCCAAAATAAGTCCCAAAAATCATAATTATCCCAAAGAAATACCTGAAAATATTAAGTCCAATTCTATCTGCTGTAGATATTAAATGGATAAATACAAAAATAAACATAGGCCAAGTAGTAGGAAGAAATATAAAATTAATTGCCAAAATAGAACCAATAATTAAAAATGAGTTTTTTCGGGTGTGTTCATTATCACTTGCTAGTAAATAAATCACGAAAGAGTTCGTAAATAATGACATAGCAATTCCTATATCTAAATTTCCGGGATAAATTGCAAAAATACAAACGCTGTATAAAACCAAGGTTAAATGCGTGTTATAATTAAGTCCAATAGCATTAAAAATGAAATAGCCCAAACCAAAACCGCAAAATGTTAAAATATCTGTAAATAGATCTAGTTCTCTGTAATCCAATATGTTAAAGTAAGTTATCAATAAAAAAAGTAAAAAAATATATACTGGTATCGAAAAAATATTGGTTTCTTTTGAGAGTAATCTAAACATTTTTTATATTTTTGTGCAAAGTTAATTTAAAATAAAATAAAAATGACGTCTTTTTGGTTATTCTTAAGCGATGTGTTCAAGTTTACCTTCAGGTTTTATGACTTTGCAGGAAACGTAATGAATTGGATATTATTTTTTGTAGCAAGTGGTATCTTTACTTATTGGTGCTATGTTTTGGTATCTGTTTTGGGTAATAACAAAGACAAAGATTACCATTCTCCTACAGAAGGTAAATTCCATTATTATAAGCCCGAAATTCATACAAAAGAGATAGAGTAATTTCTAGAACTCAATTGGATAAAATATAAATTCCCGATACATAGTATCGGGAATTTTTGTTTAGTAAATTTTTTAGTTATGGCAAGGAACTACTACAACAGGAATATGTGAGTTTTTGGTAATATCTTTGGTAAGGCTTCCTACAAAGACATCATAAATTCCACTTCTGCCATGGCTTCCCATTACAATATAACTTGCATTTTTTTCTTTAGCATAATTTAGAATAATATCTGCTGAGACACCTTGTTTCAGAATATGTTCGCAACCTACGCCTTTAGATTCTATTCTTTTTTGAAGTTCATTAAGTTCAGATAATTCTTCTGCTATTTCAGATTTCTCTATTTCAGGAAAGTATTGAAATCCCATATCTCCTATTGCAAACCCAATGTCTGCAGGAGCTACGTGTATCAAGCATATTTTTCCCATCACTTCTTTAGCAAAATCCACCGCTCCATCTATCAAGACATCTGTGGTGTCGGAAAAATCAACAGGTAATACAATATTTTTCATGATATATGATTTTTGATACAACTAAGTTACAACAAAAAGCATGCCTTCACAATTATTTTTATATGATTTATTGTATGCGGAGACTAAGAACTTTTTCGCCTTCTAAAAACATTTCTAGCTCATCATTTTCTTCTACTTTTCCCACGCCTTTTGGTGTGCCAGTATAGATTAAATCACCAACTCTTAAGGTGAAATATTGTGAAACAAAAGAAATAATCTGGTCTGGTGAAAATAACATTAACTTGGTATTTCCGTCTTGTACCATTTCTTTATTCTTTTTGAGTTGAAATTTTAAATTTTTAAGGTCAAAATTTTCTTTTGAATAAAAATCTGAAACCACGGCACTTCCGTCAAAACCTTTTGCCAATTCCCAAGGTAAGCCTTTTCCTTTCAATTGAGATTGTAAATCTCTCGCTGTAAAATCTATTCCAAGCGCTATTTCATCATAATGTTTATGAGCGTTTTCTTCTTGAATATATTTTCCGCCTTTAGAAATTTTGATCACCACTTCTAGCTCGTAGTGTACATCATTAGAAAATTCTGGAATGTAAAAATCACTGCCTTTTTTGAGAATAGCAGTGTCTGGTTTCATAAAAATAACGGGTTTTTCAGGGATTTCGTTTCCTAATTCTTTGGCGTGTTCTGCGTAATTTCTTCCTATGCAAATGATTTTCATAATATATCTTTTGAAAATTTTAAATAGTTAATTTTTAAATTCATTTCCGCAGTAATAGCAGACGTATTTGGGTTTTTTAATTCCAATTTTTTCTAATAATAATATAATTCCATTTACACCTGGATTTTCATTGTCCCAATAGATGTTATTGGAATTGCATTTTGGACAATTAATTTTATATTTTGGTTTTTTTAAAGTATGTACAACTTCTAGAGAACTGACTAACGTTTCCGATTCTTCATTACTGAGATGAAAGTTTGAGAGTATTTCTCTGGCTATTTCTACTTCTGCATAGCTCACTAATAAATTTATTTCAGTAAAAGTATCTTCATTTTCTTTATCAAAATTAGTTTCCAGTATATTTTGAGTGTCAAAATAACTTTTTATGCCATTTTGAGCTAAAAATTTTTTATAATTTAAAGCTTCTTCTAAAGATGTACAAGAACATAAGGTTATTAATTGTGACATTTAGTTTATATTTTAATGCTTAAATTCATTTCCGCAGTAATAGCAAGTGTATTTACTACTCGGAACTTTTACGGGAAATCCTAATAATAACCAACTTACTCCGAAAATTCCGTCTGGTTTTTCGTGTTGATAGATATGGTTTGAACCACATTTAGGGCAAGTAAAATCATACTCTGGATTTTCTATAGTATGTTCTACTTCCAGCGCTACCTCTTCATTTTCTTCAAAATTTTGTAAAATTTCTTTGGCTTTTTCTACATTTTCTTCAAAAACTTGCAGTTGTAAACCATCAATTGCTTGAGAAAGCAACCAATCTGATTGTATAGTATGTTCATTGGCAATAAAACTTCCGATGCCATTTTCTGCCAAAATTTGTTTGTCTCTATTGGCTTCAATAGGACTTTCGTAGTATTTGATGCGAATAAGGTTAGACATTTTTAATTAAAACTTACTCCTCAACTGAATTTTTGTCAAAACTTTTTTGGTATAAAGCGGGAAATCAGCATTTTGAATCCAACCGAAATAGCCAACATCTTTCGTGAAAACATCTTTTACTTTTTGACCTTTATATTTCCCAAAAGTAAAGATTTCTTCGTCTTTATCATCAAAAGCGATAAACCCTGCTAAATCTGCAAATTTATTATGGAAAGAAAATTCACTCAAAGATGCAATATCATTCGGTAAATCTGCATATTTTTCTACTTGAGCGTCTAAAACCTCAAAAGTCGCTAAAGTATCAGCTTCCGCAGAATGGGCATTTTCCAGAGATTTTCCGCAGTAAAATTGGTAAGCAGCACTTAGATTTCTAGGTTCCATCTTGTGGAAAATAGTTTGTGCATCTACTGGTTTGTGCTTAGATAAATCAAAATCATAACCAGCCCTTAACAGTTCTTCTGCCAAAAGCGGAATGTCAAATCGATTAGAATTAAAACCACCTAAATCCGAATCTTTAATCATATCGATAATTTTTGGAGCCAATTCTTTAAAAGTTGGAGAATCTTTTACATCTTCGTCTGTAATTCCGTGAACTGCGGTAGATTCTGCAGGGATTGGCATTTCTGGATTTACATACCATGTTTTGCTCTCTCTAGAAGCATCAGGAAAAACCTTCAAAATACATATTTCTACAATTCTGTCCTTAGAAATATTAATTCCTGTAGTTTCAAGATCGAAAATGCAAAGCGGTTTATGGAGTTTTAGATTCATATTTGTGTTACGAGTTACAAGTTATGGGTTGCGAGTTACGTATTTTACTTCGTAACTCGCATCTCATACCTCATTTTATTTAAGTTGTTTTTGAAATAGTATTGAAATTAAAATGTAATAAATGATTACAAAAGGAATACCTGCCAATCTGAAAATTGCCATTATAAGCAATGAACCAATAACTAAAAAAACTTTTGGGTAATTGTCTTCTAATTTTTTGGATTTGAATTTCATTGCAATCATTTTAATTGGAGAAATCAAAAGCCAAGAGCTTAAAATGGTGAAAATAAATAATATTTCGTTTGAAAAATTAAAGGTAAATGCGCTTGTAAATTGATTGCTAGATTCTCCTAAAAAATAAAGAATACCAAAAATTAAAATCGTATTGCTTGGGGTGTTTAGACCTTTGAAATAGTACGTTTGTTCTTCATCTAAATTAAAAATTGCCAATCTAAGACAAGAAAAAAGTGTGATGAAAAGCCCAAAATATTTTAACTCAAAAGGAAGTGTAATCCCGAATAATTCATTCCCGTTATTGGCAAAGGCATTAAACATAATTAACCCTGGAACCAGCCCAAAACTTACCATATCTGCCAAAGAATCTAATTGTGCCCCTAAATTAGAATTAGATTTCAAAGCTCTGGCAACAAAACCATCAAAAAAGTCTAAAACCAACGAAAGCGCAAGACATACTGCTGCAATATGATAATCGTGATTAATGATATGGATTACGGCAATGCTTCCGCAGAATAAATTCCCTAGAGTAAGAGCATTTGCCAAATTGTTTTTAATGAAATTCATTTTACAAAAATAGAAAAATTG
>APMI01025494.1_pt1 | contig 13737 bp, 11 predicted proteins | sample 667938 | NCBI WGS metagenome assembly APMI01 (sample SAMN01084076, study PRJNA167559) | wastewater metagenome | biome: Wastewater | place: Denmark: Ejby Moelle, Odense | collected 2011-11-28 | reverse complement strand
GCCGACGTCGCTCGCGCGGCCGCGCTGGTACTGGCGTTCGGCACCGTGCTGCACGCGCGGCCGGCGCAGGCGCAACCACGCACCACCGCCACCGGGGTCTTCACCGCCGAGCAGGCGCAGAAAGGCCGCGAAGTATTCAACGCGTCTTGTCTCGGATGCCACACCGTGGCGTCCCACACCGGCACCGCGTTTCAGCTCAAGTGGTTTGGACGACCACTCGCCGACTTGTTTGACTACCTCAGCAATCTCATGCCGAAGAGTGCACCGGGCACGCTCACAGAAGACGAGTATGTGTGGGTGACCGCGTACATCCTGCGTTTGAATGGGATGCCCGCCGGTAAGACCGAGCTGAACGCCGAACCCGCCTGGCTCAAGTCCGTGCGTGTGGATTCGGTGAGAAGCGGACGACCTGGTACGCCTGAACAGCGCTAACACCGCGTTAGCGCATGCTGTTTGTTAGCGCATGCAGTTGGTACCCCATTAACTCCCAGGAGCCCTCCATGATACGTCGCGGTACCACGAAGCTTGTCGCCCTCGCGGCGATCAGTACGACGCTCGCCGGCGTGCTGGTCACGCAGGTGGGGACGTCGCGGGCACAAGCCAAACCGCTCGTGCGTGGCAATGCCTACGGCGAGTGGCGCTACTGGGGCGCGGATCAGTGGAGCACGCGCTACTCGCCGCTCGATCAAATCAACGCGTCGAACTTCGAGAAGCTGCAGGTGGCATGGGAGTGGAAGGGCGGTGAGTTTGGCGCCGACGAGTACTATCGCACCACGCCGCTGTACGCGAACGGTCGACTGTTTACCGTGGCGTCGACCAAACGGCATGTCATTGCGATTGATCCGGAGAGCGGCAAGACGCTCTGGTCGTATCGTGTGGAGGAGGGCATTCGCTGGCAAAAGGCGCCGCGGCAGTTTGCCGGCCGCGGCTTGAGCTACTGGTCGAGTGGGGCGAAGGAGCGCGTGCTCGTCACGACGCCGGGCTATCATCTCATTTCGCTGGATGCCAAGACTGGCAAGCCCGATGTGGCCTTTGGCAAGAACGGTCAGATCGATTTGATGGAGGGCATTGGGTATCCCCTCGTGCCCATTGCCGTAGATGATTCGGGGCCGCTCATCATTTCCGACGCGGCGCCCTATCGGCAGGCGAAGGCCGGCGAGCGCTGGGATCCGGTGAAGAAGACCGGCGCCGATGGCACCGTTGGCATTCTCGGACAGATTGCCTCGAGCTCGCCGCCAATTGTCGTCGGCAATGTGCTCATCGTGGGGAACTCGTCCATCCACGGCTACTATCCCATCAAGGCCTCCAACCCCACCGGCACCATTCGCGGGGTGGACATTGCCACCGGTAAGGTGCTGTGGAAGTTCAATCTCGTGCCGCAGCCGGGCGAGCCCGGTGCGGAGACGTGGAAGAACGGCTCGAAGATTGGCACCAAGGGTGTCGGTAAGGTGGACGCGTGGGCGCCGTACTCCGCCGATGAGGAACTTGGTTTGGTGTACATCCCCGTGGGCATGCCGCTGATGGACGAATACGGCGGACATCGTCCGGGTGATAACCTGTACGGCAATTCGCTCGTGGCGCTCGACGCGAAGACCGGCAAGAAGAAGTGGCACTTCCAGATGGTGCACCACGATATCTGGGACTATGACACGCCCATGGCGCCGAATCTGCTGGACGTGACCGTGGGTGGTCGCAAGCGGAAGGTGGTGGCGGCGACGACCAAGCAGGGGTGGGTGTACACCTTCGATCGCGTCACCGGTGAACCCATTTGGCCGATGCCGGAAACGCCCGTCATGAAGAGTGGGGTGCCGGGCGAACAGTCGGCGCCAACGCAGCCCATTCCCACGAAGCCCGCGCCGTACTCGCAGCAGGGGCTCGTTGAGTCCGATCTCATTGACTACACGCCGGTCATCAAGGACTCCGCGCTCGCGCTCGCGAAGCGCTGCCGCATGGGGCCGTACTTCATTCCACCCGCCGCGAACGATGGGAAGGACGCCTCGGGACTCAAGTGCTCGTGGTATGCACCGGGCGCAAGCGGTGGCGTGAACATTGATGGTGGCGCGGCCGCCGATCCGGAAACGGGGAAGCTGTTCGTGGCGTCCATTACCGGCATGAGCACGACGGCACTGCAGAACGATCCGTGCTCGGAATTCGCCTACAGCTCACCGGCGAACAACTGCGGCTTGCTCGGCGCGCTTCCCGCGCCGGCGGACTACAAGCGCCCCGAGAACGTCGGCTTCACCGGCCGCTCGAACGGCTCGATGATTGGTGGCGTGTCTATCGTGAAGAACAAAGAGTTCGGCGGCATCACCGCGTACGACATGAACAGCGGTGATCGCAGCTGGTGGATTCCGAACGCCGGTTTCTTCAAGCAGACCTCGCGCGACAAGCTCTTCGAAGGCGTCACGCTCGCACCGGTCCCGGGCCGTGGTCAGGCGCAGGTGATGAACACCAAGTCGCTCATGATCTACGGCACGGGCCGGAGTGGTGGATTGCCCGGCGAGCCGCCCAAGCTGTTCGCCGTGGATAAGGCCACCGGCAAGCAGCTCGGTGCGGTACAGATTCCGGCGAAGACGACTGCCGTCCCCATGACCTTCCTGCACAAGGGACAGCAGTACATCGTCTTCGCGACGGGAGCAGAGGAGAATACGAGTCTGGTGGCGCTCAAGCTGCCGAAGTAGCGCAAGGCAACTGATCAGTGGGGGGGGCGGGGTTGTTGGGTTGTTCGGGTTCGGAGTCACTCCAAACCCTGAAAACCCAACGACCCCGAACCCCCCCTGATCTTTTGAGAACGTCGGAGGACTCGCGCCGGTCTATCGCTTCTTTTCGTATCGCTTCAACGCTTTCTGTCCTACTTCCGCCCCATAGATGTTGCCGGCATCATCCACGGCAATACCTTCGGCGCTTGAGGTGCTTGGGGGATTCTGATCCGGATCGGGGATGAAGCCCGTGACTTCCCCCGTCTTCGCGCTGCCAATGCGAATGCCGCGCGTCCACGCCTTATGCGGCGGATTGACGCTGCCGGATTCGGAATCCGCCACATACAACTGATCGTTCTTATCAATCCAGAGCCCGCTCGGGCGGCTGAACTGATACCACGTATCGAGGATGTTGAAGTTGGCGTCCACGATCAGAATGCGATCGTTGCCGCGATCGCCAATGAACAGACGGCCCTTGGAGTCAAACGCCAGCGCATGGGGCTGATCGAGTTGTCCAACGCCTTTGCCCCACGTGCCCCACGTGCGCTTGAGGCCACCGGTCTTGTTGAACACGAGGATGCGCGCGTTCGAGCCGGCGGCCGACGAGTGGCCTTCGGCGACGTAGATGTCACCGTTCGCTGCCGTGACAATCGCGTTGGGCTGCCAGAAGTACGCGGAGTCTTTGCCACCGCCGGGGCGGCCTAACGACATGAGGTAGTCGCCCTTCGGGCTGAACTTGTGCAGCTGATGGCCCTTGTCCGTGGGCACCGCCGCGCCGCGGCCGAGTGTGCACGCGCAGTCCACCACCCAGATGTTGCCGTCGCGATCGACATGGATGCCGTGTGGCGAGAGAATCATGCCGGCGCCGAACGACTGCACGAGTGCGCCCTGGGCGTCGAACTTGAGCACAGACGGCAACGTCGACCCGAGGCAGTTGTTCTGCCCACAGCGCTCCGCGACCCAGATGCTCTTACCGTCCTTGTCGACCGCCACCGCGCTGGTCGAGCCCCAAGTTCGGCCGGCTGGCAGCTTGGCCCACCCTTCGACGGTGCGATAGTCGTTCGGCTTGTCATTGATGGCCGGCATGCTCGCGCTGGACTGCGCCACACCCTCGTGCGCGGTGGCGGCGACGGCGAGCGCAAGCGCAACGGCCGATGAAACGGTACGCAGCAGGGGAACGGCGAGACGGCGCATGGCGTCGTGGGGCGGGAGGGGAGGGAGGTGCCGGCGGTCGCTAGTCAGCGGGCCGTGGCACTGCCAAGTTGCAATCATGTCTGCCGCCTCCGCCAGCGCTCCGCCAGGCCCCCGCGCGCGTTATCCCGGTGACCTGCTCGCGCGCCTCACCGGGCCGGGACGTATTGCCTTTCTACAGTCGCTGGCCACGCAGTACGGAGACGTCGCGTCCTTTCGGGTGGCCGGTCGCCGCATCGTGGTGCTGTCGCATCCCGATGACATTCGCGATGTCCTCGTCACGAACCAGCGGCTGTTCATGAAGGGGCGCGGGCTACAGCGCGCCAAGCGGCTGATTGGCGACGGGCTGCTGACCAGTGAAGGCGAGGTGCATCTGCGGCAACGGCGCCTCGTCCAGCCGGCCTTTCACAAGGCGCGCATTGCGGGCTACGCCACCGCCATGGCTAGCGCTGCCGACGCGTTGCGCACGGCGTGGCAACCGGGGCCGGTAGACATCAACGCCGAGATGATGGCGCTCACCATGACCATCGTGGCGCGCACGCTCTTCGGCGCGGATGTCGCGAGTGAATCGGCACGCGTCGCCGGCGCGCTACATGATGCGTTCGCCTCCTTCAATCTCGGACTCACACCAATTGGCGCGCTGCTGGACCGGCTGCCCACGCGCAAGACCCGCGCGTTCAATCGGGCGCGCGCCACGCTAGATGCAATCGTGTACGGCATGATTGCCGAACGGCGGCGCGACGGGTCGGATCACGGCGACTTGCTCTCCATGCTGCTGGCTGCGCAAGACCAAGATGGCGACGGCACCGGCATGAGCGACACACAGCTGCGCGACGAACTGCTCACGCTGTTCTTGGCTGGTCACGAGACCACCGCGAATACGTTGTCGTGGACCTGGCTGCTGCTCGATCGGCACCCCGCAGTCGCGCGCGTACTGCGCGCGGAAGTGGATCGCGTGCTTGGCGATCGTGTGCCAACGGCTGACGATGTCGCGCAGTTGCCATATACGCGTGCGGTCATTGCCGAGTCGCTGCGTCTGTATCCGCCCGCGTACATTCTTGGCCGCAACGCCTGTGAGCCGTACACGCTGCGTGATTGGACGTTCGCCAAGGGCACGGTGTTCCTGATGTCGCAGTATGTCACGCACCGCGACGCGCGCTGGTGGCCGCAGCCGGACGCGTTTCTGCCGCAGCGGTGGGCGGAGACTGACACGCGGCCACGCTTCGCCTACTTCCCCTTTGGCGGTGGCACACGCATTTGTGTGGGCGAATCGTTTGCGTGGATGGAAGCCGTGCTGCTCTTGGCGACATTGGCACGGCAGTGGGAGGTGCGGGTCGCGCAGCCTGATCCGAGACCGGAGCCCACCATCACGCTCCGTCCGTCCGGCGGGATGCCCGCGACCTTGGTGCGTCGAGCGCCCGCCAGCTCCTAACTGGCGCTCGCGCTAGCTCGCCGTACTGCCGGTCATCAATGCCACGGCGTCGGTCATCGACAGCTGTGCCGTATCGTGCAACGCAATGCGTCGGCCGAGTCGCTGAATGTGCACACGATCGGCCAAAGCGAACACGTGCGGCATGTTGTGGCTAATGAGTACCACGCTAAGACCACGGTCGCGCACGCGTCGAATGAGGTCGAGTACCATTCCGCTTTCGCGCACCCCAAGCGCCGCCGTGGGCTCGTCGAGAATCACGACATGCTGCGCGAAGGCCGCACTGCGCGCCACCGCGATGCCCTGTCGCTGTCCGCCCGAGAGCGTTTCCACCGCCTGCGAGATGGAACGCACGCGCACTCCGAGGGCGTCGAGGTGCGCCGCGGCTTCACGCTCCATCGCGCGCACATCGAGCACACGGAGCCAGCGGCCGAGCGGGCCGGCACGTCGACGCTCGCGGCCAAGAAACAGGTTCTCCGCAATGCTCATCGCCGGTGCCACGGCGAGCTCTTGGTACACCGTTTCAATACCGGCGGCGCGCGCATCAGCGGGCGTCGCGAAGTGCACCGTGCGCCCGTCCAACTCAAGGGTGCCCGCATCGGGGCGCAGCGCGCCAGCAAGCGTCTTGATGAGCGACGACTTCCCCGCGCCGTTATCGCCAATCACGGCCAGAATCTCGCCCGCACGGACCTCGAAGTCGCAGCCATCAAGCGCGACCACCGATCCGAACGCTTTGCGCAGCCCACTGGCCTTGAGCACCACGCGCGCATCGCTGCCGAAGTGTGTCACGCGGACCGTCGCGTCGATTGGTCCAGCGAAACGGCGAGGATCACCAGCACACCCGTCACCAGAATCTGATAGACCGACGAAACACCCATGAGGGTGAGGCCATTGCGACAGACGCCGACAATCAACGCCCCCACCAGCGAACCCACGATGATACCGCGGCCACCAAATAGACTTGTGCCGCCGAGTACGACCGCCGTGACGGTATCCAGATTTTCGGTCTGTCCCGCTTGCGGGTCGCCCACGCCCGTGCGCGCTACGCCGAGGAGCGCCGCCACGCCGTAGCACAGGCCTGCCAACGTATAGACGGTGAGAAGCACCCGCGTGGTGGCAATGCCGGAAAGACGCGCCGCCTCCGGGGCGTTGCCGGTGGCATACACATGGCGACCGCCGGCCGTATAGCGAAGGAGCCACCACGCCAGGGCGTACAGCAGCACCATAACAACGGCGCCGTAGGCAATGGGCGTTCGGCCAACTCGCATGGTCTCGCCCAACAGCGTCAGCAGCGGCGGAAGGTCGTTCACGCTCTGCGACGTGGAAACGAGCTGCGTGAGCGCGAACGCGATGTTCATCGTGCCCAGCGTGACGATGAATGGTGGCAGTTTGATGCGCGTGATGAGCAGCCCATTGATCGCGCCGGCAAGTGTGGTAACACCCACACCCGCGGCAATGGCGGCGGCTGGGGTGAGCCCACCCCGTGTAGCGGCGAGTGCCATCACCACGCCGCCCAGCGCCATGACCATTCCGCAGGAGAGATCAATACCGGCGGTGAGAATCACGAGCGTCTGTCCAATGGCGAGCACCCCCACCACCATGACCTGCTGCACAATCAACGACAAATTCTGGCCGGTCAGAAAGCGCGGCGATTGCAGCGCGAACACCGCCACCGCGACGAGCAGTGCAAGCAATGGGCCTACCGTAGCGAGCCGGCGCGCATCGAATCGTGGCGCCGACGAGTCGCTCACTTGCTGCCCCAGCAGCGCGCCGCGCCCTCGGTTGCCGTCAAACTCGTGACACCAGCGGCAGGTGTCGCGGTCACCAGGGCCACACCAGTGTCAGTGAAGCCACTCGGCTTGGTGCCGGTGGTGAGAAAGGTGAGCGCCGCCTCCACTCCCAGTTCCGCCATGCGCAACGGATACTGCTGCGCGGTGGCCGCCAGCTTGCCGGCGGCGACATCCTGCACACCGCGGCAGCCACCGTCAACGCTGAGCACAAGCACATCCTTCGATCGGCCGGCTTTGTCGAGTGCATTCCACGCACCGGCGCCGCTGGGCTCGTTGATGGTGTACACCACATTCACTTCCGGATGCTGCTGCAGGCAGTTCTCCATGATGGTCTGTGCCTTGGACTGATCGCCGATACCATCGCCCATGCACACCACTTCGGGCGGCTGCGCGAGATCGTTGTGCGTGCGATCGTGCGTCGCGAGCCCGAATCCACTCAGGAACCCGTTGTGGCGCTGTGCGCCGGTGGGATTGCCCGGGATGAGATCGATGGTCACAATCTTTGGCGGCGTCGCGCCGAGTCGCGCCTTGGCATACGCGCCAATGAGCTCGCCGGCCTTGTAGTTGTCGGTGCCAAAGAAGGCATCGGTGGCATCGACGGGATCGGTCGGGCTGTCGAGCGCAATCACTAACACCCCTGCGGCGCGCGCCTTGCTGATGGCTGGCACCATGGCCTTCGCATCGCTCACCGAGATGAGCACCACCTTAGCGCCGGCGGCGACTTGATTCTCGAGCGCGCTGACTTGGCCGGCGTTGTCGCCATCGTTCCGGCCCGCGCCGGAGAGCAGGGTAGCGCCGCGCGCCTTTGCGGCGGCGTCGGCACCCTCCTTCATCTTGACGAAGAACGGATTCGTCTGGGTCTTGGTGATCAGACCAATGACGGGGCCAGACTCGGCGGTCGCGCCGCACGCGGCGAGAGCTGCCGCGACGCACAACGCGGCGGCCACCGTTGGGAAAAGTCGGGAGCTGAGCATGCGAGAAATCAGCAAGCGACTCCCATCGCCCGCAAGAATCGGCGCCGGCAATTGTAACGAGAGTTGCGCCGTATCAAACCCGGGGCGAGCGTATCTGCATGCGTGATATGACTACCGGTTCAATTCCTCGCCACATCATCCGCTTGGCGCTGCCCATGGCCGCCGGGATGATCTTCCAGACGCTCTACTATCTGGTCGACCTCTGGTTTGTCACGCGACTCGGAGACGCCGCTGTGGCCGGCGTGAGTGCCGCCGGCAATGTGCAGATCATTGTCATGGCCGTGACCCAAGTGCTGGGTGTCGGTACCATGGCGCTCATCGCGAATGCCGTAGGCCGCAAAGATCGAGACGACGCAAACCTCGTCTTCAATCAGAGTACGGTCTGGGCGTTTGCCTGTGGCATTCTCGTGCTGGTGCTTGGGTACAGCCTCTGTGGTCTCTACATGGAAACCGTGGGCGCCGATGCTGCCACCCGCGCGAACGGTCTCTCCTATTTGCGTTGGTACCTGCCGGGACTCGGTTTGCAGTTCGCGCTCGTATCCATGGGATCGGCGCTGCGGGGCACGGGCATCGTCAAGCCGACGATGCTGGTGCAGATCCTCACGGTCGTGATGAACATCATCCTCGCGCCGGTGCTCATTGCCGGCTGGGGCACGGGGAAGCCACTGGGCGTCGCGGGCGCAGGGTTAGCGAGCTCCATTGCCATCGCAGCCGCTGTGCTGTTGATGTCGATCTACTTTGTGCGCCTCGAACACTACGTCGGCTTCAAGCGCGAGCTGCTCACCATTCGAGGCGATGTGCTGGCGCGCATTCTCCGCATTGGCTTGCCGCCGGGCGCCGAGTTTGCACTGATGTTTGTCCTGACTGGCGTGATCTACTACGTCATTCGCCACTTTGGCGCGGCAGCGCAGGCGGGCTACGGCATTGGTTCGCGCGTCATGCAATCCATCTTTCTGCCGGCGATGGCCGTGTCCTTCTCGGCCGCTCCGCTCGCGGGGCAGAACATGGGCGCCAATCAGCCGGCGCGCGTGCGGGAGACCTTCAAGTGGGCCGCGATCATTGGGAGTGGTCTGATGTTCTCGCTCACACTCATCTGTCAGCTGCGCCCCGAGTGGTTCGTGGACGGATTTACCAAAGAGCCGGAAGTGCTGGCCGTCTCGGCTGACTTTCTCCGCACCATTTCCTGGAACTTCGTGGCGTCTGGGTTGCTCTTCACCTGCAGCGGGATGTTTCAGGCGTTGGGCAACACCGTGCCGTCGTTGATCAGCAGTGCCACGCGACTCGCGACCTTCGCGCTGCCGGCACTGTGGTTGGCGCAGCGTCCGGCCTTTCAGTTGCGCAGTGTGTGGATGTTGTCGGTGGTCACCGTTACGCTGCAGGCTGCCTTTACGGTGTGGCTGCTGCGGCGCGAACTCAATCGCCGCGCCCCTCTCCCCGCGTAACGGTTTGCGGCGGAGGCCGCACACTGGCTGGCGCCTCTGCGGTACGGATCGGCCCGGTCTGCTGACGGATCGGGCGTCCACACGCCACGCCACTGGCGAAGCAACGGGCACCAGCGCTCGCGAAACGAAGCGGGCTGGGCTCTGGTGCCGAGCCCGCTACTGGTGCATAGTCGATGCACTCCCCAGTTCTACCTCCCTCCGCGTTCCATGGTCCGAAGCCTGTTTGCCATCGTAACGGGGTTCATCCTCATTGCGGTGCTCACCTTAGGCACGGATTTCGCTTTGCGCATTGCCATCCCGTCGCTGTATGACGTGAATGGCGCGACGCAGAGTGCTCCGGTGCTCCTGCTGATGATGGCGTATATCGCGATGTATGCGGTAGGCGGCTGCTACGTGTGCGCACGACTCGCGCCGTCTCGGCCGCTGTTGCACGCCTGTCTGCTGGGGGTGTTGGGTTTGGTGGCCACCATCTATGCGAGCTGGTACAGCCGTGAGCTACGGCCGGGGTGGTTTCACATCGTCTCCGTGTGCTTGGTGATGGTCTACGCCGTTATCGGTGGCCAGTTGCGGGTGATGGAAGTGGCGAAGCGTTCGAGTCGCTCCTTCACCTCGCCGCGCACCGCGTAAGCGCTCTCCCGTGCATGCGACTCGGCCAGTGCGTTCACCCGTGCACGGAATCATGAGACGAAGCCTCGCAGTGCTCGTGCTTGGTGCCGTCGCTGCCGCGTGTGGCCGAGAGGCGCGCGCGCCGTCCATCGCGGTGTCGCAGTTCTATTCGGTGCTGGACGCGGCGGGTATTCACCGTGTGCCCGATGCCGCGCAGATGCCAGCGCTCGCGCCACTGTTGGCGGATTCGCTACGGCACGCACTCGAGACCGCACGCCGCACACGCGAGTCGTCTGAGCGAGCGGCCCCGGGCGACAAACCGCCGTTTGCCGATGGCGACATTTTCAGCAGCCTGTTCGAAGGCCGCAGCACGTGGGTGGTGAAAGACTCGCTCGCGCGTGGCGACACCACTTTTGTGCTCGTGCAGTTCTCGAACGAAACGACGAAGCCCGCCGTCACCTGGCAAGACACGGTGGTCGTGGTGGCCCAGGCGCAGCGCTTTGTTATCGCCGATATTCGCTTCGGCACCGCGTGGGAGTTTGGCTTTCGCGGCCGCTTACTCGAACTGCTCACCGCGCAGCCGTAAGCGATACGCACGTCGCGCGCCGCCGCTTCACACCACGGCTTCACGCCAGCGCCCGCGGCGAAAGGCAACGGCGCTTACTGCCGCCATCAGTGAGTACGACGCGAGGACGGCGGCAAAGACCGACATGGGCCCCAAGGTAGAGTAGCGCGCCAGTGCCCACGCCAACGGCAACTCAAACACCCAGAACACCGCGATGTTAATACGCGTGGGTGTCCGCGTATCGCCCGCGCCATTGAACGCTTGCGTCAACACCATGCCAAAGGCGTAGAGCGGAAAGCCGAACGCCATGAGTCGCAAGCCAGGCACCGCGACATCGTGCACGGCCGCGTCGTGCGTGAACAGCCCCACGATGGGCGTGGTGGCGAGCACGAACAGCACGCCCACCGCGCCGAGGAAGCTCACGTTGTAGCGCGCCGCCGCCCACACGGCGTCGTTCGCGCGTTGCGGATTACGCGCCCCCAGCGCCTGTCCAACCATGGTCGCGGCGGCATTCCCCAAGCCCCACGCGGGGAGCAGGCAGAACATCACCATGCGTACGGCAATGGTGTATCCCGCCATGGCCGCGCTGCCGAATCCGGCCATGAGGCGAATGAGCACCATCCCGCTGAGGCTACCAACCAGCACCTGAAAGGTCGCGTTGCCCGACAATTGCAGCAGTCGCTTCATGGTGGTGGGTTCGACCACCACATCGGCGCGACGCACTCGCAAGTGTCCGGACCCGCGCGCCAAGGTGTACAGTGCGAAGAGCAGCCCCACTCCGCGACCAATGGTCGTGGCCACCGCCGCGCCGGTGACACCTAGCTCCGGAAACGGGCCCACGCCGAAAATGAGCAGCGGACCGAGGACGATGTTGAGTCCATTGGCCAGCCAGAGCACGCGCATGGACACGGCGGCATCACCAGCGCCACGAAACGCCGAATTGACCACGAAGAGCAGAAAGGCCGTGCCACTGCCACCCAGCATGACACGCGTAAAGGTGGTGCCCGTGGCCAGCACGTCCGGCGCCGCGCCCATGGCCCGCAGCAGCTGCGGCGCAAAGAGCGCGCCGCACAGGCCTAACACAACCGACGCTACCACACCGAGAATGAGTGCCTGCGAGGCGGCGCGCGCGGCTCCGGCTGCGTCCTGCTCGCCGATGCGACGGGCCACCATGGCGCTACCACCAATCGCGAGTCCCATGGCCAACGTGTACACGATGATCATCATGGACTCCGTCAACCCGACGGTCGCGACGGCGCTCGCGCCCAGTCGAGACACGAAGAACACGTCGGACAGGGCGAAGAGGCTCTCCATGAGCATCTCCAGCACCATCGGAATGGCGAGCAGGAAAATCGCCCGCCCGATTGAACCGCTCGTGTAGTCGTGTCGGGTGCCGCGCAGCGCGTCGCGGACATCGTGCCACCACGGGCGCGGAGCAGGATCGATGGTCGCGTCAGTCATCGCGCCGGATGGAAGAGTCATAGCCTGCGGCAGTAAATGGAGAACGCCCTGTCGGCGTATGTCGCCGACAGGGCGTGGACCGCGAGCGCGGCGAAACCTCGTGTCGCGACTACCCGCGACGCAAGCGGACCGAACCGGATCCCGTCTCCACTCGCAGTCGTCCCCGGCCGTCGCCAATGGTGCCACGCAACGCGTTGCGCTCAACCCGGGAGGTGCGCACCGCAAAGTCGGTGGAGATGCTGCCACTACCAGTCTCGATGTCCACGCTGGCGCTGTACCCGTCGGGTACGCGCAGCGTCACCGACCCGGAGCCCGACTCGATGCTCAAGGAGCGTGGCGACGAGCGCAAATCCAACTCAATCCCGCCGCTGCCCGCGTCGATCGACACCTCACTCATGGTGGACTCCAACAGGCGCACGCCCCCCGATCCCACATCAAGATTGAACCGGCGGCAGCCGACGCCGGTGCCGGTCACGCCACCCGAGCCGGTATCGACTGAGCAGTCGTCGCTGTCGATGCCCTCGAGCAGCACACCGCCGGAACCGTTGTCTACCGAAACGCGACCACCGCGGGCGTCGCGCACCTCCACACCACCCGATCCTGCATCGATGTTGAGCACGCCGCGAGTGCGGTTCGTGAATACCCGCGCCGACGCGACATCGAGTGTCAGATCGCCGTTGACATCATCGGCGCGCAGCTCGCCAACCAGCAGGTAGGCCTTGAGCTCCTGTCCCTCGGGCACAAGCACGCGGATATCGGCCCACGCCTCGAGGCCACTACCCGTGCGTGAAACGCGCACCCGCCGCCGCCCAACTCCCCAGCCGCGATCGCCACCCCAGGTGCCATCGTCGTTCATCGACGACTCGGTGCGGCTCCCCCAGCGACTGCCCCAATTGCGGTTCCGGTCGCGATCGGAGCGCCCCGACCGGTCGTCCCGGTCGGCGTCCACATCGCCACGATACACCACGTCATCATCGGGGTAGATCACCCGCAGCGTGGGGAGCCCGCGCACCGAGCCCGTCTCAATACGCAGCTTGCCGCCATCACGTCCGCGACGGGTAATCTCGAACTCAACATCGCGGCTGCGCCCTCGCTCGACCCGCACCACGCCGGCCACGTTGTAGAGAGCCACGGTACGACCACCAATCGAGCGTCGTTCGGTCTGCGCCGCCGCTGAGGACAGCGCCGACAGGCTTAAGACGGCCAGCAACGCGGCCGCGGGGGCCGCCGCTGGAAGCGCGCGCGCGGCGCGGACGGAATATCGGACAGAGAACATGGGGTGACCGGGGGATTGGCGTTGGACAGGGCGGCCCCTCCGGGCGCAGCTTACTGCGTCCCATCATGCCGCCAACGCTTCGACCGCCGAATCCGTCAGGATGGTTTGAAGCGCTCTCCGTCGGTTGTAGCGGCCGGTCCTTTTTCCGTGTCTCCCATGATCTCTCGACAGTCCGTGCTGACGCTCGCCCTGCTCGGCGCGCCGTCGCTCGCCACCGCCCAAGGCGCGGTGCTCCGCACCACGCCCACCCCGGTGGATTCAGCCGACCCGGTCGCGGTGATGGTCTCCCGCCTGGACCTTGAGA
>APMI01020957.1_pt1 | contig 13741 bp, 14 predicted proteins | sample 667938 | NCBI WGS metagenome assembly APMI01 (sample SAMN01084076, study PRJNA167559) | wastewater metagenome | biome: Wastewater | place: Denmark: Ejby Moelle, Odense | collected 2011-11-28 | reverse complement strand
CAGGACGAGGGTGGTCGCCAGGACGGCAGGCGTCCGGGCGCGGGAACGGAATCGGAGGGAGGTGGACATGGGGGCGTGTCGGGAGGGGGACCCGATCGAGTGGGAATCGCGCAGCAGGATAACGGATGGCCGCGCAGGATGCCGGCTACCGGAGGCCGGGCGAAAAAAAACCCCGGGCGCGAACGCCCGGGGCACTTGACGCGATGGACGCTGGATTACAGCGCCTGGACTTCGTCGGCCTGCAGGCCCTTCTGGCCCTGCACGACCTTGAAGGTGACCTTCTGGCACCTTCTGGCCTTCCTTCAGCGACTTGAAGCCGGTGCCCTGGATCGAGCGGAAGTGGACGAACAGGTCCTGGCCGCTTTCCGGGGTGATGAAGCCGTAGCCCTTGGCATCGTTGAACCACTTCACGGTGCCGCTCTGACGATCGGACATGGTGTTACTCCTCACATGCAACAGTTGGGTGGATACACGGCGCTTGCGGGCGCCGCGACTGTCTAGCCAGGGGTAACGCGAACGATGAGCGGATCGTCTGGGCCGACCGTGAGGACGGTTGCTACCTTGGATCTACCACATCGGGTCACGATGTACCGTGATCCCGCTTGGAACAGTCCCCGCAACATACACCACAAGTGTCGGCTTTTGTGAAGCGCTCGGCGGAACTTTCCCGCCGGGCGGCGGTCACGCGGCGGCCCTGCCCTCCCGGCAAACAGGACGACACACAGAAATTCCCGGAATTTTCCGGGGGTTTTATCTTCATCGAAGACTTACCCGGGCAACTGCCCGAGACGAACGAGAAGCGACAATCCCCCCCTCCGAAGGCGCGAAGTGACGCACCGCGGCAGCATTCGTGCGCGAATGGATGCGCAAAACCGCTGGCACGCTTCCTGCTTTTCCTATCCCGAATCACCCGTGCAGCGTGACCCGCCCCGTACCACTCCACTCCGTCCCGGAGGAGCCCATGCAGAACGAAGCCCCGGCTACGCCCGTCAGCGACGACCACATCGTCGCCCGGTTGTACGACCTCGCCCGCCAGGGCGATACCGCCACCCGCGAGTACCAGCTCCTGGACCACGTGATCCAGAAGCGTCTCCAGCAGACCTACGGCTGCGACGGCTCCCGCAGCGCCTGCGCGGCCTGAGGCCGTCGGGGGGTCAGAACGATCCGGGGCTGGCCAGCCGCCGAACGAAACGGACGGCCAGCTCCGGATTCAGCAGGAGGGTGAACCCCACCCCGTAGAGCGCGCCCCACAAATGCGCGCTGTGGTTGACGTTGTCGCCTCCGCGGCGATCCATCCAGATGGTGTAGCCCAGATAGAGTCCGGCGAACAGGAAGGCCGGGATCGCGACCGGGATCAGGAACACGTAGATGCCGGCCCACGGGTCGAGCAGGATGAAGGCGAACAGCACCGCCGACACCGCCCCCGATGCGCCCAGGCTGCGGTACGACGCATCGTGCTTGTGACGCACGTAGGTCGGCAGGATCGCCACGACCACCGACGACAGATAGAACAGCAGATAGCCGATCGCGGTGATCCGGTCGGTGAAATAGCGCTCCATCGCCGGGCCGAACGAGTACAGGGCGATCATGTTGAAGACCAGGTGCCCCCAGTCGGCGTGGATGAAGCCGTGGGTCAGCAGTCGGTCGTACTGGCGCCCGCGCTCCACCGCCGGTGGCCACAGGATCAACCGATCCAGCAGCCGCGGATTCCCGAAGGCCTGCCACGACACGACCACGGTGATCGCGATCAGCGCAAGCGTGACGTAACCGGTCATTCGCGGACACTCCAGTTCGAGACAGACGCTACGGGTCGGGATTCAGGCCGCACGGTAATGGTCCTGCATCGGGTAGCGCCTTGCGTACAGCGCGAACACCAGCGCCGCGACGAACGCGAAGCCGGCGAAGAAGAACATCAGGAAAGCATGCTCGCTCAGCCCGGACGAGGTAATGAGCGCACGCATACCCTCGCTCTTCACGCCGGCATTGGTCAGCAGCACCCAAACGTTGCCGAAGGTCACCGACAGCATCCAGAAGCTCATGATCACGCCCTTCATCGGCGCCGGGGCCTGGCTGTAGGCGAATTCCAGCCCGGTCGCCGACACCAGCACCTCGCCGAACGTCAGCAGCACGTAGGGCAGCACCTGCCACGTGAGCAGCACCGGGTCGCCACCGTCGATCCACAGCTGGATCACCCCGGCGATCACCCACGCCAGCCCCGAGAAGGCGATGCCGAAGCCCATCCGCCGCAACGCGGTGACCTTGAAGCCGAGCCGCCCCAGCAACGGATACAGCACGAGGTTGTTGAACGGGATCAGCAGCATCACCAGCAGCGGATTGATCGCCTGCATCTGGCCGGCTTCCTTCACCAGCCAGCCCAGCCACCAGCCTTCCGGCATCACCATCTGCTTGCCTTGCAGCACCCAGGTCGACGCCTTCTGGTCGAACAGCGACCAGAACGGACTGACGATGGCGAACACGATCAGGATGCGCAGCACGGCGCGCACGCCGTCCACGGCCGTATCCGGATGCGTGCCGCGCGCCTGTTCCAGCTGCAACGAGGTGCCGATGCCGCCGAACAGCAGCACCGCGCCCAGTGCGAGGCAGAACGTGGGCACGAAACCGACCGATTCCGGCCACCAGCCCGCACCGCTCGCCCAGCCCGCCAGTTGCACGATCGCCAGCAGCAGGCCGAACCCGGCGATCGCGGTGCCGGCGCCCTTGCGACCCGAAGCACCACCGCGCAGCGCGGTCATGGCGACACGCAGGAAGGCATCCGGGTCGCGCGCGTCAGGCGCGACGTTCACGTACTTGCGGCGGCCGAGCCAGAAGATCAGCGTCGCCACCAGCATCAGCACGCCGGGCACGCCGAAGGCGATCTTCGCGCCGTGCTCGCGCAGCAGGATCGGCATCAGCAGCGAGGCGAAGAACGAACCGAAGTTGATCGTCCAGTAGAACGCGTCGTAGACGATCTTCGCGAGGTGCTTGTTGGTGCGGTCGAACTGGTCGCCGACGAAGGACGACACCAGTGGTTTGATGCCGCCGGAGCCCAGCGCGATGAGGAACAGGCCGGCGTAGAAGCCGGTGCGATCGCCATCGAACAGCGCCAGGCAGAACTGGCCGGCGCAATACAGCAGCGAGAACCACAGGATGGTGTTGTACTTGCCGAAGAAGCGGTCCGACAGCCAGCCGCCGAGCAGTGGGAAGAAATACACGCCGATGACGAAGCTGTGGAAGACCTCCTTCGCCATGCCCTCGCGTTCTTCACCGGGCAGGTAGGCCAGCAGCGCGCTGCCGATCAGGAACTGCACCAGGATGTTGCGCATCCCGTAGAAGCTGAAGCGCTCGCAGGCCTCGTTGCCGATGATGTACGGGATCTGGCGCGGCAGCCGCGCGCCGGCCTTGTCCGCCGCGGTCACGCCCATTCGGTCAGCCCCTCGCGGCGATACAGTTCGGCGAACGACGGCCGCGCCTTCAGCCGATCGGCGAGCGCGGCCAGGTGCGGCCACTCGATCGCCTGCTTCGGCATCTTGCGCGACCAGCGCATCAGCATGACGAGTTGGAAATCGGCGGCCGTCAGGCGCTCACCCAGCAGGTAAGGACCGTGCGCGGCGAGATGCGCGTCGATGCGGTCCCACTGCGCCTCGATCCGCGGCCGCACGTGCGCCAGCACCGCTTCGGCATTGGCCTCGCCCGCCGGTTCGTGCGGATACCACCATTGCCGGAACAGCGGCTGGACCATGTTCGCGAGGTTGAACATCCACTGCGTGTAGTCGATGCGTTCGGCCGTGCCCGGCGCCGGCGCAAGCCCGGCGGCGGGATACGCATCGGCCAGATGCATCGCCAGCGCGGCGGCTTCGTAATGCGGCACGCCGTCGGTCACCAGCGTCGGCACCACGCCATTGGGATTGAGCGCGAGATACTCCGGCCGCTTCTGCGCACCGGCGGCGGTATCGACCAGCGCCAGCGTGTGCGGCGCATCGACTTCCAGCAGCAACCAGTGGACGACCAGACTGGCGGCACCGGGCGAATAATGCAGAACGTGGGGCGACGCGGTCATGGCGGCTCCTGCGCGAAAGACCCAGTGTCGCACAGCCTTCCGCCCGCTCGCGCATGACCATCGACAGGCAACCGTGCGGCGCGATCAGGGCACAATGCGCGATCGCCTGCCGCGTCCGTGAATGCCATGCGCACGACTGCCCTGCCCGCCCTCGCCGTCCTCGCGCTCGCGCTGTCGCCTGCGTTGCCCGCACGCGCCACTGCGCCGCTGACCACCGAGGCTGAACGCAGCGGCTTCGTCCGTACCGGCCGTTACGCGGAAGTGATCGCGCTGTGCGACGCGTTCGCGCAGCGCTACCCCGACGCCGTGCGCTGCATCGACTTCGGCACCACACCCGAAGGCCGGCCAATGAAGGCGCTGGTCGCCAGCCGCCGCGGCGCGTTCACACCGGAGCAGGCGAAGGCCGCCGGCCTGCCGGTGCTGCTGGTGCAGGGCGGCATCCACGCCGGCGAGATCGACGGCAAGGACGCGGGGTTCCTCGCCCTGCGCGAAGTGCTCGACGGCCAGGCTGCGAAAGGTGCGCTCGACAAGCTGGTGCTGGTCTTCGTGCCGGTGTTCAACGTCGACGGCCACGAGCGCTTCGGCCGCTGGAACCGGCCGAACCAGATCGGTCCGGAAGCAATGGGCTGGCGCGTCACCGCGCAGAACTTCAACCTCAACCGTGACTACGTGAAGGCCGACGCACCCGAGATGCAGGCGATGCTGGCGCTGGAGAACGCGTGGGACCCGATCGCCACGATCGACCTGCACGTCACCGACGGCGCCAAGTTCCGCCACGATGTCTCCATCCAGGTCGAGCCGCTGCATGCCGGCGACGAGGCGCTGCGCGGCGCCGGCCTGCAACTGCGCGACGGCACGCTGGAACGCCTGCGCAAGCGCGGCTCGCTGCCGGTGCCGTTCTACCCGTCGTTCGTCGAGAGCGACGACCCGCCCTCCGGTTTCGCCGACGGCGTCTCGGCACCCCGCTTCTCCACCGGCTATTTCCTGATGCGCAACCGGCTGGCGATGCTGGTCGAAACGCATTCGTGGAAGGACTATGCGACCCGCGTGAAGATCACCCGTGACGCCGTGCTCGCCATCCTCGACCTCACCGCCGCGCACGGCGCGGAATGGCGACGCATCGCCGATGCCGCGGACACGCGTGCGACCGCACTCGGCGGCGATGCCGTGGCGTTGACGTGGAAGGCGACCGACAAGGTCCGCACGATCGATTTCCTCGGCTACGCCTACACACGCACGCCGTCCGACGTGTCCGGCGCGCTGATGACACGCTACGACGACAAGACGCCGCAGGTGTGGAAGGTGCCGCTGCGCGACGAGATCGTGCCGTCGCTGGTCGTCACCGCACCGAAGGCCGGCTACATGGTGCCCGCCGCATGGGCGGAACTGGTCGCCGCCAAGCTGCAGCAGCATGGCATCGCGTTCTCGCGCCTCGATGCCGCACGTCCCGCGCTGGCGGTGCAGGCGTTCCGCGACGAGACCCCGACCTTCTCCGCCGCGTCGACCGAAAGCCACCAGCGCCTGACGGTCGAAGGCGCATGGGCACCGGAAACCCGCGATGTCGGCGCCGGCGCCTTGTTCGTGCCGATCGCACAGCCGAAGGCTCGACTGCTGATGTCGCTGCTGGAACCGCAGGCGCCGGATTCGCTGCTCGCGTGGGGCGAATTCAACAACGCCTTCGAGCAGAAGGAATACATGGAGGACTACGTCGCCGAAGACGTGGCCCGCGAGATGCTCGCCCGCGACCCGGCGCTGAAGGCCGCGTTCGAGCAGAAACTGAAGGACGATCCGAAATTCGCCGCCGATCCGGCCGCGCGCCTCGCGTTCTTCTATCGCCGCCACAGCGCGTGGGATGAACGCTTCGGCCTGTATCCGGTATTGCGGGTCGACGTCGCGCCGTAACCGCATGCGCCGCATGTCGCAGCGCGGAGCGGAACGCCGCTACCCGGTCTCAACGACGCTCGTACTTCCAGTTCAGCGACTTGCCCTCGCCCAGCCATTCGACGGCCTGGGTGATGCGCTTCAAGCGGGTCTCGGCGCGCTTCGCACCAAGGATCCATTCGAGATATTCGCGACGATGGCTGGTCGAGGAGGCGTCCCAGGTGCCGCGCGCGGCGGGCGCGCCATCCAATGCCGCGGCGAAGTCGGTCGGCATCTCCGGCAGCGGCGCAGGCGTCTTCTTCGCTGCTGCACGGACCGGTTTCGCGCCAGAGGCATTGAGCGCCGCGGCGCGCTTGATCAGCGCCACCAGCGTCCGCCTCGGCGGCAGGTCATCGAGTGACGCCAGCTTGCCGAAGCTGCCCATGCCTTCGGCCGGACGCTCGCCACCCATCACCTCGACATGGCGCCAGAAGCCGAACGCGGCGTGGCGCTTGAACGCGGCCATGTGGCACAGCGAGGCACCGCCAGACACGAAGAACGGCATGCTCCACTTGATCGTCTCGCCGGCATCGGGGCAAACCTCGTGCACGAGCGCACGCAGGTGTTCGAGGATCGGCCGTGCGAACGGCTCGGCCTTCGCGATGTAGGCATCGATGCGCGGATCGCGTTCGCCCATCGCGGCACGCCTCAGCCGAACGGCCGCGGCAGATCCAGCATCGGTGCCAGGAACCAGTACGCACCGGCCAGCACCATGCCCCACCACACCAGCTTGAACAGGAACTTGACCACCTTGATCGCGAAATACGCCGCGACGATGGCCAGTACCAGCCCGATCCAGCTCATGTCCGCCATCGTTCCGGTGCTCCTCGTTCAATGATTGCCAGGCAGGGATTCTGCCCGTTCGCCAACGCGAACGGGAGCCAGCGCCGGATCGAGTGCCACGCGTTCATCGAACACGAAGCAGCCGCCACTGTAGCCGAAGCCGCCGACCGACTCGAAATAGCCGAGGATGCCGCCGTCGAGTTGCAGCACGTTGTCCAGACCCTGCGCGTGCATCCACAGCGCGGCTTTCTCGCAGCGGATGCCGCCGGTGCAGAAGCTGACGACGGTCGCGTCGGCCAGCGCCTCGCGCTCGGCCAGTACCGCCGCCGGCAGGTCGACGAAATTATCGATCGGCAGCACCAGCGCGCCGTCGAAGGTGCCGTGCGCGATTTCCTCGCGGTTGCGCGTGTCCAGCAGCACCAGCCGGCGACCAACGTCATCGGTGCCCTGCGCGATCCAGCGCGCGAGCGTCGCGGGCGCGACCGCGGGCGCACGCGACGTGAGCGGCGAGGCGTCGTCCTGGCGGAACGCGATGATCTCGGCCTTGACCTTCACCTTCAGCCTTGCGAACGGCATCGCGGCACAGCGCGTGGCGCGGACCACGATGCCGGCGAAACGCGGATCGTCGCGCAGTTCGGCGAGGAAGCCAGCGATCGCGCCGGATGCACCGGCGAGGAACAGATTCAGCCCTTCGGGCGCCACGAGCACCGTGCCACGCAGCGCCTTCGCTTCCGCGGACGTGCGCAACCGGTCGGCGAGCGCCGCGGGGTCGGCCACGGTGACGAACCGGTAGGCCGCGATGTGTTCGATGAACGGTTCCGCCGCGTCGGGGCTGGCGGTTGCGTCAGGGGATTCGGTCATCCCGCGATTTTACCGCCTCCGGCGAGCATGGCCGCGAGATTGCGGCGCGCCGCCACCTCGAAACGATCGCGGAAAAAGTCGCTCAGGAAGATCCGGTCGCTGTCGAGCAACATGCAGAAGAACGCCCGGCGCTTGCGGCGGTACAGCCAGCGCGGCACCGCACGGTATTCCTCGGCGATGGCGCGATCGTAGGCGGCGAAGGCGTCGGGCGCAGCACCGAGGATCGCCATGTCGCAGTCGAGGAACCGCCGCGTGTCCTCGCCTTCCGGCGAATCGGGGAAATCGCCGCCATGCAGCCCGCCGTGGCGCGCGGTGAGCAGGATCAGCGCGACGACCCGGTCGATGTCGACGTCGACGGCAGGCGGCCATCGTCGCAGGTGCTCGCGCGCGAGATCGGCGGAGCGCGCCTCGTTGTCGTTGCGGCCCGGGACATAGATCGCGTCGTGGTACAGCAGCGCCAGGCGGACCGTATCCGGCGCGTGCCAGCCCGGCCCTTCGGCGACAGAGCGGAATTGCGCGAGCGTTTCGACCACGTGGCCGAAGTGGTGATACGCCCGTAGCGGCGAGGCATAGGCTTCACGCAGCGCCTCTGCCTGTGCCTGCGGCAACGTCACCGTCGCGTCTTCCGGCACGGGCGTGCCGGAAGCGGGAAGCGACGTCACGCCCGTCCCCGATCCGTCAGGAGCCGACAACGGTCAGCGTGGGCGCACGCTTCGACGAACGGCGCTCGGCCGCGGTATCGGCCGTGTAGGCGCAGACGCGGTTACGGCCTTCGTTCTTCGCGCGATACAGCATCTGGTCGGCGTGCGACAGCAGGCGCGAAAGGTCGTAACCCGACTCCGCGGTCGAACTGACGCCGAAGCTGGCGGTGACGACGAACGAGTAACCGCTCTCGCGGGTATCGATCTGGGCCAGTTGCGAGCGGCAGTCTTCGGCCATGCGCGCCCCGGCGGCGAGATCGAAGCCGCGCAGCAGGACCGCGAACTCCTCGCCACCGATACGGCTGAGGTAATCGATGCGGCGGCAATGCGCGGAGCAGGTCTTGCCGACCTGCTTCAGCACCCAGTCGCCGGCACCATGGCCGTAGGTGTCGTTGATCGCCTTGAAGTGATCGAGGTCGAACATCACCAGTGCTGCCGTCTCGCCGGCACGTGCGGCGTCGACCAGGGCGCGTTCCGCCTTCTGGCTGAAGAAGTGGCGATTGCGCAGGCCGGTGAGGCTATCGGTCTGGGCGAGCCGCTGCAACTGCGCCTGATGGCGCTTGACCTGGATGGCCCAGAACACCGCGGCCGCGAGCAGCAGCAGCAGGAACACCATCGCAAGACGCGCCTTCTGCGCGCTCTCGCGATCGAGCGTGCGCTGCAGTTGCAGGATCTTGATCGCACGGTCCTGCAACGCGATCTGCTGGGTCTGGCGCAACGTCTCGTGACGCACGATCTCGTAGGCCAGTTCGCGCGCCTTCACGTCGTTCTGGCGCGCGATCTCGGATTCGGCGTAGTGCTTGTAGAGCTCCAGTGCCATCGTCGGCTTTTCATGCCGCGACGCGATCTGGTACAGCGTGTTGTAGGCACTGACGAGCGTCGCCGACGACTTGATCTGCTCGCCGAGCGCGATCGTCATGTTCGCGTGCTTCTCGGCCGACTCGACGTCGCCGAGCTTGAGCTTGAATTCGGCGATGAAGGCGTGGACGCCGGCGATCAGGCGCGGATAGCGCGTGCGCTCGATCTCGGGCAGCGCGTCTTCCAGCAGCTTCACCGCATCGGGCAGGCGCTCTTCCTCCGCCCACTTGCGGGCCAGCACGACCTTGGAGAGGTTGAGCGGGATCACTTCATGGATCGAGGAGCAGGCATTGATGACGCTCTGCACCGGGTCGTCGCCCTTGGGCAACTGGTGCAGTTCGAGCTGCGACTGGATCTCCACGTAACCGGCGGCGCACCTGGTACGCGGCCCGGGGCTGTCGGCCAGCATCTCGCGCGCGTAGTTCAGCGCGATCTGGTACTGGCCGATTTCGTTGTACAGGACGGCCGCCGCGCCGATGCCGTCATGGCGGATGTCCTTGTTCGCCACCTTGTTGCGGATGGCCAGCGTCTTCTGCAGGAAGCGCAGCCCGGTGCTGAAATCGCGCTTGAGGCCCGCCAGATTGGCGACCAGGCTGCCGGCCCGGTACTTCAGGGTCACATCCTTGGTCTGGTCGAACAGCGCCGACGCCATCCGGATGCTGTCTTCCGGCTTGTCGCGATAGACCCCGAGCGCATAGGCCTCGAGGTAGCGCAGCCGTTCCTCCTGGCTGCGCGTGGCCGACTTGCGTTGTTTCTGGAGCTGGCCAAGCAACTCCAGAAACTCCTTCGGCTGCGCGCTCCTGATCTGGTCCGCTTCCGCCAATTCGGCATCGAAGGACCTCCCGGCCGCGAGCGCGCCGGTCCCCGTCGTGAACAAGAACAGCGAAACGAACAGGACTGCCAAATGCTTCCGTTGCATAGGGGGAGACCTCAATCTCTCAGTGACGCGTGGTTCGGATTATTCGAGACTCTTGTCGTCCGGGCCCTTCTCGTCTTCGCGCTCTTCGCCCGGCGCCTTTTCCTGCTCGTTCTCGTCGGGCGCGAAGACCATGCACATCATCACGTCCCGGCCGTTGAGCGCGTTGGTCAGCGCGCGCGGATCCCGGCGCATCAGCGCGGTCCTGCACTCGCCTTCCTCCACCAGACCCGCGATGACCGCTTCATAGTCCCCTGCGGACATCCTCGCCATGGCCGCATTCGCCCCCATGGACTCGAGAAACTGGATCACATTCGACATCGACTCCCCCTTTGTGCTGATGTTTCAACGGACTGCCGACCGCTTGTCGGCCAGACCCGTCACGATTGCCGCGACGCTTCGGCGCAACCCACTGATTTCGAACGGCTTTCCCCAAACCGGAATCGGCACCGGAGCGACCGCATTCGCAGGCTATGCGAAAAGGTCATTCATATCAATCACTTCTGGGACTTTCCTGCAAAAGTACCGATTTCGGCCCGGGCCCCTCGCCGGGCGCCTCCCGCGCCAGTGCGGCATCGAGGGCAGCCAGCCGCGCCAGCACCGCTTCGTCGCGCTGCATCGGCCAGGCGGGAGGCAGCACCAGCGTGGTCTGCAGCCGCAGTTCGGTGCGGGGCAGCGCAGACAGCGGGATCCGGTCGATCCGCGGCTGCGCGATCGGCAGGGTCGCAGCCTCGTAGACGATGACTTCGTGGTCGGGCGGATAGCCCTGCGCCTCCAGCAGTTCCACCAGCAGGTGCAGGTGCGGCGCATCGGTGGCGTAGCGGGACAGGCTGCGGTCACCGGCCAGACCGATCTGCCAGAGCACGAGGTAAGCCGACGGATCGATGCGCCGCCGGAAGAACATCATCTGGCTGGCCTCGAAATGCTGGCAGCCGCAGGTCCCCGGATCGATGCCGAGGTCGGCGTAGAGGCAATCCTCCGCCGAGATGCCGGGATGCATCGTCGCCTCGAACCCTTCGGCGCGGGCCGCGGCGACGGCGTGGTGCGGCACCTGCGCGAACACGCCCGGGTGGCCGTAGAACACGCCGCACACACGCTTGCCGGCACGCACTTCGGCGAGCATCGCGTCGATCATCTCGCGATAACTGTCGGTACGACGCTTGCCTTCGGCGTAGAACGGCTGGAGGCTGCGAACGTCGGGCCGCAATTGCGCCAGCCACAGTTCGACGATCGCATCCGACACCAGTCCGAAGACGACGTCCGCCTGCTCGATCTCGCTGCGGCAGCGCGGGCTGAGGTGCGCGCCGAGCATCATGCCGAGGCCGACGGCGCAGTAGCTTCCCCGGGCATTCATGGCATCCCGCCTTCGTCGCGGGCGGCGCGCAGGGCGGCCCATGTCGCTCGCGTCATGCGCAGGCCGGAGGCATCGGGGCCGGGCAGCCGGCATGTGTCGAATTGCAGCAGCTCGCCGAGCCGGCCCACACCGAAGTTCGCCGGCACGTGGCGGGCGATCACCGTTTCCAGATCGAGCTTCCAGCGCGGGTCGAACAACCGGTCGAGCACGCCCGCGGTGATCTCCAGCCCGTACTGCTTGCCCTGGAATCGCGGCAGGACCATCAGCCCCAGTTCGACGCTGTCCTCCGCATCGGCGCTGCGGAGGATGGATTGCATGCCGACCGCCTCGTCGGTGTCGCGCAGCGCCATGCGCCAGTAGCGCGCCCGCATCGGTGTTTCGCGATTCCAGCGGCAGACGTTCCCGTGCATTGCATCGGCGGCCTCGCGGCCGAGCACTGGCCCGATGTGGGCCATCATCGCCGGATCGGTGTACAGCGCGTGGTAGAGGTCGCGGTCGCGTTCGTCGACCAGACGCCCGTGCAGACGCGAGGTGTCGAAACGCCAGTCGATGCCGTCGTCCGTCGCGGTACCGGTCATGTCGCCTCCCGGGGAATGGAGGACCGCGGGGCACGCAAGGCGCGGGACATGCGGATCGTTGCGGATTGCGGGGCACAAGGGGCTTGCAGCGACATCGGCGTTCTCCTGCTGCGGGCACGATCGCAGGACCCGGCCGTACCGCACACGCAAACGATAGCAGGGATGCGCGCGCCGGGCTTGAGCACGCCCGGGGCGCTGTCTACACTCGCGAGCGATCGCGGCGGGGGCCGCGCGCACCTTCCGGGAACCCGCCGATGTACCGTACCCACTGCTGTCGCTGTCCGCGCTGGTCCAGATCGCCTGCATCGTCCATGCGGTGCGCACGCGGCGCGCCTACTGGTGGATCTTCATCCTGATGGCGGGCTCCTTCATCGGGGTGGCCGCCTACGTCATCGCCGAACTGCTGCCCGACATGCGGCACAACCGCGCGGCAAGGCAGATGCTGAGCCAGGCGCACGATCGCATCGACCCGGAACGTCGCAAGCGCATGGCGTCGCGCCAGCTCGACGTCGCCGACACCCTCGAGAACCGCAAGCGGCTGGCGCAGGAATGCTTCGATGCCGGTGATTTCACGCAGGCGGCCGAGATGTACCGCTCCGGCCTGCGCGGGTTGTACGCCACCGATCCCGACCTGATGCTGGGGCTGGCCCGCGCGCAGTTCGCGCTGGAACAACCGGCGGACGCCAGGAAGACGCTGGACGACCTGATCGCGGCCAACCCCGATTTCCGCTCGCCCGAGGGCCACCTGATCTACGCCCGCTGCCTCGAAGCGGTGGACGACCTGCCGGCCGCGCTGCACGAATACGCGGCGCTGGCCGATGGTTATCCGGGCGAGGAGGCGCGGGTCCGCTACGGCCAGCTGCTGCGTCGCGCCGGTCGGACCGCCGAGGCGGCCGAAGTCTTCCGCACCTCGATCAAGCGCACAGGGCTGGCGCCGAAGTATTACCAGCGCCAGCAGAAGGCGTGGGTGGAGACGGCCAAGCGCGAACTGGCCGCATTGCCGGCCTGACCTGCGTCGCCGGCCATCCGGTCGGCCTGCCAGTAGCATGACGGCATGCGCGACGCGCCCGCCCTGCCCCGGTCACTGTCCCTGATCCCGCCGGCCATCGCCGATGGCCCCGTGCTGGTGGCCTACAGCGGCGGACTGGATTCCACGGCGCTGCTGCATCGCCTGGCGACCGATCCGGCGATCCGTGCCCGCGGCCTGCGCGCCGTGCACGTGCACCATGGCCTGCATGCCGACGCCGACACTTGGGCGACACATTGCGCCGACACCTGTGCGGCGCTGGGCATCGCTCTGGAGGTCCATCGCGTGACCGTGCCGCGCGACAGCGGCCTGGGCCCGGAAGCCTCGGCGCGCGAGGCTCGCCGCGCCGCATTCGCCCGATCGATGACTGCCGGCGACTGCATCGCCCTCGCCCAGCATCAGGAGGACCAGGCCGAGACCTTCCTGCTGCATGCGCTGCGGGCCTCGGGCCCCGACGGACTCGCGGCGATGCGGCCATGGCGCCGATTCGGCGAAGGCTGGCTGTGGCGACCGCTGCTGGCGACACCGCGCGGCGCGCTGCGCGCCTACGCCGAGGCCCACGGCCTGCGCTGGATCGAGGATCCGACCAACGCTGACGAAACCTTCGACCGCAACTTCCTGCGCCATCGGGTCCTGCCGCTGTTGCGCGAACGCTGGCCGCAGGCCGACGGCGGCTTCGCGCGGGC
>APMI01007628.1_pt1 | contig 13745 bp, 9 predicted proteins | sample 667938 | NCBI WGS metagenome assembly APMI01 (sample SAMN01084076, study PRJNA167559) | wastewater metagenome | biome: Wastewater | place: Denmark: Ejby Moelle, Odense | collected 2011-11-28 | reverse complement strand
CCTGGAACTTGAAACCTGAAACAAGGAAGCTGTTGCTTCGTCGTACCTCCTCGCAATGACCGTGAAACCTATTGGAACACGAAGTACTGAAATAACATTGAACCCTCTTAACGCCGAAGGCATTTGAACTTTGAACCATTTATTTGCCACTATGTTTGAAACACAAACAAAGCAACCATGAACCACACCAACCAGCTTATACACGAGTCGAGCCCGTACCTGTTGCAACATGCCCATAACCCGGTGAACTGGCTTCCATACGGCGACGAAGCTTTTGAAGAAGCACGCCGGCTCAATAAACCTTTGCTGATCAGCATCGGGTATTCATCCTGTCACTGGTGCCACGTCATGGAGCACGAATCTTTTGAGGATGAGTCGATTGCCCGGGTGATGAATGATTTTTTTGTTTGTGTGAAAGTGGACCGGGAAGAGCGTCCTGATGTGGATCACGTATTTATGGATGCAGTTCAGCAGTTGCATGGCAGCGGAGGCTGGCCGTTGAATTGTTTTGCATTGCCCGATGGAAGGCCGTTTTGGGGCGGGACTTATTTCAGGCCCGAACAATGGCGGCAATTGCTCGAAAACGTGCATCAACTTTTTCAGAACCGGTATTCGGAGCTTGAACAACAGGCTTCGGAAATTGCTGAAGGGGTTGCCCTGCAGAACCACATTTTCAACGATCAACCCGAAAACAAAATTACCCGCACCGATTTTGATGCGCTATTCCACATACTGCATGCCGGTTTCGATATTCAGGAAGGCGGATTGCAGGGAGCTCCGAAATTTCCTTTGCCCGTGGTACTCAGGTTTCTGCTCGATTATTTCGGGCTCACAAAAAATGAAACAGCACTTTTCATGGTCGAACTAACCCTGCAAAAGGTGGGCCGTGGCGGAATTTACGACCAGGCAGGTGGTGGTTTCGCGCGTTACTCAACTGATGCATCCTGGAAAGTACCCCATTTCGAAAAAATGCTTTATGATAACGCCCAACTAATAAGTCTCTATTCATCGGCCTGGCTTCATAAAAATAATTCTTTATACAAAGATATTGTTGAGCAAACTATTGATTTTACCGATCGGGAACTTACTGCTCCCGAAGGTGTTTTTTATTCGGCCCTGGATGCCGACAGCGAGGGCGAAGAAGGCCTGTTTTATACCTGGACACAGGAGCAGTTTGCCGAAGCACTCGGGCACTATGCCGAACTGGCTGGCGAATATTACGGTGTAGGGAGAAAAGGAATCTGGGAACACGGCCGCAATATACTGTTACGTACCGAAAGCGATGATTTATTTGCCCGGCAGCATTTTCTTTCGGCCGGGGAATTGGCCTCGCTTACTGCATATTGCCGCTCGCAGCTGCTCAAAGTAAGGTCGGAACGTATACGCCCCGCGCTCGACGACAAAATACTGGTATCGTGGAATGCCCTGATGATCAGTGCGCTGGTTGATGCCCACATCGCCTTTGGCCGGGAAGATTTCCTTCAACTGGCGCTCGGCGCAGCCCGGTTTATTGCCGGCAACCTGAAACGTCCGGGCAATGCCTTATTCCATACCTGGAAACCAGGGCGGGCGCAGGTTAACGCTTTTCTCGACGATTATGCTTTTACCTGCAAAGCGTTCCTTGATCTGTACGCGATAACTGCCGACGCACACTGGCTGGCAGAAGCCGAAGGGCTGGCAGCTTACGTGAATGAGCATTTTTACGATACACATTCAGGATTTTTCTGGTATTCCGAAAATGCGGACAACCAGGTTTTTGCACGCAAAATAGAGATTTACGACGGGGTAGTTCCTTCCGGCAACTCAGCCATGGCTTGGGTGCTGCATATCCTTGGCATTTTTCTTCACAACAACGACTATGTCGAAAAAGCAAGGCAAATGATATCAGCCATGGAGAACCGTTTCTCGCGTTCGCCGGCAGCATATTCAAACTGGGCTTCTCTGGCACTTCTATTAACCCGCGAGCCTTATGTAATAGCGGTTACCGGCGAAGGATGTACCGAAATGATAAGGGAACTCAAAAGGCGAAACCTGCCGGGAACATTAATTTTCGGAACAAAAACTGCCAGCCGGCTGCCATACTTTGCCGACCGTTTTGTGGAAGGTAAAACGCTTCTTTATGTATGTTCCGGAACACAGTGCCAGCTACCAGTAGAAACCGTGGAGGCGGCTGTCGGGCTTATCAGTGAAGGAACAGCGAGCTGAAAATAAAACACCGCTTCGGCTATCGTGATGCCATAAGTTAATCGTTCGAAAAATCTTTAACCAGTTTGCGGTAAGCCGAAAATACGTTGGCACGCGAAACAAATCCGATATACTTTCCATCCTTCAGCACCGGCAGGTTGTAGTGCGAGGTTTCGGCAAATTTCTGAGCCACATCCTCCATAGTGGCATTATATTCAATAAGTGTATCCGGCATATACATCAGGTTGCGGATATATACGGTATCGTACTGGTCGTGCTCAAAAATAATATGCCGGATGTCGTTGATAAAAATCACGCCCAGGAAATTGTTTTCCTGATCAATAACCGGGAATACATTTCGCTGCGATTTGGCAACCAGTTTTACAAATTCTCCCAGGGTTACCTCAGGCGATGTGGGTATAAAATTCCTTTCAATAAGTCCCTCGATGGAAAGACGTGATAATACGGCTTTATCTTTATGGTGGGTAATCAGTTCGCCACTTTCTGCAAGCCGTTTTGTATAAATGGAATGTGGCTCGAAAGGGATAATGGTGAGGTATGCCACCACGGAGGTGAGCATAAGGGGAACAAAAAACTGGTAACCGCCGGTTATTTCGGCTATAAGGAATATTGCGGTCAGCGGGGCATGCATTACGGCAGCCATTACCCCGGCCATACCGGCGAGGGCAAAATTGCTTTCGGGCAAACGGCCGTTCATAAAGAAATTTACTGATTTGCTCAGGAAGAACCCCGTTACGCCGCCCATGAACAGCGATGGAGCAAATACCCCTCCAACTCCGCCGCCACCTGTGGTAGCCGACATAGCTACTACTTTAAATATAAGTATAAACACCAGGAAGAGCAGCAACAGGAAATAATTGTTTCCCATGGATGCAAAAATGCTCCCGTCGAGGAGTTTCAGCCCGTTACCATCAAGCAGGTTATTCAGCGTTTCGTAACCTTCGCCAAACAAAGGCGGGAATAAGAATACCAGCAGGCTGGTAATCAATCCGCCGGTAATCATACGCAGTGTGCCCCCCGGTATTCGCCTGAACTGCTTTTCGATAGACATGTTGGCCTTGGTAAAGTAAATAGATACCATTCCGCAAAGTAATCCCAGCAAAACATAAAAAGGCAGGTTGTGCATGGTAAACGGGTGTGCCGTAACTTCGAACGAAAACAATACTGCAGGCCCCATAAAGAAATAAGCCAATATAGCCCCGGCTGTGGATGAAATCATGAGTGGTATCAGGCTGGCCATGGTAAGGTCGAGCATCAGCACTTCCATGGCAAATATTACGCCTGCAATGGGTGCCTTAAAGATACCTGCAATAGCCCCTGCCGCTCCACATCCCAGCAACAGGGTAATGGTTTTGTAATCAACCCGCAGATAGCGCCCCAGGTTTGAGCCGATGGCCGATCCTGTGAGTACTATCGGTGCTTCAAGTCCCACACTGCCTCCAAAGCTTACGGTTATTGTACTGGCAATCATAGAGGTATACATATTGTGGGCCTTGATGATGCTGTTGCTTTTGGAAATAGACTGGAGTATGCGGCTGATGCCGTGGCCGATATTATCCCTGACAATGTATTTTACATACAGATAAGTTAAGAATATTCCTATGAATGGTAAAATCAGGTAAAGCAGGTTAAAACTCTTGATCGAGATTACTTGCGTGAGCAGCAAATGTCCGAGGTAAACGGCATTTTTCAGCAGGATGGCTGCGAATCCACCCAGGCTGCCGGCTAACAGGCTAAGAATCAGTACAAAGTTACGGGGAGAGATGTGTCGTAACCTCCATGAATGAATACGCTGGTAAAATTTACTTCCGGGCATAGAGGCAAAAATATGAATATTAGTTCATAATTTCGGAACTTCCATTCAGGGAAATTATTTATTTTTACTCATTCTAACTTTTGGAATTTATTTGCACTTTTTCGAAAAGCTGAATAATTTTGCAACTTTCATTGAGCAGGCGGCCTTTAGTAAGTTTATGGTGCGGCCGGGCCACCAACAAGTGGCAGCAGGATGTATAACCCTGTGGGACAGTTGAAGCCCATGGGGAATTTTTATGCCTGTTTAATACCGGTACATAAAATGTTAATAAAAAACAGATGACGAGTCATAAGAGCAAGAAAAGTCGGGTAGCGGCACTTTCGGTGATGTCTAATTCAATGCTGGTGGTTTTTAAACTCTTCGTTGGTTTATACTCTGGTGCGGTGTCTATTTTATCGGAAGCCATACACTCTGGTGTCGACCTGATAGCTGCGCTCATCGCATTTTTCGCAGTTAGGGCATCAGGAAAGCCAGCCGACGACGAACATACCTACGGGCACGGGAAATTCGAAAATCTCTCGGCTGCCATTGAAGGACTTCTTATTTTTGTGGCTGCCGGCTGGATTATTTATGAATCCGTTCACAAGCTTATTTTTCCTGAACCTGTAGAAAATATACAGTGGGGCATTATTGTGATGGGTGTTTCGGCCCTGACAAACCTGTTTATTTCGCGTAAACTATTCAAAGTGGGCAAGGAGACTGATTCGGCAGCGCTGATGGCCGACGGATGGCATTTGCGTACCGATGTGTGGACATCGGCAGGGGTGGCTGCAGGCCTCAGCTTTTATATGTTGGGGAAATGGCGTTTCCCGGATTTGCACCTGGAATGGATTGACCCCGTGATTGCTATTGGTGTGGCCGGGCTTATTGTAAAAGCCGCCTGGGAGCTTACATCCGAGGCTGTTACTTACCTTCTCGATGCCAGCTTACCTGAAGAAGAAGAAAGAATTATTACCCAGATTATCGAAAAAATGAACCCTCAGGTGCTGAATTATCACAACTTTAAAACCCGTAAAGCCGGTTCCGAAAGATTTGTGGAGTTTCATCTGGTGGTGAACAAAGACCTCAGTGTGAAAAAAGCGCACGATATCTGCGATGATATCACGATGAAAATAAAAAATCATTTTCCCAAGACAGAAGTGATGATACATACCGAACCTTGTCTTGATGAGTGTGGCGGCTTTTGCAGAGGAACTTGCGCCATTTTCGAGGCGTGATGCGCTTCATCCGTATGCGCTGCAAGTATTCAGTAATGGTTTCACGATTGGGGTAAGGTAAAAATAAAGCAACTTCCGGTGCCTTCCTGGCTTTCGACCCATATTTTGCCGCCTTGTTTTTCGACAAATTCTTTGCATAGTACCAGCCCGAGACCGGTTGACGACTCGCCTTCTGTACCTTTTCGGCTGGTGTTTTCTGTTAGCTTGAAAAGCTTGCCGGCCAGTTCGGACGGAATGCCGATACCACTATCCTTAACCTGCACTCGGATCATATTTCCTTCTGTTTTTTCGGCAGCAATTTCAACAGTCTCGCCTTTGAAAGAAAATTTTATGGCATTCGAAACCAGGTTCCGGACAATGGTTTCGAGCATATGAATATCGGCAAACACCACGCTGTGATCGGGAATTTTTATTTGCAGTTCAATTCCCTTTTTTGCCGCCATATCCATCATAAGCTCAATGCTCTTGGTAAGAGCCGATTTCAGAAACAATGGCTGGGGTTCGTAGCTCAGAATGCCGCGCTGCATTTTCGACCATTCGAGGAGGTTTTCAATAAGCCGGTAAATGTTCACTGCTGACGATCGCATGGTGGTAGCAATCTCCCTGAGTTCATCAGCCGATAAATTTTCGATATCATCGGCCATAATACCGGTGAGCCCAAGGAAACCATTCATAGGTCCCCGCAGGTCGTGGGCCACAATGGAGAAGAATTTGTCTTTCTCGGCATTGATGGCGTTTAGCTGTTCGTTTTTTTCCCGGAGCTGTTGTTCGGCTTTTTTACGGTGGGTGATATCTTTCGAAATGCAGGTGACCCATAAAATATGGCCTTGCTCGTCTTTTATGGGGTCTACCATGGTGAGGTAATACTTTTCCTCCTGCTGCACATTCACCACTTTTACTTCTATTTCGCCTTTTTCACCATTAGCCAAAACCTGCCTCACCAACCTGAGCCTTTTCTCAGCTTCGTCGGGCGGAAAAATATCGAAGGGTGTTTTGCCAATGATTTCATCTGGCTTTTTGCCGAAAGGAGTGGCAAATGCATCGTTTACAAAGCGGTATGTTTCGTCGGGATTAAAACTGAAAATCGGGTCGCTCGAGTATTGTACCAGCATCCGGTATTTTTCCTCGCTGATCCTGAGCGATTCTTCCACGCGTTTGCGTTCAGTCATTTCGCGGCCGGCAGCAATCACTACCTTTTTATCGAACCAAAAACCGGGCGCCAGGCTTACTTCTTTCGGGAAAACTGAACCATCTTTACGTAAACCCCAGAACTCGAACCTTACAGTTTGTCCATCATAAGCATTCTGTATATGTTTTAGCGTCATTTCCAGGTCATTTAAACCCGGAGCTGCCAGAAAAGCAGGTGTTTTATGAATAAAATGCGCTTTCTCGTAACCATAAAGTTTTTCGGCTGCCACATTTACATCCACGAAACATCCATCCTGATCGAGGATATAAATGGCATCGCTCAGGCTGTTGATGATGCCCCGGTACGTGTTTTCCGATAAATACAATTTTTTTTCAACCTCTTTGCGTGCAGTAACATCAAAAAGCACTGTCTGGTAAGTATGGTCGGGCATCATTTTCGAGTGCATTTCAACCGTAATTACACGCTGGTCCTTGCACAGGATTTCCCTTTCATTCACAACTACCTGGCCTTCCTGCAGCAGGTCGAATCTGAAGGGCTTGTCTTTCCGGCTCTGCTCTGTAAATAGTATTTCCGAAATATGCTTGCCAGCCAGCTCGTGATGCTGAAAACCAGTCATTTTTTGTAAACTCTTATTCGAATCGGTAACAAAGCCATTAACCGAACCAATCAGTATGCCTTCAACGGCAAAATCGAACAATTCGCTGTAGCGCTTCTTGCTTTTTCGCAGCGATTCGGAGGTTTCTTCGGCTTCAAGCGCCAGCGCCAGGCGGCTGATTATATACTTGTGGTGACCGGTTAACTCAAAATGATGCTGAAAAACAACACAAAGTGAACCTACAGGTTCGCCGTTACACCGCACCTTATGGCCCAGGTACGATTTAAGGTTAAACTGCAAAACATTGGGATCGGTAGCAGCATATGCCGATTCAGGAAGATTTCCGATAAAGAGAATATCATTGTCTGCCTGCCTGATTACATCGTAGCAAATACGTCCTTCGGGTTTAACTACAGGAATATGTTCAGCTCCGGTATTCCATTTGCCGAAGGAGCATAAAAGGCCTTCGTTAAGCCGGTTATACAACGCGCTCGAAGCGCCCAGCAGTTGACCGCAGAGCGCAGTAATCAGGTTTATGTTATCCAGGTAATTGTCGCTGAGATTCGAGAGTGTGCGGTTAATCATCTCAAGATCATGCAACATAGTGTTTTCTGACTCAACTGAAAAAGTTAATGTGATTCCAATAAGTTCATTTTCAGTATTTAATAGGCTTATAAAATGAAGGGTGTAGAAAGCATTTTCATTATTCTTCAAACTACATTGCAACCGGATATTGCCTTGTAACCGTAAGGCCGGTAGTATTTCATTTTCGAAGCTGTTGCTTTCTTCAAACTTTACCAGATCCTTAATATTTTGACGTAATAAGGTTCCGGGCTGTACACCGAACATTTTCTCAGCCTCGGTATTGCACCGGTAAATTATGCCAGGCAAATCGATGGTTATTAAAGGAGCAGGCATGGCTTGGCTGTATGCGTTGCCCGGAATCACAGCCTCTTTTGTTTTCATAGGCTTATAGTTTGCACTACACCTGACCAGGATATGCCTGGTCAGGTGTAGTGCTTTTTACCCTGCATGCAAGGTTTTTATACTTTCGGTACACATGGATTTAACACTTTATAATTGATAAACCGGGTAAGCCGGAATGTATTTGTACACTTGCTGTCTATGCTTTTGGATGAAGGGTATTGATTTCAAATATACAAATACTTGTAGATTTTCAAACGATATTAAATTTTTTTGATTCGAATAAAGTATTTTTTTTAGCGAAAAGATTATTTGCTGATGCTTAATTAAATATGTTGCTTTGCCGTGGCACCTTCCTGAATGGGGATGTTTCATTGAAATGCTCAACCATTATTTTTATTTTTAGGAATTTGTGACTGCTGGTTGTTGATTATTTCTGTATAACTTATGATTCCGGTTCTCAAAAAACGGATGAGAATCATTTATTTTTGCATGTTCGAACTGCATGTCGGATCATGGATAAAAGCACTTTAGTATGAATATTATCACGTATAACGTAAATGGAATCAGGGCTGCCATCAGCAAAGGATTTATTGAATGGTTACAGGCTACGGCCCCTGATATCGTATGCCTGCAGGAAATAAAGGCCCAGCCCGACCAGATTCCTATAGTCGAATTTGAGGCGCTCGGATATCATACATATTGGTTCCCCGCCGAAAAAAAAGGCTACAGCGGTGTCGGTATTTTATCAAAAACCGAATCCGATAAGGTTGTGTACGGAATGGGTATCGATAAGTACGATTTTGAAGGCCGGTTTTTACGCGCCGATTATGGTGATAAAAGCGTAATCTCGGTGTATCATCCTTCGGGTACCACCGGCGACGAACGCCAGGCCTTTAAAATGCAATGGCTGGCCGATTTTCAGAATTATATTCTCGAATTAAAGAAAACCAGACCCAACCTGGTTATATCCGGAGATTATAACATTTGCCACCGTGCCATCGATATTCACGACCCGGTGCGCAATGCCACCAGCAGCGGGTTTTTACCCGAAGAACGCGAATGGATGTCGGGTTTCCTCAACAGTGGCTTCATCGATTCATTCCGGTATTTTGTTAAAGATCCGCATCACTACACCTGGTGGAGTTATCGTGCCGGGGCGCGCAGCCGCAACCTGGGCTGGCGTATCGATTACAATATGGTGAGCGACGAACTCGAAAAAAACATGAAACGTGCAGTAATACTCCCCATGGCTGTACATTCGGATCATTGTCCTTCGCTGTTGGAAATAGAATTTTAATCCCGTAAAATCAATAAAACTAATAAATAGTTAATTATGCGTAGTTTAGTGAATAATAAGTTAACAAAGCTGATCGCGATTCTGTTCGTGGTTGGTGTTTTTTCATCCTGTGTTTCCATGAAAAAATACAAAGACCTCACAGCAAGCTGCTCAGAGGAAAGTATCCGCCTGAACTCAAAAGTGGAAGAACTGGATGGCCGGGTTGTGGCTCTTAGCAATGAAAACGACCGTTACAAAAAGGAAAACAGTGCCCTGAAAGCTGATACTTCGCGGCTGGGGTCCATGCTGCGACTGCTCACTGCCGATTACAACGAACTGGATCGCTCACACGAATTGCTCAAGAAACAGTTCTCCGAAAATTTCGAAGATTCGGAAAAAGTAATGGCCGAGCTGAAAGTAGCACAGGACACCTTGCTGGCCCGCGAGGACAGGCTGCGTGCGCTCAGAAGCGAACTGGAAATTAAAGGCAAAAACCTGGCCGAATTGCAGATGGCTTTGCATAAAAAGGATTCAGTAACCAACGCGCTTCGCAAAGCTGTGGCCGATGCGCTGATGGGTTTCGAAGGCAAAGGACTCACAGTGCATATGAAAGATGGTAAGGTATACGTTTCACTCGAAGAAAAACTCATTTTTGCATCAGGCAAATGGGATGTAAGCAGCGAAGGCGTGACCGCGCTGAAAGACCTGGCCAAAGTGCTGGAAAAAAATCCCGACATCAGCATTCTTATCGAAGGCCACACCGACAATGTGCCTTTAAGCAGCCAGAACCAGGTTAAAGATAACTGGGACCTGAGCACCATGCGGGCTACCTCAATTGTTAAAATACTTCTGGCCAACGGCAAAATTGATCCCAAACGACTGGTTGCTTCGGGCCGTGGCGAATACCTGCCGGTGGTGCCAAATAATTCGCCTGCCAATAAAGCCAAAAACAGGCGTACCGAAATCATTCTGTCGCCAAAACTTGATGAATTGATGCAGATTATTGGTACAAATTAACTGACTGTATAAATATTTATTTTACCTTTGCAAAATGGTATATTTATACAATATCCGTATTGCAAAAAAAATAAATGAAGGATTGCTGGTTCTGTCAGCAATCCTTTATTTTGTGTAAAAGTTCCGCCACAAATTAAGCCTGCCACCAGGAAAAACTATCAGGCACTGCCTGAAAAAAATTTGCGCGCTAACATCTGAAACCTGCATTATTCATTACAAAATACATAATTGCTACATGATGTCGAAAGAAACCCCAGCGAAGCTTATCCTTGAAGATGGAACTATATTTACCGGCAAATCCTTTGGTTTCGAAGGTTCGGTAGCCGGCGAAGTGGTTTTCAACACTTCCATGACAGGTTACCCTGAAAGCCTCACCGATCCATCGTTTGCAGGGCAAATTATGGTTGCCACTTACCCGCTTATTGGCAACTATGGCGTTCCCGAAGCAAAAATGGCCGATGGCCTGCCCGATTATTTTGAGTCGGAACGCATACAGGTTACGGCCCTGGTTGTTTCTGATTATTCGGAACAATACAGCCACTGGAGCGCACGCAAAAGCCTCGGCGACTGGCTTATGGCACATCATATTCCCGGCCTTTACGGCATCGATACGCGGCAACTCACTAAGATAATCAGGGAAAAAGGAGCTATGCTCGGTAAAATTGTGTTCGGCGACAACGATCCAGGGTTTCACGACCCCAACTCCGAAAACCTGGTGGCACAGGTAAGTACCGATAAAGTGGTGGTTTATGGCAATGGTTCCACGAGGATTCTGCTGGTTGATTGCGGCGTAAAATACAATATAATCCGCCATTTCCTGAAACGCGATACCACCGTAATACGGGTTCCCTGGGATTACGATTATTCAAAAGAACAATACGATGGCTTGTTTATTTCTAACGGCCCCGGCAATCCCAAAATGTGTGATGTAACTATCGCGCATCTCGAAAAATCGCTTGCCCAGGACACGCCCATTTTCGGCATTTGCCTCGGCAACCAGTTGCTGGCGCTGGCCTCGGGCGCCGACACCTATAAGCTGAAATACGGGCACCGCAGCCATAACCAACCCGTGTTGCAATGTGGAACCAACAAAGCTTTAGTCACTTCTCAAAATCATGGTTTTGCCATTGATAATAATACGCTTTCGGATGAGTGGGAGCCGTTTTTTGTGAACCTCAACGATGGTACCAACGAAGGCATCAGGCATAAAACCCGAAATGTTTTTTCGGTACAATTCCATCCCGAAGCTTCAAGCGGACCTACAGACAGTGAGTATTTGTTTGATGAATTCCTGGAGATTGTCCGAAAAAAGATTTAAACACGGAGGCACGGAGGGCACAAAGGGACACGGAGAATATTCTCAAAATTTCAAGAAAATATTTTTCCTTTTTTGGTTTCCAACTGATCCATTTTTACTTCAAAAAAATAATGAAAATAACTCAGCAACTTATTAATGACATCTCCTATAAAATAATAGGTAGCGCAATTGAGGTTCATAAACAATTGGGACCAGGTCTTTTAGAATCGGTTTATCAGGCTTGCCTGGTTGAAGAGCTGAAAATGCGGGGGATAAAGGTTCAATCTGAAATGGTTATTCCTATTTTGTATAAAGGAAAAAATTTGGGAGGTCAGCTTAGATTGGATTTATTGGTTGAAGATTTGATAATTGTTGAACTTAAGTCAGTTGAAGAAATGATCCCTTTGTACCAGGCACAGTTGTTATCGTATCTGAAGCTAACTTCGAAACCAAAAGGATTACTGATTAATTTCCATTGCGAGAACATAGTCAGCCAATTGGTTTCAATGGTTACGAAAGAGTTTGAAATGTTGCCTACGGAGTAACAGTAAATAACTGAAACTACAGTTGTATATTAACAATTGGGTTTCTCTGTGTTTCTCCGAGTGCTCCGAGCCTCCGTGGTAAAAATCCTTTCGATAAATTATTTTACAAATTTGCTTAAACGCATAAAAATGATAAAAATCAAAAAAGTACTGGTTCTGGGTTCGGGCGCACTGAAAATTGGTGAAGCCGGTGAATTTGATTATAGCGGATCACAGGCGCTGAAAGCCCTGCGCGAGGAAGGTATTTTTACCATTCTCATCAATCCCAATATTGCAACCGTGCAAACTTCCGAAGGCGTTGCCGATAAAATCTATTTCCTCCCGGTTACGCCTTATTTTATCGAAAAAGTGATTGAAAAGGAAAAGCCCGAAGGAATTCTGCTTTCGTTCGGTGGGCAAACGGCGCTCAATTGCGGTATCGAACTTTTTAAATCGGGCACCCTTGAAAAATACAATGTGAAAGTGCTGGGCACGCCGGTGCAATCCATTATCGACACCGAAGACCGTGAAATTTTTGCCGACAACCTCCGGAAAATAAATATCAAAACCCCGCGAAGTATCGCCGTTACGACCATTGACGATGCGTTGAAAGCTTCAGAAACTTTGGGTTTCCCCATTATAGTCCGGGCAGCCTTCACCCTTGGCGGACAAGGATCAGGATTTTGTTACAACCGCGATGAATTATTAAAGCTTGCAGGAACTGCATTTTCGTATTCGTCGCAGATTCTGGTTGAAGAAAGCCTGAAAGGCTGGAAAGAAGTGGAATATGAAGTGGTACGCGACTGTTACGATAACTGTATCACCGTGTGCAACATGGAAAACTTTGATCCGCTGGGTATACATACCGGCGAGAGTATTGTAGTTGCCCCTTCGCAAACCCTTACCAACCGCGAGTACCACAAATTGCGCAGTATTTCTATAGAAATTGTGCGCAATGTAGGCATTGTGGGCGAGTGCAATGTGCAATATGCCCTCGATCCCAACTCCGAGGATTACCGCGTTATCGAAGTAAATGCCCGTTTGTCGCGTTCGTCGGCCCTGGCGTCGAAGGCAACCGGTTACCCGCTGGCTTTCGTGGCTGCCAAGCTGGCCTTAGGGTACGGGCTGCACGAACTGAAAAATTCGGTAACCCGCACAACCACTGCTTTTTTTGAACCGGCACTCGATTATATCGTTGTGAAAATTCCCCGCTGGGATCTCAATAAATTCAATGGTGTTTCGAAGGAAATAGGCTCGAGCATGAAGAGCGTGGGCGAAATTATGGCTATAGGCCGTACTTTCGAAGAAGCCATTCAGAAAGGCCTCCGCATGGTAGGGCAGGGAACACATGGTTTTGTCGGGAACACCGATCTCGAATTCAGCGATATCGATAAATCGCTTTCGGCTCCAACCGATATGCGCATTTATTCCATTGCCAGCGCATTCGAAGCAGGTTATACCGTTGACCAGGTGCACGAACTCACAAAAATTGATAACTGGTTCCTGGTGAAGCTGAAATCCATTTTCGATCACATGGAATACCTCAAAACCTTTTCGCAGGTGGAGGACATGCCGGTTGAACTGATGAAAGCAACCAAGCAGAAAGGGTTCTCCGATTTCCAGGTAGCCCGTTTCCTGTACAAAAAACCGGGAAACCTTCACCAGGAAATGCTCCAGGTACGCAATTACCGGAAAAAACTGGGTATAGTTCCATACATCAA
>APMI01046938.1_pt1 | contig 13747 bp, 9 predicted proteins | sample 667938 | NCBI WGS metagenome assembly APMI01 (sample SAMN01084076, study PRJNA167559) | wastewater metagenome | biome: Wastewater | place: Denmark: Ejby Moelle, Odense | collected 2011-11-28 | reverse complement strand
GTTGGCGGCCGGCGCCAGCCAGTTCTGCAGCACCTCGAGACGCCTGCCCTTGCCCTTCTTCCATTCGGCGAAATACGGCAGACCGGCATCGGACTGGACGCCGATCGTATCGGCGGCTTCGTACTGGATGCGCTCGAAGAACTTGAAGAAACGATGAATCGCCCCGCCCCGCTTCATCAGACCGAGATCAACCGCCCATTCAGGAAAGATGTCGCGGATGATCAGATAGCTCGGGCAACCCGATCGCTGCTTGAGCCACTTGGCCGCGCGCCCCAGAAAGATCGTAGGCGAATACCAGATCACCGCATCCCAACGGACATCGCAGAGCGGGCTGCGTTGCAAGCCCCGCTTGATGAAATGCGAAAGCGCCAACTCGGCCAGCGTCCGCTTCACATAGCCAGCATCCCGCGCCTGCATTGCTGCCACACGCAGCACCTGCACGCCTTCGAGCGTCTCGAGCACCCAAGGCGTGCCCAGCGAGGGCGACGGCACGATCACCGTCACCTCGTGGCCCTGACGGACGAACTCCTGGGACAAATCCCGCAACTGGACGGCCCCCGAGGACCGCATCGGCGGATAGGCATCCGCCATCAGGGCAATTCGCATGGTCCGGCAGCCTTATCAGTATTTCTTCCAGACCACCCGATTCACGTAATCGGTGTAGCTGTGAATGATGCGGACGACCTTGTCGGACACGTTGGGCATGCTGTAATCGCCCACCAGGCGCAGCAGCCGCTCTTCGCCGCTGGGCTGGTCCTCGAGGATTTCGAGCGCCTGCATGACCCGTTCGGTGTTCATCCCGGTCATCATCACCGCGGCCTCTTCCATTCCTTCGGGGCGCTCGTGCGCGTCGCGCAGGTTGAGCGCCGGGAAGTTGAGGATGGACGACTCTTCGTTGATGGTGCCGCTATCCGACATCACCACCTTGGCGGTGAGCTGCAGCTTGTTGTAATCCTTGAAGCCGAGCGGCTTGAGCAGCCGCACCAGGGGATTGAACTTGGCACCCATCGCGTCCACCCGCTTTTGCGTGCGCGGGTGGGTCGAGACGATCACCGGCATCTGGTACTTCTCGGCAACCGCATTCAGCGTGGCCACGAGATTGGTGAAGTTCTTGTCGGAATCGACGTTCTCCTCACGGTGGGCACTCACCACGAAGAACTCGCGGCGCTTGAGTTCCAGGCGGTCGAGCACGTCGGACGCCTCGATACCCTCGCGGTAATGGTTCAGCACCTCGAACATCGGGCTGCCGGTCTTGATGACCATGTCGGGCGGCAAGCCCTCGCGCAGCAGATAGTCGCGCGCGATGGTGCTGTAGGTAAGGTTGATGTCCGAGGTGTGGTCGACGATGCGACGGTTGATTTCCTCGGGCACCCGCATGTCGAAGCAGCGATTGCCGGCCTCCATGTGGAAGGTCGGAATCTTGCGGCGCTTGGCGGGAAGCACGGCGATGCAGCTATTGGTGTCGCCCAGCACCAGCAAGGCATCGGGCTTCTCTTCGGCGAGCACCTTGTCCACGGCGATGACCACGTTACCGATGGTCTCGGCGCCCGTCGCGCCCGCCGCATTCAGGAAGTGATCGGGTTTGCGAACCCCCAGATCGTCGAAGAAGATCTGGTTGAGCTCGTAATCGTAGTTCTGGCCGGTGTGCACCAGCACGTGCTCGCAGTATTCGTCCAGTCTGGCGAGCACTCGGGACAGGCGGATGATCTCCGGCCGCGTACCGACCACGGAGACGACTTTCAGCTTCTTCATTGCTTCACTTTCATTGCAAAGGTGTCGGGTTTCTGGCGGTCGAAGATCTCGTTGGCCCACAGCATGACGATCATCTCGTCATCGCCGATGTTGGTGATGTTGTGCGTCCAGCCGGGGACCGTCTCGACAATGCGACCTTCGCCACCCTTGGTGACCAGCTCGTAATGCTCACCGGTGACGATATGGCGGAAACCGAAATGGGCCGTCCCCTTGAGGACCATGAACTTCTCGGTCTTGGTATGGTGATAGTGCTCGCCCCGCGTGACGCCCGGGTGAGAAGTGAAATACGAAAACTGGCCGCAGTCGGGCGTCTTGAGCATTTCGACAAAGTCGCCGCGTGGATCGGAATGCTTGACCACACTGTAGGCAAACGCCTCGGTTGGCAGGAAGCTCAGGTAGGTGGAATACAGCGCCCGCACGAGCCCCGTACCCACCCTGTCGGTAATCATCGATTCGCGACTCACCGGAAAACCGCGAATCGTGTCGGCCACATGCCCGACGGTGGTCTCGTACTCCGGCCCGGCTTCGACAAACCCGCTGGCACGGCGGGGTTCACCCAGCAGCGCCACAAAGGCCTCGACGACGTCGTCGATATACACCAGCTTGAGGGGCGCCGCCGGATCGTTGACCTTGATTTCCTGACCACGCGCGATGTTGTGGCAGAAGGTCGCGACCGCCGAATTGTAATTAGGCTGCGAACACTTGCCGAACACGTTGGTCAAGCGGAACACATAGGCAGGCGAGCCGTTCTTTTCGCCGTGCGCAAAGACGGCGTCTTCGGCCGCACGCTTGCTGACACCGTAAGGGTTATCGAGCGCGGCCTGCGTGGAAGACGACAACACAACCGGCGCCTTGTTGCCGTACTCGGCCAACAGCGCGCAGACAGCTTCGGTCAGGCCGGCATTGCCGGTCGCAAATTCGCTCACATCCTTGGGGCGATTGATACCCGCAAGGTGGAAAACGAAATCCGCGCCCTTAAGCGCTGCGCGTAGATCGTCGTCGGACGAATCGAGGGTAATGCGCGCAATATCGGCGTGGCCCAGCTCGCCCAGCCGCACGGAAAGATTGCGGCCGATGAATCCGTCGGCCCCGGTGATCACGATACGCATGGCGGCTTAGTCCTGGGCTTCGGCCTTTTCGCCGCGTGCAATCTTCTGCATGAAATCGAGCTTGAGCAGCAGCTTGGTCATCCCATCCACGTCCAGGCGCTCGGTATTGTGAGAGGTGTATTCCACCGCCTCGCTGATCTTCTGCTCCCCTTCGACAAAATACTTGTCGTAGTTGAGATCGCGGCCATCGGCCGGCACACGGAAATAACCCGGCAGGTCCTGAGCGCAGGCGCGCTCTTCGCGGCTCAGCAGCGCTTCGTAGAGCTTTTCGCCGTGGCGGGTGCCGATGATGCGGACTTCGTGCTCCGGCTTCTTCATCAGGCCGAGGATGGCCTGGGTCAGCACATCGACCGTCGCGGCCGGTGCCTTTTGCACGAAAATGTCGCCATTGTTGCCGTGCTCGAAAGCATAAAGCACCAGATCCACCGCATCGTCCAGCGTCATCATGAAGCGCGTCATGTTGGGATCGGTGATGGTGATGGGCTTGCCATTGAGCACCTGATCCACGAACAGCGGAATCACCGAGCCCCGCGAGGCCATCACGTTGCCGTAGCGGGTGCCGCACACCACGGTGCCGGTACCTTCGAGATTCCGGGACGCAGCAACCATCACCTTCTCCATCATCGCCTTCGAGATACCCATGGCGTTGATCGGATACACCGCCTTGTCGGTGGACAGGCACACAACGCGCTTCACCTTGTTGGCGATTGCCGCCTCGATCATGTTCTCGGTGCCCAGCACGTTGGTACGCACCGCCTGCATGGGATGGAACTCGCACGACGGAACCTGCTTGAGCGCCGCCGCGTGGAACACGTAATCGACACCACGCATGGCGGCTGCAATCGACTGCGGATCGCGAACGTCGCCGATGTAGAACTTGAGCTTGCGGTTGTTGTAGAGCTTCCGCATGTCGTCCTGCTTCTTCTCGTCGCGGGAGAAGATGCGGATTTCACCGATGTCGGTGTTAAGGAAGCGACGGAGGACGGCGTTTCCGAAGGAGCCGGTGCCGCCGGTAATGAGCAAAGTTTTATTAGCAAACATGAGACGTCCCATAGACTAATGGCCAACCCGATTGGCAGCCTGAACCAAATAACCCAGATATTTTTCCGCTCGATCCTTAGGGTGCGAAAATCCAAAAGCATGCTCTCGCGCCAGCCTCAAGAAATCCATACCACGATGCTTAGACAGAATATGACTTGCAATAACCTCAGCCGCGCTGGATGGATCAACAGGATCAAAATATAGAGCGAACTCCCCACACACATCCCTGTTGAAAGGCCTATCAGAAGCAAACAGCGGCCGCTCCATTGCCATTGCCTCCAGCGGCGTAGCGGAAAAGCACTCAAGAAGGCTAGGAAAAATGACGCCATCCATAAGCCTGTAAAAACTCGGGCATTGCGCCGCCGACAAGGAGCCAACATTGATGCTTGCGGCTTTGAAATCCGCGCCGCACATCGCCCATTCATCTTCTGTAAAAGTCACATAGAAACGCAAATCGATTCCGTGGCGTTCCGCCAGAATCCGTCGAATCGCTGGAAAAATCGCCGTATTCTTGTGGAGATAATTTCGCCCGACAAAACCCATTTTAAAATATGTCCCGACCTCGGGTAGAACTACATCCTTCCAAGACGCAGGATCGCCGTAAATCGATGACAGACAATTATAAACAACTCGAATACGATCGGAAGGACAAATTCCCGATTTTTCCAGAGCCGTCTTGACATGCTCCAACTCCACGACAAGCTCGTCAGCACGCCTGAAGAACACGGCTTGAACAAGAAATTTGACGCGGGTGATGACCCGCTCCTTCCAGTTCATTAATGCATAAGCTTCGTTGTCCGGATAGACGATCCACGGCTGGGCAAAACCGACCAGACTGATGGCAGGCTTCTGGAACGAATACAAGGGGCCAAAAACAGTGAAGACAGCATCAAATTTCGCCAGTCTTCTGGACAACGCAGAAAACAGGAATCCCAATCCATTTGAATTAAGGACCACGTATTCACTGAATACGCCAACATCGCCCCCCATCTGGCGCAGATTGAAATCAACTTCGTCAGAAGCCCATACCACAAGGCCCTCGGGCAATTTCCGAAAACGCGAAATCTCCAACAAAAAAGAGGCCGCGACCTGAACTCCGCCCCCAACGTGGAGATTTGACGTATTGATTAAAAGCATTTTCTCGCCACTCATGTAGAAACCCAGATCATCCTTGCAGCGGTCGCTCAGAAGGCCTTTGCCCGTCGATTTACGAGCAGCGATGTCGTCGCCACCACCAATCCGATAGCCCCCCACATGTAGGTCGATGTGTAAAGCGAACCCGAAAATTGCGATCCGGTAAAAAACTGTACGTATAGCAGTGCGATCCAGCCCGTATAAGGCTCTCGACGGTAAGACATGACTGCAATCACCAGAACGATAAGGAAACAGGAAATCAAGATCCCCCCCCCTAACATGCCCGTGGCCATCAAGGACTCCAGCACGACGTTGTGAGGGTAAAATCCCGTACCACTTTCCTCCAAGCCCTCTCCGACAAACGGGCTACCGACGAAATCGTTAATTGCGCCTTGAAAAGACGACAATCTCGCCTGCGAGTTACCTTCTTCCAACTGCGATTGCCCCAGGATTCGACTGTATGTGGTCACCCCATAATTTTCTTCGAGATAAAAGGTAACGGGAGCAAAAACCAAAACACAGCCAACCAAGAACGCCACGGCAAAAACTCGAGTCCGCCCCTTGAAAAAGAGGGACAAAAACAAGAAAGAAACGACAAAAGAAACAATTGGCCCACGGGAATTCGAGACAAGAATCAAATAAACGCCGACCGCAACCCCAACAATCAGGGCAAGCCTCGCGATGAACCTGACCGTCCCCGGCATTGCCATCAGACACCAGAGCCCTTGAATAGCAAGAAGACAACCCAACTGCCCGACCAGAATAGGATTCAACGCGGCCAATCTAAAACGTCCGGTATCTACCAGATCTATTTCCACATCGCTAGTCGCCATCGTCGAACCGAAAATCACGACAAGAACGCCCGCCAGAAGGCTAAAAGCATACATCCACGCAAAATTGGGCCTCAACTCATCCGGTTCGATCTTTGCCATCGCTAGCGAAAAAAGAGGTACTGCCGATGCGCCCACCCCCCAGATCCAATAAAAATATCGGTCGTGAGACAGAAATTTAACGACGAGAAGCGTATCGTAAATAATTCTTAGGAGATATATGAACCAGAACGCAGCCAACCCAGCAATAACCGCTCGGCCAATCCAAGCTCTCTTGACATGAAAACTTCGCGCAATCAACGCAACCGAAAGTACTGCGGTCACGGCGCGCACGAGCAGCGAGACACCCTCGTTATCGATACCGACGGCTCCGGTCATCGCCGCAGTCAAAAAATAACTGCATATAACGAACAGCAGCACATATCGGCGCAATAATCTGTCGGTAAATAAAGCCATAATTTTGTAAAGAAAGCTGGCTTAATGAGTCATCTGTCTGACCATTTCCAGGAAACGGCGAGCCATCGAGTGCGTGTTATACATTTCATCCGCTCGACGCTTGGCCTCCGCAGACATCGAATCGAGAAGATCGTACTTTCCAGCAAGAGAATCGAATTTATCCGCCATGGAGCCTTGATCGCCGACTGAAAACGAAACCCCGGTCACGCCATCGTCGAATGCTGCAATCTCGGGCCCCTGCAAACGTCGCTCCCCGTGTATCAGCGCTGGCAATCCGTAAGCCATTGCGTGAATGAGGCTCAAGCCAACCGCTCCGGGATAAACAAAGTACCGGCACGTATTCGCCACACCTGCAATCTTGCTCTCGTCGATTATCGCGCCATGCCAAATTACTCTTTGCTTCAACCCAAGCGACTCTACGAGTGCCAGCAATCCCGCCTTGGCATCCCCGTCCCCAATAATATCAAGCGTGAGCTCCTTGAGGCGATCATCGGTCATCGCCTTTAGAACAACATCCAGAGACGATTTTTCGGTCAGCCTGCCGATAAACAACGCCGAATTCCTTCTCAATCTGGAATGATAGGGAGAACGCACGGAGATTACAGGATCAACATTTATCCCGTTATTAAGGGCTGAAACAAGCCGTCGGTCACTTTTTCCAATACCGGCCTTGTATTCGCCAACCTCTTGATCGGTGTACATCAGCACCGCATTGCTCAATCTCATCAACAGCATACGGATCAAGAACAAATGCTGCTTGCTGGTATGGCTCCAATACTGTCCCCACCAAACGGTTTTTGCGCCTTTGAGCCTGGCCACAATCAACAGCAGCAGGTTCGTGATGCATCGAGGCCCACCAGAGACCACGACGACGTCGCCCTTCTCAATCGGCGTCGAAAGAACTCCAGATTGCCACTCAAAAACGCCAAGAAAGGATCGAACAGCCCCAAGTCGAACAGCCCACCCATAGGTTGCGCGGCCTTCGGTCAAAATACCCAGCTTGCCGTCTGAATAATAGACCTTGAATCCCTCGGACAAGCCTGATGCAATCTTGTCGAAGAAATCTATGCGATACGTAGGCAATGCGACTTGAAAAACAAGAACGCGTTTATTCGGCTTCATTCTATTCGAGCCCAATGAAATCCCTGAATCTCTGGCGCATCGCCCGCTGAGACAGTTCCGTCTCAAATGCAGCGCGGCGTGCTGACTGGCACTCGTCGGACTGAGCCAAGCTGATGAGCGCGGTCAGATCCGCCAGTATCCGATCACGCTCCATCGATGAGCACACCACACCGAAGCGGTTTTCACTCAAGAAACCAGCCGCATCACTGTATGCAGGAGCGTGATGATAAATCGCCAAACCTGCAGCCGCGTACGCCGACAGCTTTCCGGGAAACGATGTACTCGCGACCAGTTGATGCTCGGCAGAGAACCAGTATGGCAAGTATCCGATATCCATGCGCTCAAGCACTTTCAAGGTCTCGTCGAAAGGCAGCTCTCCGCAATACTTAACGCGCGCGGGCTTCATCGCGCCACTCGCAGGAAAGCGCCCCACAAAGGTCAAGTTTATTGTCCTCCCTTCCAACTTCCAGTTAACAGATTCGAGGGCAGCCACAAACTCGTTCCACTCGCTTTTTGCGTAAAGAGACCCCGCAAAGACAATATTCACATCCCCACTTCTTGCCAGGCGCTTTTCAATCATATCGCCCTCGACACCATGCCTCAGAATGATCGGAGTGGCGCGACAATTCTTTTGAAAATTGCGCCTCATATTATTCCCGATGACCGAAACATGAGTCGAATTGCGCAAAAGCTCTTTAAAAGAATGAAGAGTTTTTTGTCTCAGACCTGCGTCTACCTTCAAGTTATCCAGAAGATATTCCGGTGCATCCCAAATCGTCACCCGAGTGTCGTAACCTTGAGACGAAAGTTGCTCCGCCACTAATATCAACTCTGGACTTGAAGCGGTCACCCAGACCACATCGCATCTCTGAGCATTCAGGAATGTCGCGAGCGACCGCACCGTACCCTTAAGCGAAAAGAGACAAAAAAGCTGAAGACGAATCGCATGTGCGCCTGGAAAACGACCAAGGGCTGCGCGATAGATTCGATTCCACCTAGCCCCCAAGAAACTTCCCAAACTCAATCCAAAAGAGGGTAGCGGCTTCCAGCAAACAACCAAGTTGCTTGCACCATCGATCAGGCTGTGAATAAAGAGCGGCCCGATTCCATTTTCGTCATGCTTTGAAGACGTCAACAAGCAAACTTTTTTATTCACAAAAGGCTCACAACTAAGCGTCATTGATTGACGGATCGATAGCAAATAATGGTTAGCGGGACAGCAGAAAAGGCGAAGTTGACTGCAATCCCCAGCATGAACGGCAATGCACCTGCGTTTGCGTCGGCCAGCAAATATAACAAACCTGAGAATAGCAGGGCTTTGAACACAAGCAAGAGCGACGATATCTTGATAAATCCAAGTGCGGACAGGAAGGTGAAATTAGTCACCTCCAGCGCCAACAATATGAAATACACGCCCGATGCGGCAAGCAACTGCTGGGCAGGCTTGATACTGCCCTGATACCAAATATCAAATATCTGAACACCCAGAAAAGCGACCCCACAAGCCACAACAACCGAGTAAAGCATATTCATCCGAAGAACTTGAACATATATCCTTCGAATCCAATCTGTGTCATTTCGTGCTTTCGCCTCCGGCAATGCCCCCAAAAGAGGCGCCGATGTCATCGAGAAGAAGGACGCCAGCAATATCACAGCGTTTGTAACAGCAGAGAGCGAGGCGACATAGACCGCGGAACTTACTTTGGCAAAAATGATAATTGGGAAAAAATGGCACAAGAAATTGTTCACGCCGCCCCCGGCCGAAAAACGAACCCCTTCACTTAGAAGCGTGCGAGCCAAACCGCCACGCACGAGTTGAAAGCTGGCTCTCAAGACCGGATGACGGGTTAGCGTAATCAACACATTTGCCAGCCGTGCCAAAAGAGTGGGGCCGTTCACTGCCAGCACTATCGCCTCTACGGACGGATACCATTTCGAGACCAAAATCACGCTTACCGCTGACACAACCATCCCCATGCTGACGTAGATATTCAGCTTATGGCCTTCCTGGAAGGCCAATTGCGCTGACTCTACGACGGCGACGTTCATTGTCACGAAAAATATAAGCACGACGATAAATATCGAGTTTTCTATCCCTTCACTTTTCTCGAGCCCACCTAAAAATTGGTTGGATACGTCGAAATTAAGGATCAAAACCAGTGCCAGCAATGCAACAGCGGCTGAAATCGAGAACGTCACCAGGCTCGCGGTTGAAAATAGCTGACGAACGAGATTGTCGTCGCCCTTTCCTCTTGCCGCGGAAATACGAACTGCAAGCGCCGGTCCCATCCCCAGGTTGGACAGCGCCAGCCACGCCAATATGGAAGTAACTACCGAATAACGTGCAAAGCCTTCGTTACCCAGCGCAACAGCAGCCACAGGGAGGCTAAACAACTGCAAGAAAACACTCGAAAACTTCCCAAAAACGGACGTTAATACGAACTTTTTCAGCCTGCTATTTCTGAGTTCCGTATGACTACTCATATCTCTATGACAAGAAAAGCCCTGCCCGCAGGCAGCGTCCAAATTCGGCGCAGCTCCAGAATCAAGGAGCCAACTGCCTTGGGTTTCAATACGCCCAGCCGCGCCAACCGAACGCCGTTCAGCCCCCGTTTAAATCGGGGAGATTCATTTCGAGTTGTAGGAATATCGGTAAACGTAACCTTTATATCCGTACCGATAACGTTGCCGATCCGTATTCAGATCATTGAATACAAAGCCCTTGACCTGCACACCAGCATGATTCAATCGTTTGACGGACTGCTCGAGCTCAGCAATCGGATGACGTCCGGCGCGAGCAACCATGAGGGTAGCCCCAGTCATGCGCCCGATTATGGCTGCATCGGAAACGGCCAAAATAGGCGGCGCATCCACGATCAGTGTGTCGAACTGCTTACCCAGTTGCTCGAGCAGGAGTTCAAAGCGCTGGTGCATCAGCAACTCAGAAGGATTGGGTGGAATCTGCCCAGTTGTGACCACCCACAAGTTAGGAATAAACGTGGGCTTAACAATATCTTCTAGCTTTGCCGTACCAACAACGTATTCGCTTACACCGATCTCACGACGCAACCCAAATTCTTTGTTGATATGGCCTTTCCGCAAATCTGCGTCAATAATTGCGATGCGTTGTCCAGCGTTGGCCAGCACTGCGCCAAGGTTCTTGGAGATGAAGCTCTTGCCCAATCCAGGACTGGAACCGGTAATCAGCAAGGAATTGTGCGGAGCATCCATCAGTGCGAAATGGATGGTGGTACGCAAACCTCGCAAACTCTCGATTGCATCGTCTTCTGGGTTGCGAATAGCGAGCAGTTCGCCACTCTCCTTTGCCCCCTTGTTACTCTTGGATTGGCGGACGATAGCCGCTTCTTCCGGGCTATGGGGGATCGTCGCATAAACCGGAAGACCGAGTTCAGATTCAATGGTTTCAGGATCCTCGACCATCACTCGCAGGGAACGCACAATCCAAACGCCGCCAAGGCTGGCAATGAGCCCAAGCAACGCGGCAACAGCTAGAACTGCAGGCGCCCTCATACCAACCGGAAAACGGGAAACTGCCGCTTGGTCCAGAATACGCACATCGCCGACCGTCCCAGCCTTCGAGACTTTCAACTGCTGGGCCGTGTTGACTAAATTCGTGTAGAGAGTGGTTGAGACCTCAACATCACGAGCCAATTGAAGAACCTTTTGCTGTGTATCAGGCAATTTATTGACGTCCGCATCGAACTGACTACGACGCTCCTTCAGACGCTGCAGACGCTGATCGACCGCCTGTACACGAGGATGTTCTGCAGTAAAACTCTGACGCAGCTCGTCCCTCTCTTGGCGCAAAGCGACAATCTGGTTGTCCACTTCGACGAGGGATTGGAGCACACTCTGCGTCTCAAGGTTTAGATCTAGGCTGCCCCGACTCTGGCGATAAGCGTTGTATGCAGCCTCGGCAGCATCCATCTCGCGCTTGAGGGCAGGAAGCTGAGTTTCAAGAAATTTCAACGTGTTTTCTGCCTCAGCAGAACGCCGCTCCACATTCTGTCGGACATAGGTCTTGAGGATGTCATCCAGAATAACGCCGATCTTTTCTTGATCTGAACCAGTAAGACTGGCTTCAAGTATCCCCGACTTCTTACCGCGTTCCTTGACCGAAAAATTCTTGCGCAGAGATTCAACAGCGGATTCGGTGGAGCGTCGGACGACGGCGAAGCGTGTCCCCGGTCGAGCCACCATGCTGGAAACAAAGACAGAATACTTGCCGGCACTTGCACGTTCACCTACCTTGCCCTTCAACACGCTTTCGCCATCGTCAGTGAAGAGCTCAAAGCGGCCACCGTCACCGGCGGTTAAGACGAACGGCTGATCCTCAGCGCCTTTTGGCACGTCGAACGCATCGACCTGCAGAACTTCGCCGCCCCAAGCGTAGCTTGAAAGGCCAAAAAGCGGCCCGTTCGGCTCCGAACCCTTATATCGGCGGGCGATGGCTGAGCCAATTAGCGGAAATGCTTTCGGCTGTACATCTATATCCAGCTTAAGACGATTGATGACCCGCCCCAACACCATACGGGAACCGAGGATCTCCTGCTCCGCAGATACGGTGGTGCTATCACCAAGCAAAGGCTGGAGATCTTTGAGCGCGGCAGAGACCCCGCCCCCACCTTTTTCCTCGACTTGCAACAAACCGTCAGCTTTGTATACCGGCTTGGCTACAAACTGGTATGCCCCTCCCAAGAGAATCGAGGCAGCGGTAATCGCTGCAATAAGCCATCGATGCTCCATAACAACTGCAACAACTTCTCCGACGGAAAGGCTTTCACCTTCGTCGTTTGAAGACGCTATTTGCTGGCCGGGCATGGCCGCTGCGGGCTTAAGGTTTTCGGTTTCCATGGGAAAATGAATTAGGCTTATATGGTTATGGGCCGAATTTCTGAGGTATGAGGTGCCGTTACGAGAAACGTAGACTTCACGTACTCAAACGGTTCCGAATCCGTCGCTTGGCGCGCAGAGCAAAATACGCAACCATCTGGATTTGATTCGGTGTCCACCCTGTCCTGCTTGCCAGAGTCGTGTGCGCAGACCGTCGTCCCGCTGTTCTGAACAGACCACCGCCATGTCATCAGCCACTGAACAAAACAGCATGTGGGCACATGGGCTTCCAGGACGAGAGCAACAGTCATGCGCTTATGGCTGGCGGCCGCCAAAAAGCGGATACCGCGTAAGGCTGGTGAAGTTCAGAGTCTGAGCCGTCGGCATAATGTTGCTGATCACGCGGTTCCAGCGCACCACGTCGGCCGCATCGACATAGATGATGTCGCGCGGCTTGAGCGCAAAGCGGTCGGCAAGGAGCATCGAATCGGGGGAGCTGCCGTCCAGGTGGAATAACTCGGGCACATCCGAATCGCCGCGCATGACATAGATCCACTTGGGATTGGCCTTGTCCTGGGCGATGTAACCCGAATCGGCCAAAGCCTCCGCCAGGGTCGAACGCTTCTTGCTCATGACCAGCGAGCCGGGCTTTTCAACCGCCCCCAGCACGAACACCTTATTGAAGCTGCGATCCTGCACGTTGAGGATGTCGCCGGGTTCGAGCAGGGTGTTTTGTTCGGTGGCGCCGGCTTCGTACATGGCCTGGATGTCTACCCGATAGGTCACGCCCTTGCGGGTGAGCAGCACGCGGCTGTGGTCGGCTTCGGGGCCGAAACCGCCGGCGCGGTTCACCGCTTCGAGCACGGTCATCGGGATGTCGGTGACTTCCTGCAGGCCCGGCTTGTTCACTTCGCCCACCACATACACGCGCTTCACATACACGCGCTTGCTGCGGAAGGCGGCCATGCGCACGTCGAGCTGAACCTTCTCGATGTACTTGGAGAGCTTGCCGGCGATCATGTCGCGGACCTGACGCGTGGTCTTGCCCGAAACCTGCAGCGTACCCACGTAGGGGTAGTAGATGGTGCCGTCTTCATTGACGACGGTGCCCGCCTGGTCGGCCGCGCGATACTGGCCGGCCGGCGTGGTGAGCTCGGGGTGATCCCAGACGATGATGCTGAGGATGTCGCCCGGGCCGATCTTGTAGTCGGGGGCGGTTTGCTGCGCAGTGGCGCGGCTCGACGCGGTGGTGAGGTTGTCGGAGGTGGCCTTGGGGCGCGCCGGCGCGGCGGCCTTGAGCTGCTCGATGATCAGTTCGGCGGTGATCGGCTTGATCGCGACGTTGTCGGGCACCGGCTCGGCGGCCTCGGCACTCTTGACCGGCAGCTTGACGGAAGACTGCTGATCACGCAGGGAATAGGCCTTGTCACCGGGCACGACCGCGCAGGC
>APMI01038323.1_pt1 | contig 13752 bp, 6 predicted proteins | sample 667938 | NCBI WGS metagenome assembly APMI01 (sample SAMN01084076, study PRJNA167559) | wastewater metagenome | biome: Wastewater | place: Denmark: Ejby Moelle, Odense | collected 2011-11-28 | reverse complement strand
CAAGCTCGCTTCCATCCAGTTTTCGAAGCTCAGGCGATGGAACGGTTCCTCGTGGATGACCGAAAAGATCGCCTCGCGGCAGAGTGCCACGAGCCGGTCGAGCGCGGCGTTGCGGTAGATTTCCTTGCGGGCGGGCAGGACCAGGACGAGATCGGGCGCGTCGATGACGTCGACCTGCACGGACCACTGGGTGTGATGGACTTCCTTCACGACCGGGAAGGCGTGTTTGAGGGTCACGCCGTGGAAGTTGAGCGTCGCCACGTGCGGCGAGTGCCGGTCGCGGAACACGCCGATCCGGAACCCAAGACCTTTGACGCATATAATGGCGCAGTCACCGAAGCCGCCGAGCGGGTGCTTGTGACCCTCCTTCGCGGCTTCGGTCCGTGGAAGGACACCGTATTTCTCGTGGGCGGCCTAACGCCGCGCTACCTTGTTGCCGCACGACCGCCGGAAGTATTCGTTGAAGCCGTTTGCTCAGCACTCGGACATTTTCGAGGTCGCGGTCGGGTGGGACCCGCCCTTGGAGACGTTTTTCGTGATGGTGTTCGGCGTTGCCGATGCTGGCCGCGATCCGGATGTGCGGCACTGGCGTGGTGGCCAGCCCAGACAGATTGCTACGGTCGAGGAACTTCAGGCTGAGGTCTTGCCGTACGCCAAGCTTCCGATGGAACTTGTGAGCCGACTTAGAGGCGACCAGCGCAACGGCGGCGCGAACCCTTCACAGCGATTAAGCCGGTTCATTTCGAGGCTGCTTTGACGTGATATGATGGGCAGGAACGCGAACATTCGCAATGTCTATGGGCCCAGACCCTCCGTTTTAACCTGCCGTCGGTTTAGATAGTTCGCAGCACGACGGAATGACCGAGACGGGGACTTTGCGGTCATTGCGTGCGGGGCGGCTGAATGTCGGCTTCTGACAAAAGCTGCCGCTCGAGCTTTTGCCCGGGCAACGTCATTGGACGACCGGAATTGGGCCGCTAGCCGACAGTCGGCCTTCCTGTCGGAAGTTCCGTCAACAGACGTTTGCTCTTGGCTTCGACGCCCTTCGGTCACAAATGAGCCAAGCTGAAGACAGAAATCGTTGTTTCATATCGCGGCGCTCACGCGCTAGAATCTACGAGACATTGAAACTGGATGGCGGGCACGCCGGAATCGTGGTCAAGGCACTCGGTACGCGGACCTCCGATCACCTTCTCAGCAATGTGGAGCGACACGATGTTCTCGCGATCGACCACCGCCTCGAAATACAGCTTCGGAATCCCGTTCCGGCGAAGCCCGCGGCATATCTCGTTGATCGCCGCCATCGCGACACGCTGCGCGCGCCCCGCACCTCGCAGAGAATCCATCACCGCGTAGCCAAGCTGGAAAGTCGGCACGCCCTCGAACGGCTCAGTCAGTGCGAGGAGCGCAACCGCGGTGACCTCGCCGCCTTCGACCAGCGCATAGGTATATCTCGGTGCGCCGGCCGGCTGATCGACATACACGAAGATGTCCGGATGGAAGTCCGCTGGCTGAACGCGAATTTCCCGTTGTGCGATCGCCCTGCGGAAATCGATCAGCGCGTCCATCGGATCGGTCATGGCCGGCATGCTATTTCCTTCCATTGCGATCCCGAGCAACAAGGCCAGCGCCTCATGAAGGCAGCTCGAACAGGATTCCGACGACCTCCATCAGCGCTGTCAATTTCGGCAGCCCCTGTTCCCCGCCGAAACTCAGCAACTCAGCAGGCGTCATCCCATCCGGGTTGAGGCTCTCGAGAATAACAAGCTGGCCGTGCGGTCGGAACCGCTTGAGGTACCGGGCGCCGGCATCGTCCACGGCGATCACCAGCCGCCCCTCCAATTGTGCAATCGTCGCGCTCGTCATCGGGACCGGATGGGTGATGATGTATTGGCCATCCAGCGCGACGGGTTCAGCACTGCGTCCTTCAACCTGAAACAGCTTGGCGTTCTGGAGCATCGCATGGATCGCCGCGAAATCGGCGAGCGCCAGGAACTCCACATTGTTCGACTTTGGCGGCGCCGGCAGTCGGTGTTTCGCAAAGAGGGTGCCGACTATCTTGCGCATGTGAATCTGCTCTTTTGGAGCGATCACGGGTTGGGCGAGCGATGTCGGATCGGTGGCTTGGCCAGTCAGCACGGCGATGTGCGGGTGGATTTCGGTTTCGTTGTACCGACGCGCGAGCAGCTGGTCCTGAAATGTGGTGACGACGAGGTTGCGCTCATGCACTTTTGCATAGTTGCTCACGATGATCACGTCGCCGATATCAGCCACCGGATCGAGCGTCCCCGCGGCAAGCTGAAAGGCGGCGTGGTTGTAGAGCGTGACCTGCTGCGCTTCCGACAGGTCCGCCATCGTGATCAGGCCGTCGCCCGCGCGCCCATCGGTCTTCGCTGCTGCGGCGATGCCGGTATGGAAAAACGGGACGGCTTTGAGGTCGGAGGGATCGGTTGCCGGGAACTCCACCACATTGTCCATCCAGGCGAACAAGCGCGGCTCGCCCACATGGGCCTCGAATTCGGCAAAGATCTTGAAGCAGGTGTGAAGCCGTGATTCGACCTTCTCTTCCCAGAACTTTCTAACATCGATCGCCTGCGCGACACCGATCGTGCCGTCGAAATGATGATGCGCCTCGTTGATATGCTGCATTGCCTTACCGCCACCGCCGCCCGCGATGTATTCGAGCAGCTTGCCGAAGGACGGATTGGTGAATGGGGGCACGCTCGCAGTGCGCCGCGCCTTCATCAGCGTGGCGAGCTCGTCCAGAGTCTTGTTGACGATGTCCGGATCCTCGGCGCGAAGCATGATCTTGAGCAGATCTTCCAGGTAGATGCGGACCTTCTGGACATAGGCATGCCCCTTCTGGTCGTCGTTAGTGGCCTGTGCGTCGGCGAAAGCGCTGGCGAGAGAATCTCCGAATATGATCGTCGCTACCTTGGAAGCGTTGCACAGGCGCACGACCAGGCCCTGCTGACCGGGCAGCTTCTCCGAGTTGACCAGCATCTGAAAAAATTGGCGCTCATGGGTGATCATGAGGATCTGCGCGCCCGCGATGTCGATCGGATCGGCTTTGCCCAGCCTCGCGATCTCCTCGGCCCATTTGCGCTTGTTGCGCGGATCGAAGGTAACCTGAGGATCGTCCAGCAACATCAAAGGAAATGGATTAGCGCCAGCATCGACGATCGCCTGCTCGCGCACGGCGAGGACGAAGGCCCAAAGGATTGCGCGCAACCAGGAGCTGTTGGCAACCAGGGACGCATCGACGCGTACACCGGGATCGAAGCTGCCCGCGATGAGGACCGCCTTCCTCGCCAGGGCGGCATCCTCAAACGACAATCGTTCCTTGAAATGGATCCGGTCCAGGATCGCCTTCATGCGCTCGGAGAGCGCCGAGATCGATCCCGCGGTCTGGGCGGCGACGAGCAGACGCAGATCCTTCAGAGGCATCAGCGCCGTCGCTATAGATTCCCGGACGCGTTGCTGTTCGTGGATCGGAAGCCACAAATCTGCTTCCTTCGCGGCCGTTCCCAGGTCCTTGGCGAGTTGATCGAGTGGGGCAGCGCGCTCGAGGGCCGCCTCCAGCGCCTGGACCCTTCCCTCTATGGAGTCGGCCGGATACGTTCCGTCTTCTGCCGCGCTGCCCGCCATCTCGCGCCAACCGGACGCGAACTGGGGCCGATGCGCCTGCCACCACCCGGCCAAGGCCATCACACGCTCTACTTTGGCGATATAGCTCAGCAGTCCGAATGCCGCCGGTGGCGAGGCCGTATCCGGCGCCGTCATGGTGTGCACGAAGGCGGGAAGCTTCTGCGCTATGCTGTCAACGGCATCTGACGCGAATGCCGCAACGCCGGTCAGGATAGTCGAGAAGGGTGCCCCTAGGACGAACACCTGCTTGGCAGCCTCTGAAAAGGCGTCGCGCGGCTGCATCGCCGACAAGGTGTCAAAGTGGGCATCAACAGACTGCGGCACAGAATCGCGGATCGACTTCTCGAGCTCCGTACAAACATCGGCTAGCCTCCGCTCGGCGACGGATGCTGCCTGCTTGAGGTTGGCAAGCTCATCGGCAAGCGCTTCGCGCTTCTCGCCGGTCAGCTTTCCCTCGCACAAAGGGCAATCAGCGCTCTCGTGAGAATGGAGCGCCGGCTCGTAGAATCGGGATGCTAGCGCCTTCAGCCGTAGCTTCTGATCCTCGGCCTGTCGCTTGTCCCAAAGGATCGCTTCGGCAAGCCGGGCCTTTGCTTCGGCAAGCAAATCCGGCAACGCCTGAAACCCCGCGTCTCCCGGAGCATTCGCGAGCGCCTTCCAAGCCGAGAACACATCGACGCCTTTGGAACTGTCGCCCAGTATCGCCCGCGCCGAATTGACCGCAGCCTTGATCTTGCCACGATCGTCCGCATTCGCCGTGTCGAGTGTCGATGCGATCTCCGAGGTCAGCACGGCGAGGTGTGCGGCGGCCTGATCCGAAGCCGTCTTCGCGGCGTCGCGGAGCTCCTGGGCGTAGCCTTTTTCCTCGCGCTTGCCCGCGACTTTCAGGTTGAAGTCGATCGTGACCGCTGTTTGGGACGCGCGTTCAAGAGCGGCTTCGAGGCGCGCCGCAATGGTTTCCCCCCCCTTGTCCAGCGCGTATTTGAGAAAACGCTTGGACCGGTGGGTGAAATTGGCCGCGCCATCGGCAATGGCTGCCAGCTGATCGAGCCCGGTCAGGAGTTTGACCGCATCGTAGATCGACTGGCTGCGCTCGCCAAAGCCGATACGGGCGAGGCGAGCGGGCATGAGGAGGCCGACCTCCAGCAACTGGGGAGCCATCAGGAGATCAGCCGAAATATCGACCTCGATCACAGGCTGGGCGCCCGGTGCAGCCAGCAGTCTGCGGTATGCATGGGCGGTGTTGCCGGCCGGATCTTGGAAGGTCAGCCGCACCCAGGTCTCGGCGGTGCCAGCCAACGCGATAGCGCTGGCCGGATAGGACACAATAGAAGGCCAGTTTCCCATCGCCGAGCCCGCATCATTCTCGACAGGAGTTCGGACGCCGGTCTCGAGATGCAGCCCGTCTTGGTCGCGGCACCGATAGCCGGTCATCACCCAGATGATCGCGCTGGCTAGCGACGTCTTGCCCGATCCGTTCTGACCTTCGAGGCACCAGTTTGCCCCGTCGAAAGGTACGGAAAAGACGGGCCCCCCGACCTGGTTCAATCCCCCGAAGCCGCTGGTTTCAAGTCTCGCCAGGCGCCAGGGGCCGGCATTCGTTGGCGTCCCGCTCTGTTCCGTCTCGGTCGCAGGATCGAAGGTCTCAAGTTCCCAAGCCGCAATCAGATCGTCGAAGAGGCTTTCGTGCGCGTCGGCCACTTTGGATTGCTCGCAGGTGAGCAGGAAGTGGAATAGGCGCCGCGCGCCGGCGGAGGCGAGGTGCACCGAGCCCGCCTTGTGGTCGCCGAACTTCGCCCAAGTAAGCGGCTGACCAGATAGAAGCCGTTGTTTTGCCTCGTAAAATGATAGAGTCATGTCCCCTCCGTGGAGGCAGTATAGCACTGCAACAGATTGTCGATCCAGAGCGATAAATTCTTGAAATTGGATCGATTTCGTCAGCCAGTAAACTTTATCGATGGCAGCTTCCATGAAGCTGCGCAGACCATCTCACCGACCGAAATTGGGGCGCAAAGCTGCCGCTGCACTTCGTTCCGTCGATACGGTAGCTTTTGTCAGGAGCAGACACTCCCGGCCGCTGCCGTGAATGACCGGGTCTGGTCAAAGCCGCCAGCCCGCTTCATTCGGTGGAGCGTCTGGGTCATTCCGCTTCTTCTGCTAGGCGCTCCTCAACCTCGGTTACGAACCGCGACGGGATATTTTTGCCGTAGACAAGATGGACCTCTTAGCGCGCCCGGGTGAATCCGCCAGGCCCAGTTGTCGGCTGTTGTCAGGTATGGAGGGATCGAAGATGAGACGTAGGGCGTAGAGAAGATTGCTCTTGCCTACCCGATTTTCGCCTACGATCACGAGGTTGCCGCCAAGTGCGACATCAAGACTCTGAAAATTACGGAAATTCTCAATTACAATGCGCGATAAATGCATAGAGCCCCGCCGTCCTTTGAATTCAGTCTACACATATTTTCGCGCCGCTTCGGCAGCTTTGAGCTCAGTCGGGTAACATACGGGCGACCTTACGGATCAGTCGACTCATTGGTTCACGAAGTGGTTCGTGCCGACGAATCCAAAGCCGACGCAAGAGATCTTCCGGCACATAAGCGTCATATTTCTCAACTACGAGATTCTCCACGAACCGACCGAGGTCCTCGATTGGAGGGCAACCTTCAATTGATGCGATAACATCAAAAGCATCATCAATTGGACAGCCAGTCAAAGTGACGCCGACGTCGAATGTCTCGCAGGCGAAGCCCATTGACGTGAGCAACACCGCGAGCAGCGAATTTGTTGATGTACCTCGCCAAGTTAGGACGTGCGTCGCGGAGCCCGCATCGATGAAGTGGGAGTTCTGCAGACCGAGCTGGGCGAAGGTCGAACGGCCTGCGGCCAACAGTTCTTTAGCGTTTTCGTCGAGATAGTCTGGAAGATCATTGCTCAGTAATACAGCCAGCATTTCAGCTGCAAGGCGGTCATGAATTGGCTCCTGACCAAGGCGATCAAACTTCGGCACACGGCCTGTATTATGTGGGACAACCTCCACGACCTTCGCCTTGTCATCCACACCGGTCGCACGCCAACGACGTCCCGCAAATCCAATTATCGATCCGACAACAAGCGCATTTACGATCGGAAGCGTTCCAAGCGTTCGTCCGGAATTGACGAGCCGCCATTCATCGTCGGTCGAAAAGTTGGCATAAAAATCTCGCGATGCAGTTAGCTTTTCCCCTTCTGGGCCGAGCATTAGCGAACCGTCGGGCGCTTGCTCTATCAAAGCCGCATCGCCATGTCCCATGCCGCGGAGTAGGTCGACGAAATCGGCCTTCGTGAGTGTTGCGAAAGGTCCCTGTTGGCATAAAGTCGCGTACAGTTTCCCGGCGCTGAGGGCACCCAACTGGACGATCAATGACAGAATCTGGTGGACACTGACCGAGAGCAGTGCCGGGTCGGTTTCAGGGGGCTCAACAAACTTCGATCGAAGCAGGTTCAGAGCTGCCACGGCCTGGATTACGGGAAAGTGCAATTTGTCCAGCGGATCTGCGTCCGCAGCTGGATATGGTTCACGCAAATAATTTCGGAAGATAGCGCTGGATCCCTCACGCCGACCTGACCGGCCTAGCCGTTGCCGTAATGATGCGAGCGAGCGCGGCGCGCCAAGCTGCGACACTGCAACGACCGAACCTATATCGATTCCGAGTTCCAACGTGGTTGTCGCAACTGCCGTAGTTGGCAGGCGTCCGTCCTTCAATCGTAGCTCGAGCTCCTCTCGCAAGCCTTTGCTCAAACTGCCATGATGAGGGAAGAACTCGTTTGGCACATGAGCATTCTCGCTGATCGTGCGGAGGCGGTCGGCCAGGGTTTCGACATTGGCCCTAGAACCAGCAAAAAAGAGGTTGTTGCTACCGCGGAGAGCTTCAAATGCGTGTTGAGCAATCTTAGCCAATGCGGATCCAGCTTGCGGATCATCAAGTTCAGCATCACCGTCAGGATCGCCTTCGGGTGGTTCCACATAGGTCCGGACTTGCACTTTGAGTGGTGGTGCGCCGCCCGCAACTGCTAGGATTTGCGCTGGCTTTGGCGCGGTTCCGCTCAACCACCGCGCGGCGAAATCGAGGTCACCTATTGTAGCCGACAATCCCACTCGCCGTGGCCGCCGATCGTTGAGTAATTCGATCCGATTGAGCAAGCTCGACAGGTGCAGACCTCTTGGTCCCTGGAGAAAGGAATGAAGCTCGTCGATGATGATTGCATCGAGCGCGCCGAAAAGCGCTTCCGCAGTTGCTGGGCGCCGCAACAACATCGCCTCGATCGATTCTGGGGTAATCAGCACCACGCCGGCGGGTGCCTTCATGACCTTGGTCTTGGGGCCTTGCGGAGCGTCACCGTGCCAGCGAACAAGTGGTAGTTCGATCTTATCGCACAGATCCTCAAGACGGCGGAACTGATCGTTGATCAATGCCTTGAGCGGTGCGACGTAAAGGATGGCGACACCAGGCTGCTCACGCGTCGCTGAAGCGCCGAGGAGCGGCAAGAAGGCAGCTTCGGTTTTGCCGGCAGCAGTCGCGGCGGAAATCAGGACGTCCTCGTCGCTGCCACAGATGGCAGCGATCGCCTGCTCTTGCACATCTCGGAGACGAGACCAGCCCTGCTGTCTGACCCAGCGCTGGATCTGCGGATGAAGCAGATCGAACCCGGAATCGCCTTCAGAGCTCGAACGTGGCAAGTTCATCATCGCCGTCAACTGCAGTGGCGATGTCTTCACCAGGATCGTCATCCACTGCAACACTCCCGATCAAGGTTCGCCAGTCGAGAGCGGGGTTCTGCTCCAAGATAGCGAGGAGCTGGACGAAGGCCTTGATGGTGTTACGCGGCGTCCGGAAATAGGCTTCGCCAATGCGTTGGCTGCAATGCGCCATAAAAGCGTCGAGTGCTTCATCAGGTACGAGATGGTTTGCCGGGTCACCTAAAGCGAAGATCGCACGTATGTTGCCTAACAGGATCAAGAATTCTTCGGGCGAAAGGTTCTGCAAACGCACAACTGGCCCGCTCAAGTCCACTAACCCGGGTGTGGCAAACTGGTTCTCTGCAAGTCGGGATTGCAGGGCCTCATAGCTGTAGAGCCCGCGACGGCTGTCCATGAGAAATTCAGGCGTGCCACCAAAAACGAAGCCAAGCCCTTCGGAATTGCCCTGGAGCATATCGTTGACCATGCGCAGGATCTGCTCAAAATTTTGGTTTCGTGCTTGGGAGCTCTGCAATTTATAGATGTTGACCATCTCGTCGAACACGACAAGCAATCCAGTGTAGCCAGCGAGACGAGTGAAGCAAGCAAGGAGCTTCAAGCTGTCGTAAACATCGGCGTCGTCGATGATTGATCGCACTCCTAGAGCTTGCCGCGCCTCGGTTTTCGTCGGAAACTCAGCGCGCAGCCAACGCAGTGCCGAAGCCTTCAAGGCCTCACTACCATCCTCACTGCCCTGCCAGTAACACTTGAGCACATGTGCAAAATCGTGACCGCCCACCAGCTCTTGGATCGAAGCGAGCCGTTCATCGATGACCTGTTCAACGGGCCGTTTTTCGGTGTGCGCCACCTTCACGCAGTCGCTAATGAAGCGCTCGACAACACTGGGTAGTGCGCCGCCATCCGGTTTGGTCCGTGTCGCCATGTTGCGGATCGCTTCAGCATAAAGTCCGCGCGCCTGACCGCCGGTCGCGTGAATGCGACGATCGGGAGCTAGGTCGGCGTGAATGGTAACGCACCGACGTTCCAGCGCGATGAGCCGCACGAGGCTCAGGAAGAAGGTTTTACCGGCACCGTATTCGCCGATGACGAACCTGCATGATGAACCGCCGTCGGCAATCCGGTCTATGTCCTTGATCAGAGCTCCGACCTCAAGCATCCGCCCGACCTGAATGTGCTGCAAGCCCACTCGCGGGACAACGCCAGCAGCGAGTGCTTGGACTATTGTGTCGCGGTCGCGAGGCCGAATTGGTGTTCGCTCGGTCATGCGGCAGCCATGCTCCTGATTTTCTCGATAAGGTGGGGTTGAATCGAAACGATATCTTCGCATTCGATCGCGATGTCGTCGAGGGCATCAAAAGCCCAATCGTTTATGGTTTCAATGGCTCCGTCGGGAAGCAGCCGTTGTGTACGACAAAGGGTTTCAAAAGTTTCGGCTTCAACCGGCTGTTCCGCGAGCTGCAGAAGCACGTGCGAATGTGCGGCATCAAGGCCAGGCAGGCTCCGTTCATCTGGCTGCGTTTGGGTCGCAGGTTGTGTCGAGGCCACTTCCTCTTCACGGAAAATGTTCGACAGCATGCTCGCAACAGCGGTTGTCTCCTGCCGAAGCCGTTCCAATCTCTCGCCATCAACAGCGTGTGTGGGTTTGTTGGTGCCTGCGCGTTGCGATCGAGGGCTGTCTACTCCCGCGTGCAGCCTCGCATAAACCTCGTCCTGTGACTTCCCAAGCGACTTGTAGAGCCCTTCCAGAAAGCGGACTTCGGAAGGCAACACGCGTTGATCAGCAAGGATTGCGCGAACGGCAGTGGTCAGCACCCGGTCTTTCTCAGCCTCAGGCAGCGCAAGCAGCCGAGTGGTCGCAGCGCGCATTTTTGAAGGATTCGATGCCAACGCCTGTGCGTGAGCGCGCAATCTATAATGGTCGCTCGAATCCAGCCCTGCAATTTGTGCGACGTCTTCGAGGATCACGCTCATTTCCGCGTCGACGACCTGATCGTCTGCCTTGGCAGCCAGGACCGCAATTTCGACCATCGTGCGGGCCGAACGGTACTCATCACGGTCTTGATGCGCCTTCATCGGCTTAGCCATTTCGAACACGCACAACATTGTGTCGTCGCTTAGAGTGGGGGCTGGGCCAAATCGCTTGTCTGGTTCGAAGCCGATATGCATTGCATCGAGGATTTCTGGCAGGCGTTTGGACAAGAACGCCCTTCGATCTGCGGCCAGCGGCCCTGGTTTCCCTGCCAGCACTTCCAATACTTCACCAAGAGGCTTCTGCGCCAGACCGTCTTTGCTCGTTCCGTCAAATAGGCGGGTTCGCGCCGCCTTGAGGATTGTCTCGGCGCTATCATCCAGCGCCTCAGCTGGACAAAGTGCAGCAGCGAGCAAGGTCGTGCGCTCTTCAGGATTTCGGCCCAGGAACCGGCTGAGCGGGTCGAGTGCCTCAGTACATTCCGTCAACAATGCTTCCAGCTTGGTCACAGGCCCTGCGATAGCTCCAATATCAGGCAAGTCCTCTACATCGGCTTGAGCGTTGAACTCGCTGCTTGCTGCTCGATAATTGAATTGCAGACGCGTTTTACCCCCGCGGACCTTGATGCCGTCGGGGAAGCGTTCGGTGAAGCGATAGCGCCACAACGCGCAGAACTGATCAAAGCAGCGACTAACGGCGGTTCGCGGATATAGCTGCGGATGCGTTAAAGCCCAGCACAAGGCGTCATCCGAGTCTATTGCTACCCCGTCACGGACTTTGCGCCCAAGCCGCACCCGGATGCCAATGGGGATTTCCCAACCTCGCCGCATGTCGAGCGAGATTGCATTGTCCGTGGGTGCAATGTCGAAGACCAGTTCGCCAGCCTCAATCAGCGCGCCGCAATAATTGCGGAATGAGTGGTTGTCGCCATAGAGATCAAGCAGTCGTCGCGCTTCCGCAAGGATCGCGCGTGCATCCTTCTCGCTCTTCTCCGCTATCAAGCGCCGCTCGAGCCCATAGAAATAGACGAAGACGTACCCGATGGGTGCGTTTGGCGCGCACCGCCCGGAAGCCAGCCATTCTAGATATGCTCGACGTGCTGAGGGCGTTAATTCGCTATAGTTCGGCCAGTAACCCAGAGTGGTCCCCAGCGAGTCTGCATCGGACGCGACCGCCAGCGTCGGGTCCACAAGTGCTCGATGGATCAACCGTCGATCGGCTTTCCCGTAGTAAAGGAACTCAGCTTGAAATTCGATCCCGGCCACCTCCACCGTGGTTGGCTCGGAGATCCAATGCGCAGCTGGTGCAGCAGCGAATGGCTTGGCGAGCTTCGCGATGAAGCTTTGAGAAGTTTCCCTTCTCGGGGCTGGAAATGACTGGGGTTTTGCCGTCGAGACTGGCCGATGGCCGTAACCAGCGGCCGCCCGTCGCGCCTCGTCTAGCTTGGCATGGGCATAACCACGAACATAAAACTGACCATCCCTACCGAGCTTGATGCCAGGTTCGATTTCTGCCCAGCTCTCTTTGGGCCCGCTGTAGGCTACGGGCTGGGGAGGACTGTCGGAAAAGCCGTCGGTTGCCTCGTTTGAGCCAATGACCGGTGCAGGTGCGGCCGTTCCTCGGCGCCGTTGAGCATAATTCTCAGCCTGTGCCCTTGTGGTGAACGTATAGCCACCGGACATGAAGCGACCATCCGAGGTCGGAGTGACCTCGTATTTGTCGGTTCCAGGACTCATCGATGGGAGTCTCACTTCTGAGGTTCGCTGCGCGGTGGCTTGCTCCAACGGACCTTCGCTATCCGCGCTACCTTGCTCTTTGTCGACTTTTTGAATTGAACGTCGATTCTCGCTGAGGCTGTATTGGTAGGCTTCCCTGTAACTGGCGAAGGCCAGTCCGGCGCACTCGAAGCTCCCATCCTCCAAGCGCAAGACACCCTGCTTATCGCGGATCGGCTGTCCGTAGGAAGTTTGAAGGTCATCTTCGGAGGATAGATCGACCGGACCGAATTCCGCATGTGCCACCTCTGGAGCGTCGCCATATCGGTTCCTCCCTTGCTCACCCCGCAGCGCCATGATTCCAAGAGAAATGGCCAGTAAGGCCATGCCTGCCAGCGGTTCGATGAAAAGCGCTGCATAACCAGCGATGTTGATCGAAACGAGCCAACCACTTCGACCTTGGTCATGAAGGCGGCGCACCTGCAGTGCGAACCATGGCACTGCCGTAACTGCCCACCAGAAAACGTATACCAGCGCCCAAGTCGGAGTGGCTTTGGCGGCTGATTGCGCGCTGATACCGGTAAGCAGGACCGTGGCGACAAATACAGCAACTGAAAGTGCAAAGAACCACCAAAACTCGCGCGCGCTCGCACGACCGGAAAAGTCCGAGTACTTTCGAAAAGGTGTTAACGCGTTGTGCATGCAGCTGAAATTCACCTATGCTGCGGCAATGTCAAACATCACTGCATTCTTGGCTCAATGACACTTCCATTCACGCCTTTTCGAACACTGAAGCCATTGGGAACAGCCTGCTGAACCAGCGGCACATGTGAAATCAATCCGACGGATCGGCGTTCGCCAACGATGTCTTGCAGGACCTGCAGAACCTGATCCAGCGTGCCAGCGTCGTTCTCGGTATCCAAACTGCCGAAGCCTTCATCGATGAAGATTGTGTCGAGCCTTATGGCTCCGTGAGTCATTTCAACAACATCAGAAAGGCCAAGCGCCAGAGAGAGTGCTGCGATGAACGTTTCGCCCCCCGACAGTGTTATGATCTCACGTGCCCGGCCCGTCTGGATATCATGAACGCGCACATCGAGGCCGCGCTTCGATCGCCCGCCGACACTCACAGTGTCCCGCTCGAACCGATATCGACCACCGGTCATCGGATCGAGTCTCAGATTTGCAGCTTCCAGGACTTGGTCGAACATGGCGCCGATGGCAAACGTCTCAAGGGTGGTCCGCAACTCATTTTGTCCATCGAAGGCTTCAGCCAGACCGCGCAATGAACCGGACGCTTGCTCGAGGCTCTGCAGATTTTCCAATTCGTCGGCCAAACTTGTCTGCAGATCCAAAAGCGAGCGATGCTTCTGCTGCGCTTCGGCGCTATGCCTTGAGGCCTCGTCAGCCGCAGCCTGGGCCTGATTGCAGCTGAGCCGGAACGGTTCCATGATGGGACGCTGAGCACTGCCGACATTATTCCTAGCAGCTATTTGCCGCCCACGCGCTGCGGCCAATTCTCTGTCGAATTCAGCAATCGACCCTTCCAGCTCCCCGATTAGCTCGATGTCGGGAATGGCTGACCGATAGGCTGCTTCGGAAAGTTCGAACTCGATCAGTCGCGCGTCAAATGTAGCCCGTTTGCTTTCAACTTCACCCGCACATTTGTTGAGCAAAGTCGA
>APMI01022374.1_pt1 | contig 13758 bp, 16 predicted proteins | sample 667938 | NCBI WGS metagenome assembly APMI01 (sample SAMN01084076, study PRJNA167559) | wastewater metagenome | biome: Wastewater | place: Denmark: Ejby Moelle, Odense | collected 2011-11-28 | reverse complement strand
AAGCGCAACGCGCCTCGGCCTGAAGAGGAGCAGACCATGGAGGTGCACTCGTGGCGCCTGCTGAAGGCGGCATCCGGTGAGCTTCACCTGGGGACCCTCAGGGACCGTCAGGCAGACCGCGTGGTGGTGCGCCTGACGTCGGTCCTGGCAAAGTTCGACGTGGCAGCACGGATGGTCACGACGGCATCCGGCCGCCGCTACGTGCTCATGGGCCCGCCTGAATCCAGTCCGCTGGAACGCCAGGCGATTCGCAACGGTGCCGCGCACCTAGGCCTGGCAGACGGCATCGACATCAGCGACCCGTTCTGGGAAAAGATGGTGGCCGCTGGATAGCCACCAGAGATTTCGCCCCGGCGTGCGATTGGCGCCGGCGACTCTGACCTCAATACCGCTCCACGCGCAGGAGGCGGTATGTGAAATAGGCCATCGACAGCGCCGATAGCATCAACGCCACGGCCGCGATCAACGTCACACCTTGCTGCAGCGGCACGAGGCCGGTGGCAGGCGCCAACTGGGTTGCGAGGATGCCCAGGAAATGCTGGATGGCCATGGCGATCAAGCCGGTGCCGAAGCCGATTACCAGGCTGTAGAACCATCCGCGTCGAAGCGCCTTCACTTCAGCGGTGAAGTGGTCGTCGCGGCGATCCGCCTTCATGCCGCGGATGGCGTTGTCGAGGTTCACTAAGGCGTTCAGCACCGCCATCATCAAATCTTCAAGACGTCCCATGTAATCTTCCTGCACCCGGGTGATTTCAGCATGCCGGGCGCCGCCGGTCGCGGCCTAGACACCGTCGGCCGGGTGAGCCAGTTGCGCAGGGAAGACACCTCAGGGCCACCGGGCCGGCTTCGGCCAGTCCTTGCCGCCCCGCTGTCGGGTTGCTGTCGTGTTCGCTGCGCCAGCCGACCAGCACACTCTTCATATCGCCAGACTTGAAGCAGGGCCCGTCAAGAGCGCCCCCGATCCCACCCAGCCGACACCTCGGACGCTGACGCCAGAGGAGCTGGGCGCGTGCGTGCGGATCTTCCGCGAGCTGCATCAGTGGTCCCTATGCGAAAGATTCATTGCCGAGGGTAGGGCGCTTGGCCGACAGAAGAGGGCGGTCTCACGGCCTCGGCGCGCGAAGTAGGGCGGTAATGGGTCCGGCACGAGTTCGAAATCGCCCTTTTTTCGCTGCACCGAAGGGGCGACAGCGACGTACACCGAGCTTGCTTCTTGACCTCGAAGGAGGAAGTAGAGTCCGGCTCAAGCCCAAAATACATGTGCTCTCGGGCGTTGTTGGAGAAGAAGTGAGCGACCCATCCTTTGCCAAGCGCATCGCCTTGATGAACGCGATGTACAAGCTGCCGGCTCAAGAAACTCCCGTTCTGCCGGCCGATCCTGCCGACCGCCTGCGCAAGTTCAAGGCGACGCTGCTTGATGAGGTCAATGAGATCGACGACATCGTGGCGGCCTGCGAGGGCAAGGCCGAATCGATTGACGTGCTGGTTGCCGTCGCGGACCTGCTAGGCGACGTCATCGTCTACTGTCGATCCGAGGCTCTGAAGTTCGGATTGCCGCTGGAAGACGTGCTGGCCATCATCATGGATAGCAACGAGAGCAAGCTTGGCGCGGATGGCAAGCCCATCTACGACGCCAACGGCAAGTTCTTGAAGGGCCCAAACTACTGGAAGCCAGAGCCCAAGATCAAGGCGCTTCTGCATGCCGCCATCGCCGGCGCGAAGGGCTGATCGGCTCCTCTACGCGGCTGCAGACTGGGCCGCGGCGGTGCGATCCACGGTCACGGTGAAGCGGTGCCAGAGATCGGTGCCGCTCGAGCGCTTCTTGTTGCGGCGGGGATGATCGAACAACAGGCCGACTTGGTCCGGATAGACGCTCGCGAAGATTGCGGAGGCAATGCCGCACGGCTTGGGGCCAATCGGCGCCACAAACATCCGCTTATCCTCATTGAGACCGGCCCTGGTGCGCTCCAGACATTCGAATGCCGCCTCCGGATCGTTCGCTGAGCAATAGTCGAGCTGCAGCCCATGCTGATCAAGCGCCGGAAGGTGCGGCACGATGGCGTCAAGCTCCCATCCAGGGTGATAAGCGGGAATGCCGAAGACCAACTTGACGTCCTTGGAGGCAATCATCTGGTGCTCTTCAAGCGCCCGGTCGAGCCGCTCGGGCTCAAAGCCGAGGAAGAAGACACCAGCCTCAATTTCGTCACTGGTGAGGTCAACGATGGCGTTCGGGATCGGCGCGTACCCACGTGTTGGCTGGGACAGCTCGAACTGGTCGCCACCAGGGCGAGCGCGTTGGTACTGGGCGGGCTCGACGTAGATGATGTTCACCGCAGTCGCGCCGCTAGCCAGTAGCGCGTTTGTCGCGCAGAACAGCTCCGCAAACCCCAGCGTAGTGGCTTCAAGGACGACCTTGTCCCGGTCAAAACCGCTGAGAAGCTCTACAGCCAAGTCGCTGGACTTGGTCTCCTGGCCGACGGTGAGGGACATGTCGTCGACGCCGTAGGCGACCATCACGCGCGCCGATTCGGGTGCGCAGCTGCAGGCCGAATCGCCCCTCTCGTCCAGCTGCTCGCCATGCAGGAGGACCATGTCCTCCGGAAGGTCGAGATCGGCCGCGCTGGTGCCGGACCTGGAAAAGAACTTGACCTTCATCACAGCATCAGGCCGAGCTGCACGGCATCCGCGTCGGACAACTGGCGGGCCAGGCCGCGGGCGAGGTCGCGGTAATCGGTCTCATTGCCCAGGATGAGCATGTGGAACTGCTCGACCGATATCTCGAGCTTGCGCTTGCGGCGGTAACTGATCTGGAAGTAGGGGGCGTAGATGGGGTTGAGCTGGTAGTCGACGATGTCCAGCCCCACGCCGGACTTGGACTTCGTCTCTTGCTGCTCCACCAGGATGCCAAAACGCAGCGCTTCAGCGATGAAGGCGTGTTCTTCCGCCTCCAGCGGTCGGCCGCCAGAGTTGATGGTGAACTGGTTTTGTTCGGGCTCGCTCATGGCTGGGCTGGCCTGTAGTGCCCGAAAGATGCTTCCCAAGCGCAACACAAAAACCCGCAGTTGCTCGCCGAATCGTCCGAAGGTGCGGATCTCCTTGATCAACTGCTCCGAGGCGTCATAGGCTGCGCGGCACTGGATGTCGACCGAATACGGCCCATCAGGCTCGTCCCGAAGGTCTGCGACCTCAAGGGTCTTGTAGCAAAGGATTAGGAAATTCCGCAGGTTGTTGTTGGCCATCGTGGCCAGCGTGTCAAAGCCGCTGTACAGCGGGCATTCACGTGCAAACGGGCGGTACAGCTCCAGGATGGCGCCGAACAGGTTGTTGTGCACCCATGACGACTCAAACATCCCCTTGCGCTCCGTCGAGAAGCGCTTGAGCTCGGCCAACACGTTTTCTGGGACCAGCGTTTCGCGGTTTAGAAGCGCTGGCAGCGTGACCAGGGCCTCGGGAGCCGCGCCATCGAACAAGAAGGCGTCGGCGGAGAGCTTAGTCGTGCGGTCCTTCAGGGCCTTGGTGATCTTGCGCGTCAGAATTTCCCTGAGCGCGGAGTTCTGCACAGCGTTTGCTGCGATCTGCCGGTCAGTGGTTTCGGGGAAGCGCTTGCGCATGATCCCGATGACTTCCTTCTGATAGGCCGCGTGCTGGCGCTCCGCCAGGCGGTCTTGCGACCGGACCATTGCCAGGCGCGGGCTGTCAAATCGTTTCGCCGCGATGTCCAGGTTCCCAAGAAAGACCTCAGCAAAGAACGTCGTGGGCTTGCTGGCCTCCAGGAACTTGTCCAGGTCCAGGAGCCGGTAGTCGTGCGTGGCATTGATCGACTCCGGGCCTGACGTCTGGTTGTCCGAAGGGTGCTCCTTCGAAGTAAAGCTGACGATCAGCGGGCGCTGGCTGTGCTTCAGGAATGCATTCAGCACGTGCCGTTGGTATGGCACCAGGTTCTCGACCTCGTCCACGTAGACGAACAGGGACAACGTGGACAGTTCGGGCTGTTCCTGGAGGTCCCCGATCAGCGAAAGAAGGAAGTCTCGGCCGGGCGGCAGCACCGGCCGCGCCATGGCCTTCACATTGGAAACCCAGGTAGTGAATTTGCGCCGAAGCGACTCCAGATGGCGACGTAGTCCATCGGGACTTGTGGGGGCGCCGTCCATGTAGTCAGCGGCGCTCGGGAACGCAAGGGCCGCGAGGTTCGCGTCGTCAAACCCCGCGAAAGCGCTCTGGGCGATGGCCTTCACTGCATGAAGCAGTTCGATCGCGATGACCAAGCCAAAGTAGCTTTCGAAGACAACGCTCCACTCCAGCTCTTCGATGCCGCGGTGATTGAGCGAGCTGCAGAACTGCGTGTCGACACGCCAGTAGATGCCGACGTGGTCGATCTCGGTGGCCGGGATCTCCTCGCGGCGCTTTGAGAAGGCAGTGTGGTAGTCGAAGTACTTCAGCAGCATCGTCTTGCCGCAGCCGCGCTTACCGGTGATGTACGTGGATTTCGTTGCGGTCGACAGCGCCAGCTTGTCAAAGTAGGGCGGTATGAAGAACTCGCCCCACACGTCGGCCTCGTGCTCTTCCGCACGTGTCTTGGCCAACAGGGACGCGTCGATTTGCATGGTCATCAGGTCCCCCTATCGACGAGCGGCTGCCAGGTCGGGGACGTGTCCCAGAGCAGCTGGATGGAGTCGTCAGGCACGCCGTGCTCGAACGCGACAAGTGCACCGATGTCGCCGTAACCACCGGCACCGTTGCCCTTCTCAAAGGACTGGTTGCGCTTGTGGACCGCAGCGTACACGTCCAGTGGCGATGCATCGTCGTAGCGCCATTGGCCCGTGTCGACCCACTTCTGGCACAGCGATGCGAAGCACATCTCGGGCGTCAGCAGCTCGCCATAGAACATCGGCACGTCGGGAAACTGTTCTCTGAGCGCTTTGGTAGCGGTCTTGTGGGCCATCGACACGGCGATGGCCACGCGCCCTGCAGAAAAATCAATGTCCCAGTTCCGCAGGAAGTTGCACAGCTGCACGCCGGTGTAGGTGCCGTCGTCCACCACGATGAAGCGCTCGTCGGGCGCCAAGACCGTGATCTCTGATGGGAACAGCTTCTTGATCCGGTACTGCTGGTTGACCAGGCGAGCCACCAGCTCCCCGCTCTTTCCAGGTGGAACGAAACCCAGCGACGGCAACGACGGCGGGCCACAGTAGATAGTGAGGCCGGTACCGCCTCTCAGCGCATCACCCCAGGCGACGTCACCTTGCGCACCTTGCTGCTCGACGAAGTGGATCGTCGCCTGTTTCAGGGCCTGCCGAACGGACGACATGAACTGCTCGTTGGTGCGAAAGATTATGTTGCGCAAGATCAGCCATGCCAGCGTCTTCTCTGCAGGCGAATGGAACTGCTTGACCCAACGCTTGATCCGCTCGATCGTGAGGGGCGCGCGAACGCCGGTGCGGCTCAGCAAGTGGACCGCACGCTCGACGGCAAGCTGGTCAAAAGCGCCGAATTCATGGCTCTGCGTCATCGTCGAAGGGATCAGAACTGGATGTCGAACAGGTTGCTCTTGGACATGAACCTCGCGGCCACACCATGGGCAGCTGCACCGAGCGCCTGCCGGCCCTTGTTGCTCTCCAGGAAGCGATAGAGCCGCTCACGCTGGTCGTCGGTGGCACGCAGCGCGAAGATGCAGTCGCTGATTACGCAAGGCCCGTGCACGACGAGCGCGACCTGGTCAGAGAGGGACCGACCGACGCGTGCGACCAAGATGTCGCCGGGAAGCGCAAGGCGGGCCTCTTGCGCCACCCTCTGAGCAGTGCGCGTGCCGAGGGCAAAACGCTTGGGCACGATCCGCACGGCCTGCTCGCCCAGGGGCGCCGCAAAGTCGCCAAGGTGGAAAACGGCGGCTGGAAATGACTGGATTTCCGACGAGCAGATCGTGCCTCGGACCACGTCGGTCACAGCCTCGCGCACGGTGGTCGCTGGCCTTGCGCCGCCCCGCCCACGCGACGTCGCTGGACGGGCTGCGTGAAACGCGTAGTCGAGGCGCTTGACGGCGGCATCCTGACCCACCTGGATCGGTGTACTCAGCCTGCCATTCGGCCCCATCTGCTTCAAGGACACCTCGCCAGTCTCCCCTGCGCCTTTGGTGAGTACGGCCAGATAGGTTTGAGCCTCGGTGCCCTTGAACACGCCGCGGGGAAGCTGCACGACCTGTTCGATGGAGTGCTGCAGCAACAAGGTCTTGCGGACTCCACTGAAGCGCTCTGCGGTCACCAGCCCGTCCGGCAGGATCAGACCGAGCTTGCCGTTGTCTCTCAACAGCCTCAGGTTCTGCGCGAGGAAAAGGAGGTCAGCGCCGGCGTCACGCAGCGAGGCGAGGGCACCCGACAAGCCGGCGTCCTCAAGGATCTTGCCGAAATCCGACTTCCAGCGGGGCCGGATGTACGGCGGGTTGCAGACGGCGACATCGACGGTACCGAGCTTCAGGCCGATTCGGTCTGACAGTGCTTCGTCCAAGACGTCATGGACGAAATGGGTGTGTTTGAGACGCGCTTTGTGCGTTCCGCCAGCCAGCCGCTTCGGCGCGCCGCGATCCACATCCACGGTCACCAACTTGGCGTCCTGCCAGCGCTGCGCCGCGGCTGTGCACAGCGAACCCGATCCTGACCCGAGCTCAAGCACCAGCTTCGGCTTGGCCGCTTCAATTCGCTCGATGAGCGACCGGCTCACCAAAGGCGAGGTGTAGTAACGCCCCCAAGGGTCAGAGGTGAGCCTCGGGCGAGCAAGGGAATCAGGCAGACCTTGGGCTGACGTTGTCATCTCCCGCCTTTTGCAACGCCGTTCTTCTAGGGAGCCACGCCGACAGGAACGGTCGACGCCTCCAGTGAAAAGTGTATCTGAGGGCCTGCCTCGCACAGCCGGGCGTTACCCCGCAAGCTCGCCCGCTGAAATCGTCAGCTCAAGCACCTCGTGCTCGAGGTTCCGCAGGACGAATACCCTCGAGAAACGCGTCACGAATGTGGCGGCCCGCACTTGGGCATCGCCGAGGAACCAGGTGGCCATGCGGTGGCTGTCGGCCGCGATGATCAACCATGCCTCATCACTGCGGCGAAGGTATTCGTCGATGTGGGCTTCCTTCGCTTTGATCACCGAGCGGATGTGGTCAGCCGCCATCGGCCCAGGCCAGGTGTGGCCATCGCAGCTGAAATAGCTTTGGATCAAGCCGTCATACCGCGCGACGCGGATGTAGTCGACGACCTCGGGGAAGTAGTCCCGGTTGTCCCAGTCATAGCGCTCTGACAGGCACAACGTCCCGTCTGACGGAATGTTGCGCCGGGTCAATTCGGCGATGGCGATGGCAAGGGGTTCGATCTCCGTCCTGTGAAACGGCAGGTCTTTCAGGTGGAACTTGGAGTCCACCGGCGGATGGCCCCCACCGTCATAGATGGCCTTCGCGCGTGCCGTGATCTGCTCCCGCACGGCCTCTCGTGCTTGGAGCGGGAGAGGCTGCCCATCCGGCGTCTGATGCAGCTCGGTGACCTCGATGCCAATGACCCGCTCGCCGGCATGCAGTAGAAAGTCAGGGGGCTCGCGATCCTCGATGCGCCCGGAAGGGAAATCGGCGACGAGGCCGCGAACTCGCTCTAGGTAGTGCCGTTCGAGGTCTTTCTTGGCTTGACGCGTCATCCAGCCATTCTGCTGCCGCTACGCGGCGTGCATGCCTTGACACATGCGTTGGCCTCATCGGGTCAGCGATTCAACCAGTCGCCAAGCCGGCTGAGCAGTACATAACCACCGCCGCTTGTGAGGAACGCGACCAGCACGAAACGCGCGTCCCTCGACAGCAATGCCAGGCGTCGCTCCCTGTCATTCTTGAATCCGCAATACGGATTTGGGCGTGGCGGCTTGCTAGGCATTCTTGAGACTCCTTCCCCGGGACGGGGCCTTCTCGGACTTGGCCATGCTCGTCACGAAGATGGCAAGGCGGTTAAACATGCCTTCACTGTGGCGCACCAGCCTTAAAAGGCCGAGGCAAAAGCTTCGGAGCAAATGCCTTGACTAGCCGTGCACCCGCCTCTGCGCCAACTTCTTTCGAAGCGTCTCTGGCTTGATGCCATAGGCCGCGGCCAAGCTCTCGATTGCGTCGGCCCGCTCGTCGCCCGTGAGGTCAGAAAGGTAGACGCTCGCCGCGCTAATCTCGTAGGCGCTCAGCACTGGCTTTGCGCCTCGCCCCACATGGGTCCACAGCTTGGCCAGGTTGCCCGCCGCCCATTCCGGACGCGCGAGCAGCGCACGGACGATGCGATGGCGCAGTTCGAGGTCGTCAGGCAGCTGCTCAAACGATAACGGATTCCCGTGCCCGTCGGTCGTCGTGGGAACGAGCAGCAGTTCCAACAGAAAGCGGGCATCACCCTTGGCCATCTGGCTCAGGGCACGATCCCAGCGCGCGAACTGCGGGTTGCGTTCCATACCGAGTTCCTGCATCTCCGCTAGCGACGTGTTGTGACTTCGCCGTGACCTGTTCAGCAGGTCAGCTCCAGACGCCGAACTATCGGTTCAACACCCTTTGCTGGTGCACGAATTGACGATAGCACCGCACCGACGCTGCGACGAGGCGGCGCGCCCCACGTGGCAGGTTGTCAGCCCCGGCTGAGCACCAGAGCGGTGGTCGCGAGCAGGGTCCACGCCGCCAACTGAGGGCTGCGGATCGGATCTCCCAACGCATACGAGACGAAGTGCTCGCAGTTGAAGGTGAGCCAGGAATACGCTGGGTGCGCCCCCGACCTTGCTCGCGCCAGAACTGCCCAGGGCGGGATCGCACAAGCCCGCAGGCTCACCTCGAAGGGCTGCCCGCGCGTGAAGGCACTGACGGGTTCCTCGATCACCTGGCACCCTGAAGGTCCCGGATTCAGCGAGATGACCTGACGCTCTGGATACCGTCCCCTTTCGGTAAGGACGCCGACATGCCGATAAGGGCCGCGCGACGACGAGATCACGGTTCCGACCGGCAGCGCGTCAAGGTTGCGGAATTCGCTGAAGATGGCAGAATGTTCCTTGTTCATATATGCATGGTACGAATACATGAATTCTGCGTCAACACCCGGTTGGCCGGCGCCCGAGCTGCCTTACCCGTCGCTGATAGGCCAGGTGCTGAAACAGGCCCGAATCGCCAAGAACATCCATCAGTCGCAGGTCGCCGCCCAGCTTGGATTGACGCAGTCGGCGTACTCGCGCCTGGAGAGTGGCGACTCGACGATGAACACTTGGCAGCTGCGGCAGGTCGCTCGCTGCATAGGTACGCCGACATCGGCGCTGCTCAAGGAGGTGGAAACCCTTGAGCGCCAGTTGGAAGCAAGCGGGGTGACCGTCGTGCCCGAGAAGAAGACGAACCCGGCGGCAGCCGTCATCGGCATTGCACTCCTTCTCGCGCTGTTCGGCGGCTGATGAACAAACACCACGAAGGATCCGCTTTGAGTGCTCAAAGAAACAGCGCCGCCCCCTGGCTCATGGCAAGTGCTGCAGCCGCCATCGAAGAAATGGCCGGCAAGGTCCGCTCAAGGTATCCGTCCGGTGAACCCACCCGTCTGTGGCACGCATGCGGGAGGCGCCTTGGTCATAAAGTCGTGACCCACTGGCAGGCGCACGCCGCGTGGACTTCAACAACGATGGATCAGACCTACGACACAGCGAAGCTAATCCCCGCGTCGGAGTGCGATGGCTGGGTTCTCGGCTACATCGGGATTCCTTGGCCGGGCCCATGGCCGAAGGTCAACGGTGATCTATTTGTCTCGGACCCGCAAGGCCATCAAGCAGGGTTGGCTTGGGAGAGCACTGGTCCGGACATGAAGCCCATTGACGGACCTAGTTCAGGGCGCTGGGGTGTCTTTCAGGTCCGCTTTCCGTATCCCGTATGGAGCGAAGCCGACCTCATTCGCAACTTCCATGCGGTCCTCCCACTGCTGAAGGCAGCACGCGCTTCGGCAGCGTAGGTTCCAGCTCAGGCGGCTAATGGGGTCGCCAGCGATGCGGCAGGAGTTCTTCGATCCGGTTGGCCGCCTGCGTCGGCAGCCGCTCCAACACATCGCGCACGTAGGCATAAGGATCAAGCCCGTTGAGCTTGGCCGATTGGATGAGGCTCATCACCGCCGCGGCCCGTTTGCCCGCGCGCAGGCTGCCGGCGAAGAGCCAGTTCTGGCGCCCCAGCGCGATGGGCCGGATGCGGTTCTCCACCCAGTTGTTGTCGATGGGCAGGTCGCCATCCTCGAGGTAGAGGGTCAATGCCGCCCAGCGCTTGAGGCTGTAGTCGATGGCCCTGGCGGTCGCTGAGCCATCCGGCACGCGCTGGCGCTGCTGCCGCAGCCACTGGTTCAGTGCATCGGCCAACGGCCAGGCTGCTCGGCGGGCTTCAAGCCTGGCGTGGCTGTCGGCGTTGGCCGCTGCTTGCTCCACCTCGTAGAGCTGACCGAAGAACTTCAGTGCCTGCTCGCCGACCTGGCTGCCGTGGTTGGCCCAGAGTTCGTGGAACTTGCGCCGGGCGTGCGCCATGCAGCCGACCTCGGTCACGCCCAGCTCGAAGCAAGCCTTGTAGCCGGCGAAGTCGTCGCAGACGAGCTTGCCCTGCCAAGCTGGCTTGCTTGGCGTCCCGGGCAGTCCGAGGAAGTCGCGTGCGTGCTGACCGCCGCGGCTGTCGGCGAAGTCGAAGACGACGGCCTGCAGCGGGTTGAACTGCGTGCTGCAGTAGCTCCACAGGTAGGCGCGGTGTGTCTTGCCGTGGCCGGGCTTGAGCATGGCGACGGGTGTCTCGTCGGCGTGCAGCACCGGCTGGCGCAGCAGTTCTGCGGCCAGCGCATCCACCAACGGCTGCAGTTGCACGCCGCACTCGCCGACCCACTGGGCCAGCGTGGAGCGGGCGATGGCGTGGCCGGCGCGCTCGAAGATGGCTTCCTGCCGGTACAGCGGCAGATGGTCCAGATACTTGGCGACCAGCACCTGGGCCAGCAGGCCCGTCGTCGGCAGGCCCTTGTCGATGATGTGCGGGGCGACCGGCGCCTGCACGATCCGCTCGCAGCACTTGCACACCCACTTGCCGCGGATGTGGCGCTCGACAGTGAAGACGCCAGGTTGGTAGTCGAGCTTCTCGGCCACGTCTTCGCCGATGCGCTGCATGGCCTGGCCACAGCCGCAGGTGGTGTTCGTAGGTTCATGGCACACATCGCGACGCGGCAGGTGCGGCGGCAGCTTCTCGCGCCGAGGCTGTTGCCGCTCGCCGGTGGTCCGGCTTGGCTGCAGCGCCTCAATCTCGGCGGCCACCGCCGCCAGGTCGCTGTCCAGCGTCTCGTCCAGCAGGCTCTTCTGCTCGGCGCTGAAGCGCTCGCTCTGCGCCGCGAACTTCAGCCGCTTGAGGATGGCGTTCTCATGCGTGAGCTTCTCGATGACGGCCTGCTTGAACGCGGCCTCGGCGCGTGCGGCCCGAAGGGCATCGCGCAGTTGCTGGGTATCGAGTGTGTCGAGGTCGTCGGCAATCACGAGTGGTGATGTTGCCCCCCGCGGGCCTCGCTGCCCATCGGCAGATGCCGCAATGGACGCGGAACTACAGCAGCGTGATGACGCCGGCCTCGCCGACGTGCTGCCAGGGCAGGCCAAGCACCAGGGCGTCGAACTGCGTGCGGCTCAGGCTCAGCGTGCCGGTCGCGTCGCGAGGCCAGACGAAGCGGCCGGCATTGAGACGGCGTGCCGCCAGCCACACGCCGATGCCGTCATGCACGAGCACCTTCATCCGGTTGGCTCGGCGGTTGGCGAAGAGGTAGGCGTGGTGGGGGCGGGCGGCGCCGAAGACGGCGACTACACGCCGCAGAGCGGCCTCGGTGCCGGCCCGCATGTCCAGCGGCTCAACTGCCAGCCACACCGCATCCACCCGGATCAACGCAGCATCTCGCGCAGCCAGGCGGCGCAGGAAGCGGCGCCCGCCATCGGCCAACGAAAAACGAACCCGCACATGGACTGGGCCGCGCTGCAGCTCCAGCTCGATGGACTGCGGTGGCTCGCATGGTGGCGCCTCTGTGACCACCGACACTGGGACGAATGCAGGGGAGCCAGCAGGCTCGCCATCGTGCCCAGCCAGGCGGCGCCACTTGTGCACGAGGTTGGCGTTGAGGCCGTAGCTCATCGCGACCTGGGCCACGGATGCACCAGGCGCCGCGCATGCGGCAATGACTTGGCGCTTTAGCTCTGCATCGTGACGCCGACGACTGGCCGGCTTGGCGTCTGACATGGTGTCCACCTAACTGGTGAACTGACCCCCAGAAGTTGGACAGATAGTGCGCGTGGTCGGGAGGGCTGCGTGCATCGAAGTCTATGCTGCTAGGCTGCCCGCGTTCCTCACAACCCAGACCTCTGCAACACCTTCAATGACACATCGTGATCGCTTAGCTCGCTATGCGGACCTCTCGACCGCGTTGGCTTTACACAGCGACCAGCAGTTGGCTCAACGGGTTGACGATGCCGAGCAATTGGCGTCAGGTATCGGAGGCTCCACGCTGACCTTCTCGCTGAACGGACATCCGGTGTTTGCCAAGCGCGTACGACTGACTGATTTGGAGCTGAACCCTGCGCATCGGATGTCGACAGCGAACCTCTTCGGGCTGGCGACGTATTGCCAGCGGAACGTCGGGTCTGCAGGCTTCGGCGCTTGGCGAGAACTGGCCGCCAACGTCATGACGACTGGCTGGGTGCTGGCACAGCAGTTGGAGAGCTTTCCCCTGATGTACCACTGGCGCGTGCTGGAAGGCCCGTCTTCGCCCGGCGCCGCACCGCGCCCTGTCGAATGGACCGATGTCGAGCGCATGACGCGCTACTGGGGTGACGCGGATGCGATGCGAGCTCGCTTGGTGGCGCTCGCCGAAGCCAAATTCAGCCTCATGATCTTTATGGAGCATGTGCCCTGGACGCTCACTACATGGCTGGAGCGCCAGCTTGGCGCATCGCCAGCGGCGATGGCGGACGCCCTGGAGATGGTCGAACGCGGCCTCACGGCCGATATTCCATTGATGAACTCGCTGGGTTTGCTCCACGGCGACGCCCACTTCGGCAACATCTTGACTGACGGGCAGCAGCTGTACTTCGCTGACCTCGGACTGGCCACATCCGATCGCTTTGAGCTTTCGTCCGATGAACGGCAATATCTACACCGCAACGCCAGCCTGGATCGAGGGTACTCGCTGGCGAAATGGGTAAACGCGTTGGTCAAGGCCTTTGCGCCAGCGGTACAAGACGTGCCCGGTCGCTTCGAACTCGTCAAGGCCGCCGCCCAAGGTCAATCAATCCTTCAACTTGTGCCAGGCATGCCTGCGCAGGTCGCTGCGATCGTTCAGCGTCACGCGCCGGTGGCCACATGCATCAATGACTTCTACGTCAAGCTTCACAGCGAAGACAGACGCACCCCCTATCCGTGCGACGCGGTCACCGGCTTGCTGGCGGGGACCGCATACACAAACTAGCTCAATAGCATCCGCAGAGGCCCTAAACCTGCGACCGTCTCGGATCATCGTCAAGCCGACGCCCGACGCTGCCAGGGTGCCCGTCTAGGCGCAGGCAGCGAGCCGACGGTAGTCGACAGGGCTCATCCAGCCAAGGCTACGCCGTATTCGGTCGTGGTTGTAGTACCGGATATAGCCCCGCAGGCCAGCCTCAAGCTCATCTATGTTGCTGAACCTGTTGACGTGGAAGTATTCCGACTTCAGCGTCCCGAAGAAGCTCTCGACCACGGCGTTGTCC
>APMI01000504.1_pt1 | contig 13762 bp, 9 predicted proteins | sample 667938 | NCBI WGS metagenome assembly APMI01 (sample SAMN01084076, study PRJNA167559) | wastewater metagenome | biome: Wastewater | place: Denmark: Ejby Moelle, Odense | collected 2011-11-28 | reverse complement strand
ACCTCACCTTCGTGACCATGAACTGCCTTGACAACAGCCATGATCACCGAGGTCACGGGCCCCCGCGTGTCACCGCGAGAGCCCGGCGTGCCCGGTCAAGTTCGTAGAGCCCCCAATGGTCGCTGGCCCGGATCGTTCACGGCTCGCCGGTGTGATCGGCGTGTAGATGCACGGAAGTGCCTGTCCTGCTTGGGATTCTTGTTCTTGCGACAGTCCAAGAAGCCCCAACTGGAAGGCACTCCGTAGGTGAAGCGTACTTCGTGGTCCGCCGGCTTGTCAGTGTTCGGTGATGGTGTCGGCGTGGTTGCCCACGCGGGTAGCGTCGCGACCCGGCTCCTGGCGGACCGGACCGGCCTGACCGGCGAGCTGTCCAAGGCGATGGTGCGCGGCAACTTCAACCCGGGTCATGACCGCGGCCGGGTGCTTGCGGATGTGGCGGTGATGCTCGCTGACGGTGGTGAGGCGATCGCCGACATCGATGTGCTGCGCCACCAGAGCGGTGTCCTCGGCCCGGTGGCGTCGCCGCCCACGGTGTGGCGCGCCTTGGACGAGGTCACGCCCGGTCGGCTGAAGAAGATTCAGACCGCACGGGCTCGGGTCCGCCGTCATGTGTGGGCCAAGCTCCTTGACGGTGTGCCGGCCAGTCGTGTAACTGGGACCGATCTGGACGACGTGATCGTGCTCGACACTGACGCCACGATCGTGATCGCCCACAGTGAGAAGGAGAACGCCGCTCCCACGTTCAAGCGGACCTTCGGCTACCACCCGCTCGGAGTGTGGTGTGACAACACCAGCGAGTTCCTCGCCGCCAAGCTCCGTGCCGGTAACGCTGGTTCGAACACCGCGGCCGACCACATCGAGGTCCTCACCGAGGCGATGGCTCAGGTCCCTGCCGCTCATCGCAAGAGGCTGCTGATCAGGTCCGACGGTGCCGGCGCGTCGCACCAGCTGCTGGACTGGCTCACCGGACAGGGCCAGGTCCGTGGCCGCAGCGTGGAGTACAGCGTGGGTTTCGCGATCACCGAGAAGACCCGCGACGCTATCGACCTGGTCCCGAAGAAGACCTGGACCCCGGCCCTCGATGCCGACGGCGGCGTGCGCGAAGGAGGCGATGTCGCCGAACTCACCGGGCTGTTGGACCTGACCAATTGGCCGTCCGGGATGCGCGTCATCGTCCGCAGGGAACGACCCCATCCCGGCGCTCAGCTGTCGCTGTTCGAGGAACGCGACGGCTGGCGTTACCAGGCGTTCGTGACCAACACCTTGGTCGGCCAGTTAGCGTTCCTTGAGGCACGGCACCGTGCCCACGCCCGGGTCGAGGACCGGATCCGGCACGCCAAGGACTCCGGGCTCGGCCGGTTCCCGTCGCGGGAGTTCGACATCAACCAGGTCTGGCTGATGCTCACCCAGATCGCCGCCGACCTGACCGCCTGGACCCGGCTACTCGCCCTGACCGGCGACGCCAACATCCTCGCGACGTGTGAGCCGAAGGCCCTGCGCTGCCGCTTTCTGCACGTCCCTGCCCGGCTCACCCACAGTGCCCGCAAACGACAGCTCCGGATCCCGGAGACCTGGCCCTGGGCGACCGCGATCGTCGCTGTCTTCGCCAACATCGCCGCGATCCCACAACCCGCGTTACTTCGTCCCGTCCACCCACAACATCACCACCCGGAGAACCGCAGCCCGGCAGCGCCAGCCGGACTCCCGACGTACCCGCGGACCGCCACCGAGTTACCTCACGCACCGGCGACGTCGTCGCAACCGTCATGAAAGACCGGGGCTGGCGATGCGGTCTTGTTGCTCGGCGAGCCGGATCGGCTCCGTGTGCAACTAGCCGACGCCGGAGCTCTGGGGACGGCGCGCCGCCACCTCTCATCTGTGTGCGCTCCACCGTGGTGAGCCCGGACGGTGCCCTTGACTGGCGCCCGCCCGGCTCGGCCATACTGAGCCGCGCGAAAGGGGCCTCGCGTGCGCAGCTATCAGGTCGACCCCATCGCCTCTCTCGGGCGGGGGCTGCAGGTCATCACGACGCTGCACCGGCTCGGCGCTGCCACCCTGCACGAGCTCTTCCTCGCCACCGGCATCCCCAAGGCCACGTTGACCCGCATCCTCGTCACGGCCAACCAGCACGGCATGGTCTGGCAACGCCTCGGTGACGGGGCCTTCCTGCCCAGTCACCGGCTCGACCCGGCGCCGGCGGGCAACGACCCGAGCTGGCTCGGGGAAGTGGCCGGTCCGGTGCTCGAACGACTCACCGACGCCACCGGTTGGCCCACCGTGTTGTGCGTCCTGCACTCGACGTGGCTGGAGATGCTCGATACGACGAGCCGCCGGGCGCTCGTCGACGACGTCCAGTTCCGCGCCCACACGAACTACCGGGCCAACTTGCTGCGCTCGGCCAGCGGGCAGGCCTTCCTCGCCCACTGTGCGCCGGAACTGCGCGAGGACCTCATTGGCCGGCTCGCCGCGGACGAGGCACCGGGCAACGACCTCGCCCGCGACCGCCCCACGCTCGACGCGGCGCTGCGGGCCTGCCGCGCTCGGGGGTATGCCGTGCGCCTGCCCGATCACGGCGGCCACTACGACCTGCCTCGGTCGAAGTTCGACGACGGTCGACAGTCCATCGCCGTGCCCATCCGGGCCGGCTACGCGATCGCCACGGTCAACGTCACCTGGCGCCGATCGGCCATGTCGACCGCCCGCGGGGTGGCCCGCTACCTGGCCCCGCTGCGCGACACGGCCACGGAGATCGAGGAGCTCGTCGAGCGTCGCTGAGTGGGCCTGGGCTCGCATCCGAACAGGGCAAACCCATCCCGCCCGAGCCCCGTCGGGACAACCTCCCCGCGGCATACGACGGCGGTATGCCATTGCGAGACAACGGTTTCACGACGAACCCCCCAACCCGTCAACGCCCTGACTGTCGCGCCCGAGTTTCGGCCCCCGAAATCTTCGCAGGTTTCCCTGGTGTGGCGTAGACCACACGGAGCAAGCTGAGAGCCGACCGAACGACCCGTCCCCGGCACCCCGGGTCGGCCCCTCACCAGACCCGGGGTGTCGGCCCGGCCCAGCAAACCACCACTCGATTCCGGCCAACCACACGTACAGGAGAGACAGCCATGGCGGACGCGAAGTACGACGCAGTGGTCATCGGCGGCGGCCACCACGGCACCATCGTGGCGTGCTACCTGGCCAAGGCGGGCCTCAAGACGGCCGTCTTGGAGAGGCACACCGCGTTCGGTGGCGGTGCCATCAGCGAGGAAGGTCCGGCCCCGGGGTTCCGGCAGAACCCCTGCGCCCACTTCACTCGCTTCTACGGCCACCCGGCATACGACGACTTCAACCTGCGCGAGCACGGCCTGGAGTACGTCTTCCCGGAGCAGAACGAAGGCATGATCTACGACGACGGGTCCAGCTTCATCGGCTACTCGGCCTACCGAGTCATCGACCCGGTGACCGGCAAGACCGAGCTCGCCCAGGACAACGTCGACAAGACGTACGACCAGATCAAGGCGTTCTCGCAGCGCGACGCCGACGCCTACCTGCGGCTGTTCGACCAGTACAACACGTACTGGAAGGCCGCCTTCCACACCGCCCGGTTCAGCGCGCCGACGCCGTGGTCGGAGCCGGACCCCATGGAGAAGCTGCTGAGCGTCCCCGACAGCGGGGTCGAGCCGGTCCACCAGTTCATGTCGACGCGGCAGATCGCCTACGACTTCTTCGAGAGCGACGAACTGCGCAGCCTGTACATGCGCGCCACGCCGACGTCCGGCGGCACCTTCCCCGACGACCCCGGGGGGCTGCACACGCTGTTCCACGTCATGGGGCTCGTCCTGTCGTTCGAGCCGGCCGCCATCGTCAAGGGCGGCACCCGTCGGATCACCGAGACCCTCGTCAGCGCCGGCCGCAAGCTCGGCGTCGAATACTTCACCGGCCAGGACGTTGACCAGATTGTCGTCGAGGGCGGGCGAGCAACGGGCGTGCGGACCTCGGACGGAAACCGCATCGACGCGTCCGTCGTCGTCTCGGACCTCGGTATGCCGCAGACCTACCTTCGGCTGTTGCGCGACTACGACATCGGCGACAAGATCCGCCACCGGCTCAACAACATCCACTACGACCGCGGACAGGTCCTCTGGGGCGGCGTGGCGATGCACGAGCTGCCGCAGTACACCGCCGAGAACGTCAACCCTGGTGTCGGCAGCCAGCCTCGCCTGTACACCGGACCGAAGGACCCCGACTACCTCGCCTCGAAGTGGCAGCACGAAATCTTCCTGCTCGGCACCTCACAGCGGCTCAGCGGTCTCACCGCCCCGGACAGCATCTGGGACCCCAGTCGGGCCGCCGAGGGTAAGCACATGCTCATGGTCGAGGAGTTCACCGCGCCGATGCGCTTCTTCTCGGCCCGTGAGTGGGGCCGGATCCGCGACGAATACGTCGAGCACTGGCTCGAGGAATGGCCCAAGTACGCGCCGAACATGACCCGGGACAACATCATCGCGACCCGGTTCTACACGCCCGCCGACATCTACGCCGGTCACCCGGACATGCTCGAAGGCGGCTGGCCCGAGGGCTCGCACATCGCCTCGCAGCTGGGCCGATTCCGTCCGTTCCCGGACCTCGCCGGCCCGCGCAGCCCGATCCCGGGCCTCTATCACTGTTCGTCGAACGTCCACTCCGCGGCGGGAATCGGTCGGGGCAGTGGCTACATCGCCGCCAAGGCCGTGGTCGAGGACCGCGGACTGCCGCGGTTCTGGGACCAACCCGGTCGTGCCTTCTAACCCCAGAGGAGCCCGTCGATGACCGACACCGTCGTCCGTCCAGCCGAGCCTGCCCTGCGGATCCCCGATCCGGTGCCGGGGTTCATGTTCGACCCCGCCATCGACTTCGACCAGTCCCCCGCGTGGTTCCTCGACGGCACCCACTCGGTGCCCCCGTGGACGCCGCTGTTCGGCTGGTCGTGGATCAACTACTGCCGCGCCGGCGTGCAGTACGGAGCGGAGAAGCTCTCGCTCCCCACGGTCAAGGGCTGGGACTGGCGGTTCATGAACGGCGGTGCCTATCTCACCGTCATGGTCGTGCAGTCGGAAGAGGAACGGGCTGCGCGAGAGGTGAAGTTCCGGGACGGCATCCGGCCGTTCATCGAGGACTTCGACGGGCTGTGGAACGGGCTGCTCGGAGAGATGCTCGACCGCTACGAGAAGCTCAAGGCCGTCGACCTCGCGGCACTGGACAACTTCGACATGCTCGAGCAGTTCGAGGAGGCGTTACGGGTCGTCCGACGGATGTGGGAGATCCACACGTACATGATGTACGGGACGTTCACCGGGTACATCCTCTTCGAGAACATGTGCCGCGAGATGCTCGGCATCGACGACACGAACCCGACGTTCCACAAGCTCATCACCGGGTTCGACAACAAGGTCCTGCAGGTCGACAAGCGGATCTGGGAGTTCTCGCAGGTGGCCGACCAGATGGGTCTGGCCGAGGTGTTCACCGAGGGCGAGCCGGGCCAGATCCGCTCGCGGCTGCAGGCCACGCCGGCCGGGACGCAGTTCCTGGCCCGCTTGGCCGAGTTCCTCGACGAGGACGGCTGGCGGGCGCAGCGGATGGCCGAGATCAACCTGCCGACGTGGATCGAAGACCCGGCGCCGGTGCTCGTCAACATCAGGCAGTTCCTCGCCCGGGGCGGCGGGTTCAACCTCGACGACGAGCGCGCCCGGATCAGCGGCGAACGCGCCGAGGCCGAGCGTGAGGTCCTGGCCAAGGTGGCCCCGGCGCAACGGGGCTGGTTCACCACCCTGATGACCCTCGCCCAGAAGAGTGGCGTGTTCAGCGAGGAGCACGACCACTACCTCGACCTGTACAGCCACGCGTTGCTGCGCCGTGCCGCGATCGAGGTCGGTCGACGGATGACCGCGGACGGAGCGATCGACGACCCCGAGGATGTCCTGTTCCTCATCCCCGACGAGATCCGCAAGGTCGCGATCAACCCGGACAACTTCCGGATGCAGGCGATCGTCCAGTCCCGTCGCGCGGACTGGGAGTCGTGGAACAGCACCCCGAACCCGCCGGTCCTGCTCAAGCCCGGGTACGAGATGGAGGAGGCAATGGCCAACCTCGTCACCTCGCAGGACCCGATCGCCCTCAAGGTCGTCGTCGGGGCGATGCCCGTGGTGCGCGAGGAACTCAAGGCCGATCTCTACGGCACCTGCGGTTCTCCCGGGGTCGCCGAGGGAGTGGCCCGGGTCATCCTGCGCGAGGAAGAGATCGCCGACGTCAAGCCCGGCGAGATCCTCGTCGCCGCGAGTACCTCGGTGAGTTGGACCCCGGTGTTCTCGTTCATCAGCGGTGTCGTCGTCGACCGAGGTGCGGCGCTGTCCCACGCGGCGATCGTCGGGCGCGAATACGGCATCCCCGTGCTCATGAACGTGTTCGTCGGCACCGAGACGATCCGCACCGGCCAACGGATCCGGGTCGACGCCAACCTCGGGGCGCTGTACATCCTCGACAAGCCGGAATAGGCACTGCCGCTGGCTGGGCAGCGAACCTGTCGAGACCACGGTGACTCGTAGCGCCTCTGGTGCGACACGGGCGCCAGGTCGCCCCGCCCGACCAGTGGGGCGATCGCCTAGGCAGCGGGGCGATCCAGCGAGCAGGCCGCGGTGCCACCCGGCATCCGCGACCGGTTGTCGGCCACCCAGCGATAGACGCGGCGGGCGACGGGCTCGCCGACCCGGCTGTTCATGAAACGCGCAACCGCGCGCCACGGCAGCGGGCCGGTGTCGAGGATGGCCGCCCATGCCCGGTGCCCGTAGACAACCCGGCCGTCCGGGTGGACGTAGGCCATCTCGAGCAGCGCCCGCTGCTCATCGACGCCCCACTGGGACAGGTCGACGGACTGGAGGGTGACCGCGTCGACGTCGACGCCGAGGCGCGGCACCAGCGCTGCGGCGCGCATACAGAAGCCGCAGTCGCCATCGTTGAACATCAGGCCGCGCTTCATGCCCCGAGCCTACGGCGCCCCGGGGCCGCGGACCTCAGCCCCCTTGCACAGCGGCTGCCAACCGCAGCAGGGCTCGGGGCCCGTGCCCGAAGGTCGGCGACCGAAGTGCGTACGTGTCCGAGCGGTCGAACAGCGCGTACGCCAGGACCTGGTACAGGTCTGTGGGGGAAAGGCTGTCCGCCCGCGTGCCTGTCTTCCTATTCGGTGCCCCCAGGTGGGTCTTGATGTCGACCAGCCGTCCATCATGGATGAGGTCTGCGTCGGCTGGGCGGAGTGTTGAGTCGTCGAAGGTGGGCCCAAGATCGAGGCGGGTCGCCCGGAGAATCGTCGGCAGGAGTCGCTCCTGGGCCACCTTGTGCAGGTCCCGCAGTTGGCGAATGGCTCCCTCCGGGGCCAGGGATAGCAGGGCATCCGCCGTGAACTCTGGACGCTGGAGCAACGGCACCAGCGGTGACCCCGGCAGGAGCCTCCCTGTAGACCTCGGTGGTCAGGCCAAGCGCCCACGAGGCCCTCGCGAGCACATCCACGTCGCCAGAAGAAGCCACTGCGGTCTGAGCAGCCCCGACTACCTGAACGACCCCAGCCAACAGCGGCGGCCTGCCGAGAAACGCCTGGACTGCCACCACCGGCTTATGGTCGGGGTCCAGCGTGAACCGCATCATGAAGGCGAAGGCAGCCCCGAGGGTACCGGGATTCGCGTCACCGTCCACCAGCAACGAGCCGCACCGCTGCTTGTAGTCGGCCTGGAGGGGCCGGGTATTCGGGAAGCGCCGGTTGAGGTACTGGCGCAGCGGCGAGTCCTTGTCCTTCACCGCCGAGGTGAGGTTGCGGTAGATGTAGTCGCTCATGATGTGAAACTGGCACCGACCACTGACAGTCTGGCTAGAACGGTGGGTCGTCCGGCGCCCAGAGAGGATCGTCGCCTGGCTCAGCGGAGTCTCTTAGGGTCTCAGTGGCGGGAAGCGGTTCGCCCAAGGACTTGATGGTGTTCTTTCCCCGGAACGGGTGTCCCCCCTCATAGACCCACCCCACCCCCTGGGCACCGAAGATGGCGCAAATGGTGCGGTCAACGAGTTTGTCGGCCCACTTCATGCTTGGCTGTCTGAATGCGTCATTGCCCTGCGCGGTCGAATCATCCCGCTCGGTGATGTGAGCAGGTGCCGCGTCACGAAGGACGAACTGGACCCGCGCTGGCTTCTGGGTTCCAGCGCCGCAAGCGGCGAGGAACCCTGAATCCGTTCGCAAGCGATTGGCTGCCTCTTGAACGGCGCGCTCGGCTTCAGGGTCCGCGTCCCGAGCGCGTCGTTCAGCCGCCTGCCTCAGGTCCGAGGCGTGCGACGGGAGCGCTGGACCGCTCTCAAGCCGGCCCGGGTACCGCTGTCCGAAGTCGAACGGGCGGAAGGGGATTGGATACTGCTTGTTGCTGTGCAGGGAGAAGAAGTATCCAGAACCGACGAGAGGTTCGTTCAGGAGGGACGAGAGGATGTCATCGCTGAAGTGGGGGTTCGCTTTCCGCAGTGTGTGCAGGTCTCCTTCGGAGAGGAGGTGGAACGCGAAGAAGTTATCACTCTGGGAGATGATCTCGGTGTCGATACTGCCCGGCTGCTGAGTGATCCCCATGATGCCGCAGTAAAACTTCCGGCCTTCTTTGGTGAACTCAATGAACGGTCGAGTCACCTCAGTCTCTTTGCCGTCCAAGACGTTCTGAGCCTCTTCGATCACAGCGATGACAGGGATCGTCTGCCCGTTGGCGTCTGTGGACACCCTCATGTTGTGCTCGAAGACGCGGCTCAACACGATGCCGAGGAGTGCTTGCGCGCGGGCTCGGAAGAGCGAAAGATCGAGAACCACGAGTTTCCCCTCTCGAAGTGCCGAGACGGCATCGGTGAGGAGGGAAGACCGTTCGTCATGGAGGGCGTTCAAGACTTGCTTGACGTTGCGGTAGGCGCCCTCGCAGATGAGGTCACCTGATCCTTGACGCTGGCGCAGGATACGTTGATAATCGGTCAGCACATCATCGAAGGCCCCTGCGTCGTGCGTCAGGTCGACAAGTTCTCGCCAGCGTTCTTCATCCAGGTCCATGAGGATCGAGACATTCTGCTGGTCCAAGCGTCCCTTCGGGAGCACCAACGGAATGATGCGACCGGGAAGCACCTCTCGCACGTCGAGTTTCAACCCACCCGCGACGAACGACCCATGCGCGTCGCTGGGCGGCTGACGGTCGGTGAAGATGACCAGATGCTCACGCAGGTGCTCGATGTCCACGAAGCCGGGGTTGTCAGCACTAGGCCAGAAGTACTCACCGTCCAGGTCCCCCACGAGAGTGCCGACCGGCACCTCGGAGCCGTCGCGACGGGTGGCGGTGGGAACGCCGTCGCGATACAACTCAGCAAAGAGCAACTTCACGAGGTTGGACTTGCCGTACCCGGCCTTCGCGAGGACGAACGTACGCCGGGCCACGAGTTGATGGATGTCGAACCGGGGCTGCGTGATCGGGCGCTGTTCCTCTATCCAGCCGCTGCGCGCCGGACTGAGAGCCTCGTTCACATCACCCCAGATGAACTCGCCAAGGGCCGCGTGTCCGATGGGCACGCCCACGGACTGGTCGTCGGCGTTCATTACGGCCTGGAAGACTCCGTTCCGAGCGAACGTGACAGGCGAGCCCAGAGGGGCAACACGCCGATGAGTGGGCATGAAGTGCACGCCGTTGTCATCCATGCGGAGGACTCCGAGCGGTCGGCCTTGGACCCGGTAGATCAACTTCGTCTGTCGAATGTTCTCGGGGATCGTGTACTCGGAGGTGCGGATATTCCTCATTACGTAGTCGGTCCCAAGGTCCGTCGCCAGACTGCCCCCAGGGGTAACCGTGGTGATCCGCACGAGTAGGGCCTCGTTGTCGTGGTCCAGACGCACGAGCACGGGCATGCCGATGATGGGCTTGGAGGGATAGTCCGGGCTGTGCATGAACAGCAGGTCGGCGGTCGGGGTGATGCCTCCCGACTTGAACCCGTAGAAGGTTCCCACGATGTCTCGCTCGTTGAAGAGGGTCACCTGCTGTACCTCCGACTTGCGTAGTCGACCGCTAGCACCTGGGAGTCCAGAACTCGTCGTTGTTCCGGGGACACCGACTTGCCCACGCTGTCAAGGAAGGCGTCCCGCAGGAGTTCGGCATCCATCTTGGTGATCTGGGCTCCGGCGTCCGCGTCGATGAGTGTCTGCGGATAGGTGGGGATCGGGTAGGACTGCTTGGTGTCGCGCAGAAGGCAGCCGAGGATTTCGTCTGCTCTGTCGCTCTGCCAGTGCAGGGTGTCCACAGTCCATACGGGGTCGTCGTGCTCTCCGCCAAAGCGAGCGAAGTGCATGGCACCGATGTTAAACTTCGGGTCCTCCAGGGTTGGGGAAAGCGACCCGTGTGCCTTGTCGACGGTATCCGGCAGACGGATGTACTCCGGCCATTGGTAGACGGCCTCCTGCAACTCCATGGGGATGGGAGCGACGTAAGGCTGACCGAGAGGGAACACGTTCTGGAGGGTCATGGCGAGGGCATAGCGGGCGTGCACCTCCGAAGACTTCGCGACACCGACCAAGAAGACATCTCGTTTACGGCGCGCCTTCAGGTCCGCCACTCGGTCGCGGACAAGGCCGCCCATCACCGTGAAGTAGTCGTGGGCGAAGATTTTCGACCGAAGCAGGCCATCGCGCAGGATGACGCTCATCCGCTCCGCCGGGTCGCGATAGCAGATGAGATCATAGATGGCCGCCCATTCGCAGAGGTCCCGATACACGGTCATCCAGCCGCTCGACGGCGGCTTCTTTGGGGTGACGCCGGGAGGGAGCGGTGACGGAATCATGGGGGACAGTTCGCCGAGCCGGATGGGCCCCGTCCGACCTCTTCGAAGGTTCTTCAGGGTTGGACCGCCATCCACCGCCTTTCCCAGGTCTTCCATGAGTCGACCAAGGGGGGTCTTCTCATCGAGGTGGCGCTGTGACAGGTCATCAGTGTCATCACGCGGTCCGATGACATCGAAGAACAACTCCTCGCCCGAGGAATCGACCACTCGGATCGCTCCCAGTGACATGAACGGGAATGCTTCGATGGGCGCATGACCACCATCCGCAGCGACAACCGAGTTCACGGTTGCCTGGAAGGGGCGGATCACACGGGCTCCCGGCTTGATCTTGTCGGCCTGAGCCTGCGCTTCTGCGAAAAGCCCCATGTTGCGATCAACACCGTCCTGGACCTTGGCAACAGCGAGTTGCCAACGCTCGTCGTCAAACATGCTGATGACGCTACCTTTCACCGCCGACATTTCGCGGTTGCTTCAGCACTGCCAACAGATCGACTTCTTTGGCGTAGTCCCCAGCCTGGTTGCCCATCTGGACCGCTTGACGTGCCTTCACGGCTGGCTGCCCGGCGTCGCGCACCCTGGTGATCTTCCAGCCCGCCTCCGCCCCCTCCAGGGAGCGGCGCAAGATGGTTTCGGGCGTGGCGCTCTTCACACTCGGGAGGGCCCCGAACCTTACTGCGAGGTGGGCCCCCTCGTTGCAACGCTTGGCCGCTGCCTTCCACACCTTCGCAAGGTCGGCAACGAAGTCGTCCTCGCTTGAGTGACTCACCTGACCCGCCACGCTGTAGTCCACGGCGGCGGGGCCACCGAGGAACCAGTTCCTCAACCACTGGTCTGGTAGGTAGGTGTACATGCGGTAGTAGGGAGGACTGGTGATCACCCAATCGAACCGCCGCGCTAAGCGCCCGAGTACGTCCGCCGCCTCCCCCAAGTGCACGTCACCGAGCACTGCGGGGGGAACGGCAGCCAGCGTGTACTGGATGCGACGCACCACCGTGGAACGCACATTCACATACGTCGGTCGCTGCTCATGCTTGGTCCAGTACCGCACGGCCGCGTCCGGCTTGGTCGCGTAGCTTCGGGGCATCTGGTTGGACAGGTAGGTCGGTTCTCCCTTTCTCAGGGGTCCGTGCAGGATGCCCAGGACCACGGCACGCAGCACGTTGGCCGCAGCGTCGTCGGCGGGCCGTCGCGCCAGTCCCTCACGGAGCGCGCAGAGTTCGGCCAGGGTTTTCGGGTGATAGCACAAGTCCCAGAAGGCACCCGTGGGGAGATCACCTGCTGGTTGCGCGTTCTCCAACAGCGATACGACGAGGGCCTCGACGGCAGCGGTGTCAGTATCTGCGATCTTCGCCGCCGCGATGGCGGCGGCAACGGGGTTGGAGTCGATGCCCACCGCGGGCATGCCCAGAAGTCGCGCTGCGAAGAGTGTCGTTCCACGACCGCAGAAGGGATCGAGCACCCACTGGGAACGCTTGGCGTACCTCAACCGCCCCAACGGGAAGTCCAACGGGAACATCGTGAAGTACGGACAGGCCGTGTTGAGTCGATGGAGGGTCTCGATGCCCGACGAGGTGCGGGGCTCGCCAGACCTCCGCGCCTGCCGCGCGACTGGGCTCGCGACAGCCAGGCTCACCGTCACAGACTAAGCGAGACGGTCGGACCGATCAATCTTTACCGGTCGCGTCGGCACGGCTACTCTCACCACGTGCCCGGCGGCAGGAAGACGCGAGACGGGAGTGACTACCGCGAGGACGCCCGAGCACTAGGTGCGGCGATCCGAGAACTACGAGAGGCGCGAGGTCTGACACGCGAAGCGGTCGCCACCCGATCAGGCATCTCCGTCTCGACGCAGCAGAAGATCGAAGTCGGCCCGGTTGTAGAGCCCGGCTACTTCACCATCGTGGCCCTGTGCCAAGCCATGGGCGTCAGCATGTCGGTCTTGGATGACCTGTGCAGGCAGAAGGCTGGTCTGTCGACAACTCCAGAAGGGTCCTACCGACCAAGAACTGGGCGCAGTCCTCATCCAACGTGAGGCCGGAGTCTCTGAGCCTGGAGGCCACGGCACGACCTGCCGCCAGCGTGATCCGGATCCACGGCAGTTGCGCCAGGTCTGGGCTCCATCAAGTAGCCATCTCGCGGGATCACTCCGGTGACGTCCCTCCGGCGTGGTTGGGATCAGCCTGTCCGGGGCTCGCCTCGACGGCGGCTGGCAACTAATCCAACAGTCACGGCATACGAAAGAAGGCCGGATGACTCCCGATCGAGTCATCCGGCCTTCAGTGTGGTCTTCCGTACAAAGGTGGGACAGGCTTCTACGCAAACGGCCCTGGGTGTCCGGAGGGGGACTTGAACCCCCACGCCCGTTAAGGGCACTAGCACCTCAAGCTAGCGCGTCTGCCATTCCGCCACCCGGACGAGGGTGTGGACGACCGCCATCGCAGCGGCCTCGCGAGCCGGAACGATAGCACGGGGGCGGACCGGCCCACGAACCGAGTCGGCGGCGCTGCGGCAGGGCCAAGGTGGGCCCCCGGAGTAGGCGCCCCGTCCCCCGTCGACGCCCTGGCGGCCACGAGGTCCGCCCACCCGGCCACTAACCTAACCCAGTGGCCACGAGCGTGTACCTCGCCTCCACCGAGAGTCAGTCCGGCAAGTCCGCCATCGCCGTGGGCCTGCTCGACCAGCTCAGCCGAGGCGTCCAACGGGTGGGCGTCTTCCGACCCCTCATCCGCGCCGAAGATCCCGCCGAGGACCACGTCCTCGTCCTCGCGCTCTCCCGGGTCGACCCCACCGCGGACCCCGCCGACCACTTCGGGGTGACCTACGACGAGCTGCACCACCACCCGGACCGGTCCATGTCGACGATCGTCGACCGGTTCCACGCCGTGGCCTCCCGATGCCAGGCCGTGCT
>APMI01001864.1_pt1 | contig 13766 bp, 13 predicted proteins | sample 667938 | NCBI WGS metagenome assembly APMI01 (sample SAMN01084076, study PRJNA167559) | wastewater metagenome | biome: Wastewater | place: Denmark: Ejby Moelle, Odense | collected 2011-11-28 | reverse complement strand
TGTTATCAAAAAAATTATCGCGTCCACAGTGGTGCAGCCCGTACCATGTGTCTACCAGAATATTGTTAGTCGCCACAAACCCCGACTCGCAATCGTCGTAATAAATCGCTACCGTAAACCGATGATCCGGCGTACCAATATCGCTAAACCAGTTGCGGTTGAGCACATTGCCGCGCTCTGTCCAGTCGCGCCCACAGTAGAATGCTCCGGCGTCAGAATTGTCGAGCACGCCGTGGTGGATCCAGTTGTCCTGGATCAAGTGGTCGTTGCCGCGCAGTATGATCAGAGCGTGCGGCGAATTATAAATATTGTTGTGCAGCACCTTTGCGCCGACACCGTTGATATCAACGGCCGGATTGTAATTTGGCACGCGCAGGCTACAGTCGTACACTCGACTGTACTGCAAGGTATTGTTGCCCGGCATCAGCGTCGGTCGGTCACCGCCCGACAGGCTCACGCCCACCGTGCCGATGTCGTGCACGGTCACGTTATCGAGCAGTGTATCAGTGGCGTCATTGAGCATAATGCCCGCATTTAGATGGGCGGCCGTGAGGTTGCGCAGCGTGATGTGGCTACTGCCCGAAATCGTGTAGCCATGAAATCGCCCCTCAGCGACACCGATACCGTCAAAGGTAAGATACGACGTATAGTAGCAATGGATGATAGTAGTATTGATTGTCGTCACACTCGCAGTAGTGCCGGGCACAAAATACGCTTTGCGGTTTGCGGTGTCGATATAGTATTCATTTGGCGAGTCTAGCGCCTGCGGAAGATTGAATATATAGTAGCGTCCAATACTCGTGTCGGGCGTCCCAACGCCCCAGTTGCTGTGCGCCTGGGCGGTGATAGTGCCCGCACCGGCATCGATGCTCGTCACATTCATAATTTGCGACGCCCACTGGTAGACAATCTCGGCACACAGCCGTGCATCGCCGGTCGCACCGGCCCAGCTAAGTACAGTAGCATCGGTGGTTTTTAGTACCACAGGCGAATTCATGTCGCTCGCCGTCGAGCCGGCCTGCACGGGCAGCCAGCCGTTATTGGGGTAGCGGGCGAGTGTTAGCGCGGCGCCATCTACCACGATCGTCGCACCTGTCGCGGTCCAGCTGTCACGATCTTGTGTTTCGACTGGTGTGTCGACCCCCAGCGCCGCCAAGTCTACCATGCATACTTGGCTGCGAATATTACCAGGGAATAGCGTGGCCATTGCCGGTGGTACCGCCTGGTAGGCGCTGGGCGGGATGGCGACCGATCCTGTCAGAGTGACCGGCCCACCAACGGCGCGCCAAATTACCGGCGACGCTGCCGTACCGCTATCGCCGGCAACAAAATCCACGCTTGCCGACTGCGGGTAGGTGCCCGCCATCACGTTGACCGCAATGCCGCCTACTGGCCGGCCTGCAGCGATGATGCTGCGTACTTTGTTACGCGCGGCGACAATGGTCGCAAGTGGGGCAGCCTGCGTGCCAGGGTTGTTGTCGTTACCACTTGTCGCCACCCACACCGACACCCTCGGCCCTCGACTGGCTCGCTTCATGCGGGTAGCTGCAATGCTCATGGTTACTAGTATGGCAGAATTCTTGCCTAAACAAAAGGCTATAGTATCCTCATATATAGCCAAGCCCAGGCACCTCGGGTATACTATATTCATGATTACTCAGCCAGCCCCACCGCAGCTCGCAGCCATTCGCAGCGACATGGAGCGCGTACTCACTGAGTTTCTAGCGGACAAAAAGCGTGATGCACAAGCGATTTCGCCGCACTACGAACGATTGTGGCAGGGCATTGAATACATCCTACAAAGTGGCGGTAAGCGGATACGACCCTACATGCTCGCACTGTCATACACCGCCTACGCATCAACAAACGACTACGAAAAAGCTCTACCGGCAGCACTTGCGGTCGAGCTTATGCACAACGCTACATTAGTCCACGACGATTTGATCGATCGTTGACATTCTGCGCCACGGCGTGAATAATATGACAGGAATATATCTAGAGCATTACCAAGCGGTAACGCCCACCTCTGAACGCACCCATTATGCAAATAGCGCCGCGCTGCTCGCCGGGGACTTGTTGCTTTCGTCATCACTAAGCTTACTAGTCGAATGTGCCGCACGCGCCAACCTACCAGCCATACGCATCATGCGTTACGGCGAAAAAGCAATCTTTGAAGTGTGTGGCGGTGAATTACTTGACACCGAGGCGGCTTTTATGAACGACCAACGCGAAAGTCCGCTGGTAATTGCGCGCGCCAAAACATCGAGCTGCTCGTTTGAGGCGCCGCTCGCAATTGGCGCAGCACTCGGGGGTGCCGACGATGAGCAAATCGCCCTGCTTTCCCGGGGTTTTGGCAACGCGCTCGGTCAGGCGTACCAACTACAAGATGACCTGCTGGGCGTATTTGGCAACACACAGCTGACTGGCAAAAGTACCGACAATGATATTCGCGAAGGCAAATATACCTACCTGGTTGAGCAGTTTTATACCCGCGCCAAGACCGAGGCGATTGCGCAATTTGAGCAAGCATTTGGGCGCCAGAACGCCACAACCGAACAACTGGCGACCACCAAGCGAGTCTTGAAAGAAAGCGGGGCGATTGAGCAGACGCAGGCAAAAATTGCACAATTAGTTAAGGAGGCCGAGGCGAGCCTCGCGCAAACAGCTATCCCCGATGCGCACCGCCAAGCCTACAAGCAACTCATCAATCGCTGCGTGCAGAGGCCTTCGTAGTGGAGCTCTACCGCGACACAGCCTACCAGCTGAGCGAGCTGCTCACTAAGCGCTATTCGACGTCATTTAGCATGAGTTCGCGGCTATTCAGCGCTCGCATTCGCCGCCATATTTATGCCATCTATGGGCTGGTCCGGATTGCCGACGAAATCGTGGACACTTACCAGGGCGACGACCAGCTTGCGCTGCTGGATGCGCTCGAGCAAGAAACGTGTCGCGCCATCCATCAGGGCCATAGCGCCAATCCGATCGTGCATGCTTTTGCACTAACTGCACAAAGCTACGATATTCCGAACGTATTAATCGAGCCGTTTTTTGCAAGCATGCGAATAGATGCGCGAGGCGATTACCAGCCGGCAGACTACACGCGCTACATTCATGGCTCGGCAGAAGTAATTGGGCTGATGTGCCTACGGGTATTTTGCGAGAATAACAAGCAGCAGTACAAACAGTTAGCGCCGGGAGCGGCCTCGCTTGGTGCGGCCTACCAAAAGGTGAATTTTTTGCGCGACATCGCCAGTGACCATGAGCAATTGGGGCGGATGTACTTCCCGGACACCACTTTTGCGGCATTTGATGACATCGCCAAACGAGCGATCGAGCAAGATATCCGGGAAGATTTTGCACGCGCTCGCACCGCGATCGAGCAATTGCCCGCTAACGCGCGCATCGCCGTAGCGACCAGTTATCATTATTACGAAGCATTGCTCGCGCAGATTGAATCGACGCCGGCGAATGAGCTAAAGCGGCGACGAGTGCGGATTAATAATGCACGCAAGCTACGGCTACTGCTCGTAAGTATAGCGACTGGTGGGCGCGTATGAAAAAAGTCGTAATCATTGGCGCTGGGATTGGCGGGCTAGCAACGGCAGGTTACCTGGCAAAGGCCGGCTACGATGTCAGAATTTATGAGCAGCTTGACTATGCCGGTGGGCGAGCTGGAACGCTCGACATGGATGGGTTTCATTTTGACATTGGGCCGTCGTGGTATTTGATGCCCGAAGTATTTGAGCATTATTTTGCATTGATGGGCACCACGGCCGCTGAGCACTTAGGTTTGGTGCAACTTGACCCGGCGTACAAAGTATTTTTTGGCAGCGGGAAGCCGATTACCATTATGGCCGATCAAGCCTGCAATGTGTGTACGTTTGAGGCAGTCGAGCCGGGCGCAGGCGCCGCCCTAACACGATATGTAGCCCAATCGAGCGATATCTACGATGCATCACTCAGGCACTTTTTGTACACCAATTTCCAGTCCCTTCGCGACCTACTGAAGTGGGATGTCATAAAGCGTGCCCCTACGCTACTGCGCCTAACCACCTCGTCGTATGACCACGAGGTACGGCGGTTTGTGCACAGCAGCCGCTTGCAGCGCGTACTCGAATATTCGACCGTGTTTCTGGGTGCTTCGCCGTTTGACACACCGGCGATTTATACACTCATGGCGACGCTTGATTATCGCGATGGCGTATTCTATCCGAAGGGCGGCATCGCCACACTTGTGGACACAATGCGTCGACTTGCCGAGCAGGCCGGCGTGAAGATTGTGTACAACGCACCAGTCAAAAATATCATCGTAGAGCAGGGGAGCGCCCGAGGGATTGTACTTAATAATGATACGCGCGTGGAGGCTGACATCGTGGTGTCTAACGGCGACATGTACCACACCGAGACCGCACTGCTTGAGGCGCATTACCAAACCTACCCAGAGCGCTACTGGAAAGCTCGTAACCCTGGCCCGAGTGCGCTTATGATGTACCTGGGCGTACGCGGCAAACTACCGGAGCTCGAACATCATTCGCTGCTATTTGTAGATGAATGGCACGAAAACTTTGATGCTATTTACCACCATAAGCGCGCACCGCGACCAGCATCGATCTACCTATCGCGTGCCACGGCCACCGACCCCCACTTTGCGCCCGATGGCCACGAAGCGCTAGTGGTGCTAGTGCCTTTCCCGGCCGGCATCGAGCTAAGCCACGATGAGTACGAAACGCTGGCCGATGAGTACCTGTCAGACATCGAAAAGATGACGGGAATTAGTGACTTGCGGGAGCGAATCGTCAGCCGGCAGCTAATGACACCCGACGATTTTGGCACGCGCTACCATGCCTGGCAGTACGGCGCACTGGGGCCAGCACATACATTGCGCCAGACCGCGATATTTCGTAGCCGCAACAAAAGCAAAAAAGTCGCCAATTTATACTACGTAGGTGGCAGCACCATTCCGGGCATTGGCATGCCGATGGTGACGATCGGTGCTGAGCTGGTGTACAAACACATCGTGAGTGATCGGCGGGGCGGACCAGTGGACTCAATCGAAAGGCACGTGGCGTAATGCAAAGCTTTACGTATTTGGCTGCGTTGGTGTTCTCGCTATTTGGCCTAGGCATCTTAGACCGCCGCTATCAACTCGCGCTGTGGCACGACGCCAGGCGCACGCTCAAAACAATCGCGGGAGCGGGGAGTGTGTTTATTGTCTGGGACCTCGCCGGGATAGGCCTCGGGATTTTTCGCCATGGCAACGGGCCGTATAGCTTGCCGGCGCGGATCATGCCGGAATTCCCGCTCGAGGAGCTATTTTTCATTGTGCTACTTTGCTACACAACACTGCTCGTCTACCGGGGGATCGAACGATGGTCTCGCTGACTTACTTGGCGCTTAACTGCGCGATAACGTTTGCGGCGGTTACGCTGCTTGGCGTCAAACTACGCTGGCCCAGCCACAGGGTATGGGCTCTTTCGCTATTGCTCGTTGGCCTAACGCTATTATTCGATACGCTCATTATCGCTACTGGTAATGTTGCCTACGACCCAACAAAATTACTTGGTATATTCGTGGGCATTGTACCAATCGAGGATTTCGGCTATACCATACTCGCCATCATTATTATCCCGGCATTGTGGCGCCGATTTGACACAAGGAGGAACCATGTTCGCGACAATTAAAAAACTATTCTGGATATCCAGGCCGGTCTCGTGGGTCAATACAGCGTTTCCATTTGCGGTAACCTACCTGGTAGCGAGCGGGCGCATTGATGCCATGTGGATGGTCGGTACATTGTTCTTTTTGATACCCTATAACTTATTTATGTATGGCATTAACGACGTATTCGACTACGAATCCGACATACGCAATCCGCGAAAGGGCGGCATAGAAGGCATGCGCGAACAGCGCAGCTTTCACCCGACGATTGTGCGCGCAGCGACTATTACGACGGTTCCGCCCGCGCTGTACTTGCTATGGCAGGGTACTGCGACGTCAAACATAACCCTTTTGGTATTGCTATTTTTGGTGCTCGCATACTCAGCTGCGCATCTGCGATTCAAAGAAATTCCGTTTGTTGACTCAGCCACTAGCAGCGCACATTTTGTCGGACCAATGGTGTATGCCCTTACGCTAACGACCTTTCCGGCCCATATCTGGCTACTGGTCGGTGGATTTTTTTGCTGGGGTATGGCATCGCACGCGCTTGGTGCCGTACAAGACGTCATACCAGACCGCAAAGCCAAGATCGCGTCAATCGCCACTGTACTTGGTGCCCGCACCACCGTCAGAAGTGCGGCACTGCTCTATGGTCTCGCATGCGCATTGGTCGCATTATATGGCGGAAACGCAGCTTTCATCGCGCCCGTAGGGCTATTCTATATCGCAAACGTACTGCCATATTGGAATATTGACGACAGACGATCTAGTGACTGCAACCTCGCCTGGCGACGGTTTATTTGGCTCAATCTATTCACCGGGTTTGTGGTAACGATAGTACTGATTATTGGGTAAGCTGCTCGCCACAGGTAACGCACGACCTGCAGCTCGTCGCTTATGCTTGCGCGTACGACCTGCTTCAGCGTATGCTAGATTCACTATGGAACGTCCAACTCCCCGCCGCGAGGTATTGCAGTGGCGCGACATTCGCGATACTAATCCGATCGACCGGCCAAGCGACGAATTGCTCGCCATACTACAGACGATACAGTACAAATTACAGACAGGGTTTTTTGATGCGGCGACGCGCATGGAAGCGGCATTACTGGTTCGCACGCTGCAGTTCGAGCTGGGGTGTCGCGAAAAAGAAGCGGCTGATTTTCGCCTACAGCTCGACCAGGACACGCTGGTCGCCCTTGCATCACTCGGAAATGCCTGCCGATAGACGCCTCGCAAGCTAATATTTTGACGATTTTTCAGTTGTCAAGCCCTTAGTACTTATGCTACACTACAAGTAATTCCAGAGTGAGCCAAAACGGCAAATAACTAGGGGGCACAACAATTAAACCATTTGCGATTTCGCGATTTTGGCAACGACGCACGTATGCGGCGGCTATTATTTGGGCGATCGCGATTGGCGGCATGTATGCTGCATCGCTGTCGCCCGACATCAAGGCGCAGTTTGGCTACCTGAGCGTCTCGCTCGTTCCGCTTATCGCGGGCGGCGTCGCGGCCGTCGTCGGTGTCGCTTGTATGGCGTGGATGCCGCCACGGCGGTTTGTGGCCCCTATATTGCTCCTGATATATGCGGCCGTTGTCACCAGTATCGCCGCACTGATCCTCGAAAACGGCGGCGTGCAGCATTCGCCATACCTGTTTTTGTGGTCGATTGCCAGCGTGGTCGCGTTTGCCCTCGGGGCGGGCGCCGCGATGATCGTGGCGGGTGGCACTTTTATGTATCTGATGTGGCAGTCGCTGCAGCACCAACTGGGATTGCTCGACGTCATTATTCTCAGTATTTCGACGTTTTTTCCGCTAGTTATCAGCTACACACTATGGGGGCATCGTACGCCGACGGGCAAAGAAATCGACCCCGAGGAGCGTAATTATCACGAGCTGGCCAGCGAGCTACGCCAGGTGGCTGGCAAGTCCGAGGTAGTGATCAACGCCATCGACGACGGTGTCATCGCGCTCGATAGCCAAGGGATTGTCGAGCTGATCAATCCTGCCGCTCAGCGCATGATTGGCTGGGGCAAGCACGACGCGCTAGGGCTCAATTACAAATCGGTACTCAAGCTAGTTGATGCCCGCAACCAAGACATGACCGACGCAAACGACCCCATCGCAAAAACTCTCGCCACCAACCAATCAACCGTCGACGAGACGCTAAGCCTGGTCACTAGTGCCGGCAAACACATGATACTATCGATTGTCGCCACTCCTGTGGGGCAGCTCGGGGCAGGGGTGATTGTGGTATTCCGCAATGTCACCCAGGCCAAGGCCGAGGAGCACGAGCAAGCAGAGTTTATCAGCACCGCCAGCCACGAAATGCGCACGCCCGTGGCCTCGATCGAAGGCTATTTAGGCCTAGCGCTCAATCCGGCTACCGCCACTATCGACGACAAAGCCCGCGACTTCATCAGCAAGGCCCACGCCGCCGCGCAACACCTCGGGCATTTGTTCCAAGACCTGCTTGATGTCACCAAGGCCGATGATGGGCGCATCGTCAGCAACCCCCAAGTGATCGATCTTATCCCGCTGGTATCAGAGGTCGTCGAGGGCTTTGCGCCACAAGCTACCGACAAGCAACTCCACTTGATCTTCAACCCTACCTCTGGGGTGCGCTCTGCTGGCAATGTCAACCCGATTTATTACATCGACGTCGATGTCAGCCATTTCCGCGAAGTCATCTCTAACCTCGTCGAAAACGCCATCAAATATACCGCCGAGGGCGAAGTTGTCGTCGATATCGAGGGCGACGATAGCCATGTCACGATTAGTGTGCGCGACACCGGCATCGGCATCCCCAAAGAAGACCAGTCACATCTGTTTCAAAAGTTCTATCGCGTCGACAACAGCGATACCCGCACCATCGGCGGCACCGGCCTGGGCCTGTATCTGTGTCGCAAGCTTACCGAATCGATGAGCGGCCGTATTTGGGTAGAGAGTGAATACCGAAAGGGCAGCACCTTCTACCTCGATTTCCCACGCCTTTCGCAAGAAGAAGCCATGCGTCGTATCGACGCCGCCGCTATTAATGCAGCTGTGTTGCCAGCCACTCATATGCAGGCAACGCCAGCGACCCAACCGACCACGACTACCACCGCTTTGCCGCCCGCACAGCCCGCCACTCAGCCGATGGCTGCAACACCGGTAGCAACGGTAGCAGCAGCGCCGGTTGCCCCAATTGCCGCGCCTACTCCGATTGCTGTCGCCACACCCATATCGCAGTCTATCATCCCAGCCCAGCCGGTCGTAACCGTCCCGCCGGCCACTACCACCCCTGTTGTCGTAGCACAGCCAGTTGCCGCCGTGCCGCCACAGCCCGTGCCCACGCCACCGCCCACCGTCACTCCCACCGCCCAGGCCGCCACACGTCCGGCACCAGCGCTTGTCACCGATAGGCAGGTACTCTCATGAATAAATTAGCCAAAACACTTACGGTTGTAGTACAATGGAGGTAATATGACAAAAATTCTACTAGTTGAGGACGACAAAAGTTTACGCGAAATTTACGGCGTCCGACTGTTGGCCGAGGGCTATGATATCGTGTCAGCAGGTGACGGCGAGGAGGCACTCGCCATGGCAATCAAAGAGCGTCCGCAGCTCATCGTCAGCGACGTTATGATGCCAAAGATCAGCGGGTTCGACATGCTCGACATCCTGCGCAGTACTACCGAGACAAAAAACATCAAAGTCATCATGATGACCGCCCTGTCAAGCGAAGATCAGCGCCAGCGCGGTGTGGCGCTTGGTGCCGACCGCTATCTTGTCAAGTCGCAGGTAGGCATCGAAGACGTCGTGCGCACCGTGCACGAAGTGCTCGAAGACAAAAACCCGCCTACGCCGTCGGCTACCACCGCAGCACCTGCAACGGGCGCCGATCCGAGCACTGTCGCCGCAGCACCTGTAGCCCCAGTTGCCCCCGAGGCTCCCGCGCCCACCACTATGCCGCCCGCAGCCGCTCCTGCCGCCGCACCCACTGCCGAGCCGGTAGCGCCAGCTGCTACGCCGCTACCGCAACCGACCGCTCCATTTTCGACACCCCGGCCGTCCAACCTAGGTGATCGCGTTATTCAGCCGCTTGAGTCTAATCCCGCCACCGAGAAAGATTACAGCAGCCTGATGGACGTCGAGCTCACCAAAGCCGCCACCGAGACGCTCGGCTCGTCGCCGCTCCCACCCGAAGCTACCATGCCGACGCCGTCCGAGCTACCGCCTGCGCCTGTTTTTAACGCGCCACCCCTTAGTGCCGCCCCTGTAGCACAAACTACCGAGCAGGCTACCGAGCCGACTTTGCCGGCAGCCGCGCCCGAAGATATCATCGGCACCGCGCCAAGCCCCATCGCACCTGCTGCGCCCGTCGCTACCTCAATACCCGTGTCTAGCACCGATGAGGGCCCCGATCCACTCGCCGATTCCCAGTCGCTTAAGGACCAAGCAAGCGCTACGGCCGCTCCTGCGCCTACGCCGCTCATGCCCGACGCCCCACTCCAGCCTACAGAGCCAACCGCCGAAGAAGCGCCGGCCACTAGCGTTCCACAGCTGCCAACCGATTTTGTACCGCCCGAATTCGAAGAAACCAATCCTGCGCGCCCACCGCAGCAGTAGGGTATACTAGGGGCAGTGGATACCGACTCGCAGCGACTCAACAAATTTCTCGCCCTGCATTTAGGGCTGTCTCGTCGTGAGGCCGACCAAATGATCGAGGCTGGTCGCGTACGCATTGGTACCGCGGTCGCGCAGCTCGGTGCTCGTATTACGGCCACCGACTCCGTATCTGTCGACCATCAGCCGGTGAGCGCCAACACGCCACACCAGTATTTATTGTTTCACAAGCCTCGCGGGTATGTCTGCTCACGCAAGCGCCAGGGGACAAGCGAGACTATCTACGCGCTCCTGCCGCCCCAGATGCATGCGCTTAAGCCTGTCGGTCGGCTCGATCGCGATAGCTCGGGCCTATTGCTGCTCACCAACGACGGTGAATTTGCGCACCAGATGACACACCCTAGCTTTCACAAGACCAAGGTATACGAGGTCACGATCGATCACGACCTCGCACCGCTCCACCAGCAGATGATCGCCGACTACGGCGTCGAGCTCGAAGACGGCCGTAGCCAATTCGCTCTGATGCGCCTCGCTGACGACGACCGCCGCCACTGGCAGATCACCATGAGCGAAGGCCGCAACCGCCAAATTCGCCGCACCTTCGCCGCGCTCGGCTACACCGTTACACACCTCCACCGCACGCAATTTGGCAGCTATAGCCTCGGCGATCTAGCTAGTGGTCAGTGGCGCAGTATTGCTCCGTAACTAAAACCCCACGATACTCGTGGGGGATAATAGCAAGTTAGTGCGGAGTTGGCGAGCGCGTAGTACCATAGGCGCCCGCGCCCGCCAACTCGTTGTCATGCCTAGGCCGGACACTCCGGAAGCGGATGATCTGCCCCAGTGAACCTATTAGTGTCTGAGTCGGTGTTTGCTCGGCGCAGCTTCTCCATAATACGCCGAGAAACCCCCGCACGCTTCATCACGTCTTCAAGCCCATCCTTGTCAACGAACATGTTACTCCTCGTGATCTATGCAGTCAGCAATGACACCGTATAATCTATCATAATCCAGCGGATACGTCAATCGCTTGGCCACCATCCACCCCAATAGGTTGCACTGTGCGACCTGCGCCGCTCTTGTCATAGTCATAGGATTCTTCTCGGCAAATGCCATAGCGCTCGGCCACTCTGTCGCCCAAAACCCTGGCGATAAGGTACCATCGGCCGCTACATCAACTTCGCGCAGTACCGACATTGCTACATGCGCCGCTGTCAATCCCGCCTCGACTACCGCATGCTCACGCAATGGCTTGCGCTCTTGGTTTGCCAGCCTATGCATCACCGCGGCATAGGCAACCAGCACCAACGCTGCCATATCAGCTGCCCGACGCTGCCGATAGGGCTGATCCACCTGGCAGCGCTCGACAATATCGACTAAATCCTCGTCTTTCGTATAGGTCACTCGAATCAGTTCCTCCACCCAGTCATATATCAACACAATATCTGGCTCAGTCATCTCATTACACAGCAGTGCATTCATCAGCCGTGGGTCGTTATCAAGCAGCGCAAGCACTCGATCAGCTACAAATTCACTCATGCGGTGTAGTAATGATTCTGGATAATCAAACAACTCATAGGCCGCAGTGGTGTACGATACCGAATCGGGCGCAAGTGTCCAGGCACGCTCATTTAGCTGCATGGCGCTGGTTTGCAGCCCAGTGTTGACGATTGTCGTCAGGGCAAGGGGAGCGTAGTCACGCAGATCATCAAGCAGCTCATATGCGTCCTCTACCTCATCAGAAAACTTCTCGGTACTTAATGGCCCCGATAGCTTGAAATTCGGATCAATTTGGGCCCATCGACCATTCATCAGCCGCACCATGCTCGTCGCGTGGTATGTATAATATTCGGACATAAACTCCTGAATTGCATAGGGCCGATATAGTACATCATCAGTAATCGCACTGTCGGGCGCTATCCGCACCGCCGAAGCCGCGAGCAGCATAGCGGTCTCGGCCGTACACCGTAGATCACTCTCGTATGCCTGCAGAGCCACAGTTGTATGCAGTGTTTTTGCGCCGGTTTTCTCTAGAAAGCTAGCCGCCAATATACTGACCCCTAGACACGTCGGTGGTACTTGTATATCGGGGTAACCGCCCATCAGCTTTGGTGATATTCGGATCGGGTGATACCACGGGGTTTGGCCATCATCTATATCAATTGCCGCCGCTTCACAGATTGCTCGTAGTCGCCCATCAAGCCACGACAGCACGGTCAGCTGCTCCTCTACACTTGTAGCCGCACGAAACTTCTCGACCTGCGCATCGGCATCCTCACCCAACACCTCGTAATACTCTTCCAGAAGCGCCTGGCCAAACTGTTCGGCCCACGCGGCTACCTTTGGATTTTGCTCATGGCTACCAAATTGCTCTGGCAAACGTAGCGGTGTATCGGTGTTAATATACCCACCATCCAACATATACGGCAGCTCCTGTCCATAGGTGATATCTGTCGCAGCCTTCATCCCGACCAGCCCTAGCTTCGCCACCAGCGCCCGCCGTGGATCATATTCCGCACAGTCAGCCGTAAACTCCAGGGGCATCGACAGGCACAACTGCTCCGCCACGGCACGCACCTCATCAAACTCCCTGTCTGCCGCCACCCGCTCGACAATCCGGCTTGTCGGGTCTAGCTGTCGCAGTCGCACATTTTGGCCAATCATGATTTTGATATCTAATCATCAAAAATAATTTTAGTCAAGATTTTGGCTATCACATCGCTTATGCTCGCTACAGGGGTGTTTTTCTGATATAATTAGTACCAAATGGCAACCAAACTACCTACAGTCGCTATCATCGGACGTGCTAACGCGGGCAAAAGCTCGCTGTTTAATCGTCTGGTGCGCGCGCAGCAGGCCATCGTCGCGCGCGAGGCCGGCACCACGCGCGACAATGTCATCGGCAAGGTCACCTATCGTCGCACCCCGGCGACGACCGACGATACCGAGGACGCCATCAGCGAATGCTGGCTGGTCGATACCGCCGGCCTCAAGGATCCACAGGACGAGTTCGAGGCCAGCATCCAGCAGCAGATCGACGAAGCGGCCGATGCCGCCGACGTCATCCTGGTCGTCACCGACAGCACCGAGTATCCCGGCGACGAGGACCGCATTGTCGCCAAAAAAGCCCTCAAAAGCAAAAAACCTGTCATCCTCATCACCAACAAAGCCGACCTAAAAGGCAGCCTGCCCGACGAAGAATTCCGCCGCCTCGGCATCAAAGACATCATCCGCACCAGCGCCGAGCACGCCAGCGGCATTAGTGATATCCTCGACCGCCTAGCTGAGCTACTACCCGCCGCTATCGCTACCGAGCCCGATTCTGTCACTCGTATCGCGCTGATTGGCCGGCCAAATGTGGGCAAATCATATCTGTTTAACACCCTCGCGGGCAAGCAACAAGCTATCGTTGCTAATGTTGCCGGTACCACCCGCGACCTCAACCGCATCCAGGTTAATTACCATGGTCAAACCCTCGAGCTTATCGATACCGCTGGCGT
>APMI01022001.1_pt1 | contig 13767 bp, 11 predicted proteins | sample 667938 | NCBI WGS metagenome assembly APMI01 (sample SAMN01084076, study PRJNA167559) | wastewater metagenome | biome: Wastewater | place: Denmark: Ejby Moelle, Odense | collected 2011-11-28 | reverse complement strand
CCCGCATTGGAATACCGATATATAGATTGAGCACAAGTACAAGTACAACTTTACAAATCCTACAACGCAATAAATCCCAGCTGCAGTCCAATCCAAAAACAGCATCACCATTATTAAAAATTCACAATATACCAAAACTATCGCCTTAGAGTAGAGCGAACTTAATGAAATATAACTCAGTGTTAATCGAGTATCTACAGTCTAGCAATATTGACATATCGAACAGTTTTACAGAGTTGGATGTGTTCAAAAATAAGTTATTACCTAATCTAGTGTTAGCCAATGGAACCGAATATCAAGAATATACTATGCCGAAGATCATCAATATATGTCTCAATCATCTACAAAAACAATAGTAGAATATCTAAAATAAGTAAGAAGCATAAAAGTAAAAGTAGAAGTAGAAACAAATGTGGTAGTCATTATAAATCAGAGTAAAATAACTGTATAGAAATGTATCAGCTGTGTAAAATATTCTACTTCTACACATTAGTATATCTAAGTTCACATAATAGATGCAGACATAGATATTGAAGCAAGTATAGGAATAAGTCCGAACGATGACAATAATGTAGAAACAACTACTATATTATACTATATGTTTAACTCAAAGCAATAATAAAATACTGCCAAATATAAATACCCGTTTACAGTCCTTAACATCAGCTTTATTATAAAACACTCATAAATCAAAACTGACACTAGTACAGTTAATCCAATGGACTCTGCTGTCATCAATAACAAACCCAAGCGCAAGTTTGAATTCTGCATTGAAACCAATATAGAAAATATAAGCACAATAAAAACATATATTATCACCTGAGCAGTTACTAACTTTGTTGAGAGTACTATAAACTAGATACCGAGTGCTACCAATGCAAGGTGAACTTACCACTAATGGTATTGTGAGAACTATGGCTAATAGAGTCATCAATTTATTTTATAATAGAGCATCAACTGCTAATATGTTTATTCAGGGCATGAATTAAATTGCGAGAATAAGACTATCCACTATGATGCACTATTTTATAGGTACTAAAAACAACCACAATACAGAACATGCATTATTGAATAGCGAGTAAATTATTAAATAAGGATTAACTGTATAGTAGAAAGTCAAATATTTGTGTTGGTTATGGAATAATTAACTTATGCAACATTTTTAACTCAAGTCATTGTATGAGTCAATATCAATTCTCAATCAATCATCATCTAAATAATTCGGATTCAAAGATGTTAATTTAGTTTATCATATTTGCTGGCTTTAGCTTGGTCTCAATGTGTTTAAGAATTATTAATTTGTGCTTGAAACTGTCAATAGTATGCCATATATTCCTAGAGATTTGTAATGGGTGCTATGGAATTATTTAGCTGAGCTCACTAAAAGAAGTGTGAAATCCACATAATCATTACCATCTATAACTTTATCAGGTATACAGAAATAGCACATCCAAAAAACCCTCATAAAAATATCTTCAAGCCCAACAACAACAACAAAGCTATCATTCCAGAAACAGTAATCAGACCGACAGTAGAAAGACCCTCAGATAAGGGATATGGTTAAATTTTTCCATTCCATCAAAGCATGGAGTTTTAAAAATTGTCAATATATAGGTGGGCTTGACTATATGGGCCATTTTGTTGATCATGACAATAAAATTGTATTGCATTGTTTGAGTGAGCATGATTATATTGAAGGTAGTATATCTAACAAACAGAAGAAGAATACAATGAATGAAGAGAATACTACTACTACATAATCATAAAAGATCACTTCCCAATAAAACCCCTCGTAAACACCCGTCCCTCAATCCCCATAAATAAACTAACGACACAATCTAAACATGAGACTCTTACGTGATAATTTCGGATACACAACTATAAACATCAATGTAGATTAGTTTATGAAACTTAACTATAATGAACGAGTGCGATGGCTGGGTTAAAAAATAGGAAAAAATAGAAATATACAAGGATTTATTCATGGCTGATTACTATCTATATCTATTTGTTTATTTATCTCATATATTAAACAGAATATGTAAATAGGATTAGTATGATTAAAATTATCATGTATGTTTACTGGGTAGTCCGTATCTATTAAGCTATATCTCAATTTTTCGATGCTAAATCTACAATTACGTAGTCTTTTTACTATCCTAATTCTGTGTTCGATTTCTACATTTTTTCGCTTCCTCCAAGCCATAAGCATCCTATTTTTTAGAATTTTCCTTATTATTATTATTGTTATTGTTGCCATTCTGCATTTTATTAAACACTCCATAATTCAAGCCAGAATCATTTAGAAATTTGCGTGAAGTTATTTTCTGTTTGTTGCTTGGCGTCAACATTTATTTTGTGGGTCTCATAAAATCAACTAACCCAGATCTCTGGATATTGCTTGATTATTTTACAGTTTTAGTTTCATTTACAGTATAGCTTATGCTGCTTGCATTACTCATATTTTGACTCACTCTTTTTGATTTTGATGATTCACGTTCACGTTAACGTTAACGTTGGGTTTGGCTACCGTTTTGGCTGAATAAATTTGCCATTATTTGGTTATTATTATTAGTTATGCCTTATATTTCGCTATTCTTTTTGGTGTGTGATTTCGCAAATACAGGTATTTATGCATTTTATGTACTAGGTTAAAGTGACCAACTAAAATCAAGACTTTTACTAATATATCTACCTTATTTAATACTATTAATTTTGTGATAATACTGATTAATTTTCTATTCTCTAATATTCTGCGCATTTTATACTAACTTAATGGATTATATGATAGTAATTTAATGTTCATCCTGATTGTAGCCTTAATACGCAACAAACTCTATTTTCTTATTGGCAATAATTAAGGATTAAATCTGAAACCCTGCAGTTTTAACTTAGATATAGTTGGAGTTATCGCGTTATATTGGGAAATTATGGCGCACTGTGTTACGGGTTATTGATATTGAGCTGATTTAGAAGTTCAAATATGTTATATCATCATTATATTAACATTGTTATGTAGTAGCTAGTGATGATATAGGTAATGGGGATAGGGATGGGGGTTATTAGAAATTTAAGGGAGGGATTATTTGTTATTGAATTGAGGGTACTGATGAGACTGATGATGTTGAGGAGTCTAAGCATACTTTATTATCGTTTGGCTTTTATGTTTTTATCAATGCGCATTGAATATCGTATATCATGTACTTTTTCTAAATTGATCATAATCATACCTCAAAAATAAACCCATCGCGAGTGAGCAACACTCTAATCTTCTGACTATTACCTCCTTTCTCATTATAATTAGTAGACAGTCTAACACTGGGTGAATGCTTATGTTGAATCTTATGCTGCTTGTTAGTGGATGATTAGCGTAGTCCTTTATTGATGGAGAGGCCCTTGTTTGTGGAGTCTCGTCTGCTGTTCATGGGATCTACTGGATTTTAATTAAAGTATACGATTTTTTTGCTTCTCATAGAAGGATTATATTCCATATCATATCGAAGGTATTAAAAATAATTGGCAAGTAATCAGATATAAAGTAATACATACAGTTTTATCATGTCATACAAATCTACAAGTACCAAATCATAATATGTTCTATTAGATTTGTTTTTTGACTTTGCCAATTTTAATAATAATTAACGCTGTATTTGATAACGAAAGTTGAAAAATTATCATAAATAATAATATAAATCCATAATCGCATATCATAAAAAATGAGTCATCATCAGCAACAACAAAATGACAGCGATTTTTAATCAATGGCATCAGACTAATCAATCGACATCGCCGCTTAGGTCTAACACGCAATCCGCTAGCTACCGAGCCTATAGGATAAAATCCAAGCAATAGCAATCAACACTTACATAATACAGAGGCACTAACTGGATGATAAATTGGATGCCTAAAAATTACAGATATAAAATAAAATGCGGGCACTCTTTAACTCATAAATTTAATAGACTTATGCTATTGTGTAGAATTAATCTGCGTTAACAAATGAGGATTATCTGTTTATTATGTAAAATAAATAATTGTTTAAGGAAGGCTAGCTTGCTATAGTCGAAAGCATGATGAAAGGTGAACATAAAGAAAAGGATAGTAATAACAATAATGTTTTTGAGGATTACTGGCTGAAGTGTATGCTAAATTCTGATATTATCTCATAACAAATTCACGATAAGGATAAATAAGTGCTCAAAAGTTTATATAGAATTACTGCCCATAAGAATTAATAGCAAAAGAAATTAACTATAGTCTTTTTCTTCAAGCCAAACAAGTATTTTCATAATGAAAAACTGCAGAAAGAGTTTAAAATAAAGAAATAAGACGAAGCTGAAAAATCAACTGGTGATGACATTGAATGGAAAGATGGCATGAACTATACCATCACAGTTAAAACTAAAAGTAAGAAAAAAGGAAAGAAAAGTGCTGTAAAAGAATAAACTATCAAAAATCCATCATTTTTCCACTATTTTACTTCCATCAGTTCGATTGGATCATAAAATCCTGATATTAATGAAGATGACGACTGGGATGACTTAATGGAAGACCTATAAGTGCAATATTAACTTGCTGTGCATTTGTATTAAGATTTGATTCCAAAATCACTTGAGTTTTATTTAGGACTGAAACAGCAAGATGAAATTTCATAGGATTAAGACTAAGTTTAACCTATTGAAGAGGAGCAAGATGAAGATTAAGAGTAGTAGAAAGGAGCCAAACACAAATAAAGCGATTAATGAATGATAAATCTGAAAATGAATGAAATATGATCGATTATTTTCAACTGTATTTAACTGAATTAATCTATTAAATTCCGGAGTCAAAAGTTATTTCTTTTTCAACAACGCTGCTTAAAGTAGAGTGAAATGTATAAAATGATAATTATATTTTGATATAGTTTGGAAAGCTGACTACACTAGGCAAGCGTGTTACATTAACAAGATGGATAACTCAAAAATACATGATTCCCAACTCATTGACGGAGAGAAATCATCACTCAATCATTTCTTAGACTGCAAACTTGAAAATGGCAGTATGTCCACAGAAGAAAATACCAATGATTTCAATTTAGTCGTTAAGCCAAAGAAAATAATGCCAAAATATTCATTCAGAATTGTAGAGCATTCGATTGGAGACAACGTGGAGTACCAAGTTGAACTTTTGGAGTCGTTCAAAGTGTTCAAGAAAACAATCACCGAGATTTATAAATTTAAAACTCGATATTCTAAGTTAGAGGCCTTGCATCAAAAAGTTGGAGGCAAAGGATTCCCCGGCAAAAAGATCTTCGGCAACAAGAATCCTTAATTCATTAGCAAACGAAAGCGATAATTGGAAAGCTATCTTAACGGACTGTGCATGGAACCGACTCCAGAATTTCTGGAATTTGTCTTGCACATCAAACAGCTCCACCTGGAAGCAAGCTATATGAGCAAGTTTAAACTCTAAGCTTGATCTGATTCATATTCAATCCATAATCATACCTTTATTACTTGTTGAATTTATTTCACAGTTAACTTTTAATTACAACAAAATTAATAATAATACGCTGGCTCTTATATAATAGAATAGAGCTTATATAAACAGAGAATGAAAAAAATATTAATATCCTCAGATTGCAATGGTAGATTAGATTTACTGTTACCAAAAATTCATGAACTGCATAATAAGAATAATTTCAATTTCCTTCTACTCGTCGGATCAGTATGCCCAAGCACATCGTCACATATATTTCATAAAATTAAAACTGGAGTTCTGCAGTTTCCGTTGCCTACTTATTTTATAGATAACTCAAATATGAGCTTAGTTTTTAGTGAAGTGCATCCTGAAGGCAGTGAGATTGTGAAAAATTTATATTATTTGGGAAATTGTGGATATAAATAAGTACAAGGGATAAAAATAGCATTTATATCCGGAAATTCAATAAATATTTAACATTACTCGTAGCACTCAGACACAATATACAAATTTTCACGAGATTCAGCTAAAAAATTAATCTAACAAAACTCTGATAAATAAATCGACATATTGCTGACAAACTAATGGGCACAATAATACAAACCAATGTAAGACACAAAACCGAGTCAAAATCAAATAATTTCACAAATATGCTATGAACTCAGTCCTCGCTATCATGTTGCATCTGGGGGTGTTAAGTATTTGCGGTTGCCTGCTTTTAAGGGGAGGAAAGGTAACCCTACGCATTTTATCAATGTTGCAGAAATTAAGTAATTGTTGCCTAAAGATAAGTATCTAGTTGCTATTCAAATGAATCCATCCAGTCCGGAAGTGTTAGAAAATATGACTGATAATCCACTTGTCAAAAATGTTGATTGGAATGTTGTGGAAGATCAAGGAGAAAAACCAAGACTCACTTTAAAATAACAGATTAAGCTAAGAAATAATAAAACTTAACCAAAATAATAAAAAGTACTAGATAAAACATCATTTATATTATTCGAGGGCTTTCCTGAACAAACTCCAAATTCTCAAATCACATAATTTTTGTAAAAATGGGGTCAAGTTAAATAAATAGAAGTGTTTAAGAAACTTAAAGGTGGTAAAAAATGTGGTATCGTAAGATTTGTTAATCTGCAGGACGCTGAGATATGTTTAAAAGATTCAGGAAAGTACACGATGTACCAAAGTAGAATAAAGTTCTAAATAAAGCAACAAAATTAGAAATACAGACTAAAATAATGTTTCCTATGCATGGACAATACATAAAAATTCGGTAAATCTTTATTTGTCCATAAATCAAAATTCACATACATAAGCATAGACAAAGGCCCAATATCTGATTATCACTTCCAAATCGTGCCAATAAACCACGTGAATTCAACAGGCGAGCTCTAACATGAATAACAGCAATAAATGGCTCAAATGAAATCAATATTTCAGAATTATTTCACAGCTAAAAACTATACTTTTGTGTGTTTCTAAAGATATATGAGTTTGAGTGCCGAAATCAACCATGCGATTTTACACTGTGTGCCACTGTTGATGAGCTAAAATTAAGTACTAGCCAAATTTAGGAAAGTTAATTAGCAGGGCAGGTTTGGGTTTCATATTTTAGGGGCGGAAAATAGGAATCAGAATTAAGATCGGAATAATAGTCCATATTACATATTATTTCAAATAAACGGGTATAAATATATCAAACATGTGGACAGGAAAGATAAAAAATTCGAACAAGGCAGACAAATCATATGCGAAATGATTGAGAAACCAGAACGATTAAACTGGCGAGATTGCGAAATAAGCAACCAAAAAATAAAATAAACAGTTGAATAACTACAAAAAGCTCTCACTTGATATAAGAATATGTATACAATAATTTTATAATTACCATTATATGTTGATATTAATAATAGAATCTATGCATAACAATATAATAATAAATTTAAGCACAAAAAATGAAAGAACTCCCAATAGTGATCAGCATGCCAGAAGTCAACAGATACAAGTTCGATGAACCCGAGCCTACAATCACCGCAGTTAATCCCATAAGTATGCAGCTAGAACTGGCTAAACTAATGGCCAGGGAACAATAACAACGTGTGCGTATCATGATTGCTCACAATATTGTCAAGTGAGGCAGTCAGATGATTTATATATTTAATTAGTTCACTTTCACATGCTCGAATATTGTCAATTTAGTCTCTGATCAATTTTTCATGCAGAGCATATTTTATTAATAATTTTATGATTCAAATAGAACACATTAAAATTATTGACTCTTTTATACCGTTTAAATCCGATAGTAAGTTCCGCATCCAACTCAAAGTCAGACGCATCAATTAAAAATGTAAATAATGTTGTGATCATCGTATAGTATATTATAGAGAGGGAGCAGTCAGAAAACATCAGAATTTAGTAAAATCATGTTGTTCTTCTAAAAAGCCCACTCGATGAGGACTCTCATGTTTGTCAAATGCTGCATTATATATGATATACCTTTGTATTTTTAATTATCTTCGAAGGTGACTCTTCTATTATCTCTATTATCCACTTACTCGATGTTATTGCCATTTACATTCTTATTGTACTCATTGGACAGATTCCTGAAATACCAAGATTTGCGTTGTGAGCTCATATTCGAGTATTGTGGTAAATTCGCACGTAGGCTCTCAAGATACGATTTCTGTACAGCATTCTGTTCAATATCACTATACTTCAATCCCTCAATAATCATATCGTGGTCTGACTCCAGCATGTAGAAATCATCGTATACGATGTTCTATAAATTTTATGATGGCTTCACGGGAAGCGAAGGAGCGGCTGGAGGGTGATAAACTGCAGTACTGACGGTTTTTGTCTGTTGCTGTAATTGTCTGCTTTTTGATCTTGTAATCATTTTATTTAATTATTTAATTTAAATTCAACGACTCCATGTACTTACAGTCTAATAACACTTTAAACATGCCGATATTGAACAAAAAATGATGCTAATGATTTATATGCAAATGTATAAATTCGCTGCATTTTTTAAATACAATAAGGCACATTATCACATTTTTAATGCTAAAATTCAATAAGTAATTTTAAATAAATTCAAATGGCCAATCTAAATAAACTTCAAATTAGAACGTAAGCTTTTTAACATTCGTGTAAAATCATAAATTATTTATGTTTCAATGCAAGTAATTTCCTTGTTTTTTTATTACACAACTGAAACAACAACAACAATTAAATATTTGCAAAGATTAATTTTGTATTAATAAAGTACAACACATTATTGCTTATTTTTTCATTAAGAAATTTATTAAAGATTTTACCTCATTTTTATGCGATAAGTATAAAATATAGAGGATAAAATATGTATTAGATTCTAAAAATTAATACTATTAATGCGCTCTATATCCCGGCAATCAACCAAGAACTCTGATTCCGAAATCACACAAAACAGGAGCTCAAGGCCAGCAAGACGATCACTCAGTCTGCAAAGCAACCAACTAGTCCTAGTTTGCAAATAGATGAAAACAGCATGTTTGTCAATGAAGAAAGCATGTAAACATCTAGCAAAAGCATGTAAGTTAATGGCTAAATCGTGTGTAGAGTTGGCAAAATGTTGTAAGGAATTGAGTAAAGCTGCGAACTCTGTACAGAATTGCCATAGTTACTCAGCGCCTAAAAGGATCAGAACAAAATCAAAGCAAAGAAGCAGATCAATCCGAGAAAACATTATTAAAGACTAACCAAGAGAAAATTCTTCCATAAAAAGGTATGAAATTTGTCAAATTATAGAAATAGTGCTGAAAAGTCTACCCAAACTCTATGTTAAGAGTTAAATTTTACAGACCATGAATTAACCAACACCTTATCCAAAGGTTTTTAGGAATATGAACTGGCTGATCATCGACAAACTTATCAAGCTACTAGACTATCAGAGTACGAGAGATACTTAAGCGACAAGTACTTTAGAAAGTCGAATTGTTGACATCCTGGGTATTATTTGTGATTTAAGAAATAATCTTCAATATTTATAATACAAATTAGTGGATATATTGTTCAAAAATATTTTGTATTCATCTTTATTTACTCGAAATATTGAATAGTAAAATATGATGATAGTAAGCAAATTTCGTAATTTATCTTATTACAATCCAATAAATAATATTTATCAAAATATAAGAAAGATAAAACTTAAATAAAATAAAAAGACATGGGCACATCGAAATCGAAAGACAGCACATACCACGACCCAACCCTAAACTCTACTTTGATCGACTAGACAAAACAGTGCAAATTCTACCGTAACCAGCGTGGTTAATAATACGAGAAATATAAGATCAAGCACAAAGGTAACTATGATTTTTAGAATCGGTATTAGTATCGAATTAAGAATGCGTCGCCGTATTTAGTTTAAGCCTATTCTGCCAGTACTTTTGCTTTTTTATTATGTAGAGGCTTACAATAATGCATTTGGTTGTGCTTCCGGTTAGGAGTATTAAGTTGTCACTGAAAGGATACCCATTAGGCTGTGTGATCTCAGTAATTTGTCTGGCTATGAATCTCTTAATATGGCTCATAAATCGTTGAAGGGTTTCCAGCAAATATTCAAATCTCAAGGTGCGCTTTTAGTAAAAGACACAATGATCGGAGTCAATAAGCACAATGACGTTAAAGTATGGATGAACTCCAACTTCGCAGTTAATGATATTGAGCAACAGCCTATCTCATACGGTGTGCTCACAGATCAATAAAAATAAAGCACAATGGTTGATAATGTTATTTAGCTCATCAATTCAAGAGCTACACGTGATCCATAGTGGACTGAATTTGTGGAGTAGAAGTACAGAAATGGTAGAATTGGTTTTGATCAAGCCATCTGGTTGTGTTAAAATATAGCAACTGCTCATAAAATATCTCTTACGGACAACACCCACAATCCATAGAATGTTCAGCAATTCCATAATGAAAGCGAAACAGTTCATCATCAACAGACTCAACCTAATCTGAGCAGACAGATGGTCACAAGTATACCCTCCGACCTCTCAGCCTTAAAAAACACAAACCAGACAGTTTCTTCATCAGCCGTGGTGACCAACCCTATGACAATATTAGCTAATCATGCCAAGTTTACTAATGAGGTATTACCGCCTCCAGTTGTACAACAAAGTAAAGCAGGTAATTATAATATGACACCTGCTCCCTCGAGTATTTCAGCTATGAAAAATAGAGTTATTAGTGGTGGTACACTTACCAGAAAGAATTAGGTGCCTATTCAAATTGGCACTTCTACCTCTATGCATATGGAGCCAGTAGTTAACTCTTCATTTAAAGTTGGATCTAACCCACCACCAATTCATCATGCATTAATAAAATAATAACCAAGAACTTTTATACAGCCGCCACCTCAACCTCAAATAATAAACAACCCTCCTCGAAATAACTTCTTGATGGATAACCGCAATATGAGACAATAAACATCAGTAGCAAAACCTCGACCAGTATCATAGGGTAAGCCAATAATAACCTTCGGCAATAAACAGATTCCCTCATCTACATCTTCTGCTAGTCAATATAGTCAATTTTCAGCAATCCGCCCCTCTCCAGCTACACCCACATTCAGCTCAATAGCACCATCGCCATCTGCTTTAGTACCTGTATCAAATACTCAACCGCAGTCGATTACTCCTCTCAATGCTGTGGCTAATTTAGTATCTAATTCTGTAAATCAGTCCAATACAACAAGCAATAAACCGGTTGTAAGTTAGCCTAAACAGTTATAGAGCAGAATACCAGCAATGCCATCCACACAAGTAATACCTGCTGCTGTTTCTGGAGCAGTCACTGCAATCCCACTCAACAATAATAACAGTAATAACAATATTAACCCTAATAGTATTAATCAAAATATTAATGTTAATCAAAATATAAATACAAGGGTGAACAATCAAGTAATTGAACAACAACAAGCAGTAGCACAATTTACACAAGGTTTTATTAAATCTAATCAAATTGCAAGTGGACAACAGATGGTGTTCAACCAAGTTGCCAATATTGTAGGCAGCAATAACAATACTAATACTCAACAGCAGCAGCTGGAGACTAATGCAAATAACAAAACAACAACAATACAATAGAATATTAAAGTATAGAAACCCAAAGTATAATAACCAGTTGTAAAAACAGTGTAACACCATGTGTAATAACAGCAACAAGATTATTTATGGAGTGTATTCAAATAAAGTTAACCACAGCATGCATCAACAGTAGTAAATAATAATAATAATAACAATACTGTATCAATATCACCACAGATATAGACTAAGCAAGTGAACAATAGTATAAACAGCAATGTATAAGTAAACCGTACGATTGCAACAAATTACGACACTAATGTTAAAGACAATAACAATAATGATGACAATCATGAAAGAGGATACAACAATAATAATCAAGTACATGATACCCCACAGTTCGGTAGAATGCAAAACAATAATAACAATAATGACAAAGCTAAAAGATAGCTGTTCAATCAATATGCTAATATTAACCATTAAGATGATAATCATATACAAACTGGCAATAATGCTGGAGTGTCTAGGGCATTAAGTGAGGATCTGTTGTTGGCTCATGAGGAAGAGCAACTGGATTTGCTCAAGAAAAGTAACAATAACAATAACAACAATGCTAATAATCAAGTTCAAAATAATAATAATATTGCTGTCTAAAATAAAAATGTTAATGTAAATTTGGGACAGGAGTTAAATCAAAGAATCAATACAGAAGTAGTAAAACAAATTTAACAACAGAAACAAGATAATATTTCCACCCAAAATAACAACAATAACAGCAATATATCAGTAAATATAGACCCTAAAATAAAAATTGCTGAACAGAACGCAAATTCTGTCAACATAAACTTTGGCAATACAAAACAAGAAAGATAACAAGCTCCAATTGCAAGCACTACCATCAGATCTAGTTAAAATACAAACATAGTGAAAAATACTAGCAATAGTAGCGCCAATAATGAAGCACTTGGAACTAACAACAGCGCAGTTCCAAAATCAGGCACAAATACAACAACTGTGGCTGTGAAAGATGAGAAAAATTTCAAAAAAGCAGTGTAATAAAATGCATCAAACATCCGTATGTAATCTTCCAAGATCACCATCCGCAACAGCTCTGATTTGAAAGGTCTAATATCGTACAAAGATTTAAGAGATTTGCTGCAGAGTGTCAGAAAACCTGTGAATTGAGCCAAGAAAGAAGAGCTTCATTATATTAAACACATATTTATTAATCATATTATCACTTAAATCACATATAAGCGGCCATTATCATTTATTTAATAATTAATTTATGGGCTCTAATAATAATAAAATAAGACTTATTTATTATGCGCTCTAATTCGTCTTTATCAACGTAACATTCTAATTCTAAATTTATAAAAATTGCGCACATGCAGAGGAGGAAGACAACCAAAGCAAAGAGTAAGAGCTGCTTCAAGGATTAAAGACTCTATAGGCGCAATAGATCCATTGCAATAGCAATATTTGATGAGTTCTGTTAGAGAATTATCGAAAGTGCAAAGAGACCATTACGGGCATAATCAAAATGTAGGACATAGCAATAATAACTTAAAGACAGTAAGAAAAAATCTTCAGTTTATAGAGTTCCAGCTAGACCCGGAATGTCAAGATAAGACGTTCGCATGTTAATCAGACAGTAGTTACCCAAAATCTACGCCACAAGAGAAGAAAAGGTAATGGAGACCAACGAACAGCTAGGCATGTCAAGATAAGACGTTCGCATGTTAATCAGACAGTAGTTACCCAAAATCTACGCCACAAGACCAACGAACAGCTAGGCATGTCAAGATAAGACGTTCACATGTTCCCGAAGGAAGAACTTGCTCAGAATACACATAAACTATTATAAAATTCTTTGTAATCCGCACGGTTCAATACATCAGTCCAATCAGATAAGTATGAACTCAAGGACGATTAGGTTAATAGCAGCAAAATATAGTAGCCAAACTCTCAAAATTTTACATCGAACGAAAATGTATCTAATCGTTTAAAGCTACAAAGCAGAAAGAAATAAAAACAATTATTATTATCCAATTTCAGTTTTGAGGACTTACAGAAAAATAAACCAATTTTACAAACAAGTTTCCGAGATCGCAAAAAAGCTCAAGACACTCGATAATTTAACTAATTTACCGGACGAATTTTAAGTGGCAGATAAAAATAGAAGCATTAATCTAATTATAAGTGATTTTTGTTGTCTTGATTGTCTTGATTGTAATTA
>APMI01047817.1_pt1 | contig 13772 bp, 12 predicted proteins | sample 667938 | NCBI WGS metagenome assembly APMI01 (sample SAMN01084076, study PRJNA167559) | wastewater metagenome | biome: Wastewater | place: Denmark: Ejby Moelle, Odense | collected 2011-11-28 | reverse complement strand
CTTTCTGGATCTAGTCTTTGAACAGCTTAGTTGCCGCTCTTCGATCCAACGTGACTATTAGCTTCGCTTTCACTGATAAGCGGCTTAGCTTCCATGGCTCCAGCTTGAGCGCCAGGTTGGCCACTAGCCTTCGGAGCAGCTTTGACGGTCTCTGTGCTAGGCGTCGCAGAAGAACTGCTCTCCGAGCTACCACCAGAGCAACCGATACATAGCAATGCCACGAACATTATTGTGAGAGAGAGAATCTTAGTCATGAATTATTCGATGTCCCAAACATACTTCGACTTGTCTGTTACGATGAGCGCCGAAGCATTAAATGATGCACTGTCAACAAAGTTGGTTCCAGCAGCAAGTGCGCCTGGCTTCTTTTTACCGGCGTGAGTGTCGGTAAACGAGACAACCATGCTGTCAGTTGCGCGGCGGCTATTTCCACCCGTTCGTGATCCAGCAACGACGTTATTCTTTAGTGTGGTCGACCAGCTGCCTGTACCCCAGTTGTCAACACAAGAGGAAGGGATCGAGTAGCAATCAGGCACATCAATTGTCGTGTTGAGAAGAGGACCTGACTCATTAGGATTGGATCCCCAGAAAGCAACACCTGTCAAACCAGCTGTGGAGTATGACCATTCGGTTGTACTGTACTTTGAACCGAACATAACGGTATCGGCAGGATTTGCTGGCGCAGTAGCAGACACGGAATGGAAGGTTGAAGGTGCAGAACCACCGTCTGAGTACCAAGGAGACAAAGCGTTGTAGTTGTAGCCGTATGTAGGGTTGAGGCTGGCGATGATTGTTTTGGGCCAACCAGATACTTGCTGAAGATTCGGGCCAAGCGGGTCAATCATCAGATCAGCAGACTTCATGTAAGGCTGAAGAAGCCATACCCAGGTGCTAACGTAGATGGAACCGAAGACAACAGGTGCACCAGATTGTGAAGCAGACGTAGCGAGAACAAATGTGTCATCGAAGTCGGCTTGATAGATCGCACTGGCAGTGCCGGTCTGCTTGATATTGCTGAGGGATGCAGTTGCTTTAGCGGCTGCTTTTGCCTGTGCGAAAACTGGGAAGAGAATGGCTGCGAGGATCGCAATGATAGCGATAACGACTAGAAGTTCGATAAGTGTAAATGCTCGGCGATTCAATGTTAACTCCTACTACCAAACGCGGTAGCTATGCTAATAAAAAGTCTTGACAACGTTTCCGGTGCTAGACAGTGTTTCATAGTAACTCAAGTTTCTCAAATTTCAAAGAGTTCAAATGGATCATTTTGAATCTTTTTTTATTTTTGACCTAAACTAATTCAAAACACCTTTAATATCCTAGAGCAACTCTCGTGCCGATTGTTCCAAAATACGGCAATTACAGGTATTTCTACTAGTTATAGGTGCTTCAGCAAAGTATTAAGCCAAAATAGTTTCGATGCCTGTCCTCGAAGTTAACGATCTGCATGTCTCATTTGGCAAATCAGAGATTTTGCGCGGCGTCACGTTCTCCCTCGATGCCGGCCAAACCCTTGGCGTAGTCGGAGAGTCAGGTTGTGGCAAATCGCAAACTGGCTTTGCTGTGATGGGGATGTTGCAGAGTCCTGGAAAAATTACACAAGGCAGCATCAAGCTTGAAGGCAGAGAACTTGTAGGCATACCTGAGAAGCAATATCAGGAAGTCAGAGGAGCCCAAATTGGCCTAGTCATGCAGGATCCTTTTACAAGCCTCAACCCGATGATGAAAATCGGAGACCAAATCGGCGAAGTATTAAGACTTCACCACGGATACTCACGAGATAAGGCTTGGAAAGAAGCCGTCAAAATGCTCGACGAGGTAGGCGTACCTGCTCCAGAAAGTAGCGCTCGAAAGTACCCGCACCAGATGAGCGGCGGGCAAAGACAACGTGTCGTTATCGCAATCGCTTTTGCGTGCAGGCCAAAAATCCTAATAGCTGACGAACCAACAACAGCCCTAGATGTGACCCTTCAAGCACAGATTTTAAGGCTCCTTAGGCAACTTCAAGAGCGTGAAGGAACTGCAGTCATGATGATTTCACATGATATCGGAGCAATCGCTTCCGTATCGGAAAGGATTGCGGTCTTCTATGCTGGCCGCATCGTCGAAGTGGGTCCTGCGGAAAAGGTCTTGAAACATCCGGCAATGCCATATACTCGCGCGCTTCTGAGTGCGCTGCCTAACCCTGGCGCGTCGAGACTGGAAGCGATCGGCGGACAGCCGCCAGACTTCGCCAATCTCCCTGTTGGGTGCTCTTTCGCCCCGAGATGTGCGTTTGCTTCTGAAATCTGCAACACATCTCCATCGCTCGTCGACGTGGAAGAAGGTCATCAATCTGAATGCTGGAGATCAACAGAGCTCTTTAGGTCCGAGCTTAACGGGAATCTGACGAAATAAACTTGAGCAGGGATTTTGCTTGAGAGTTATTTGCATCAGCCTTCACCGCCTGTTCAAGATCAGCCTTTGCTTCTTTTAGTTTTCGCTGCTCGATCAATGCCCGCGCGCGGACAGTAAGGTAACCCGACGAGCCAGGAATTCGTTCGAGAGCAAAGTTAGCTTCTTGTTCGGCAGCGGCAAATTGCCCCTGATTGAGCTTGATATTGGCGATCATGAAATGACAATCACCAGCCATTGAGTTCATCACTTTCTCATAACCTGGTGCTGGGTTCGAGGGCGTGTTGCTTAGGCAGAGCTGGAGTTTCTCGATGGCTTTAGCGTTGTCCCCACGAGCAAAAGCAATGCGACCGCTCATAAAGTACGGTCCATTATTTGAAGGGCGAAACTTGCTCAGACGGTCGAACTTAATTTCTGCCTGAGCAATGTCCTGAAGTTCCTGCGAATTGAGTGTTTCACCAACATCCGCTTTTTTCAAAACAGGTGTCGCAAGTTTCTCTGCCTCAGCCAAAACCGTTGAGTATTCCTGAGCCGTCTGGATTTCGCCATCGGACTTCTTTGAAGTTTGTGACGACATCACCCAAACAACTCCGAGTGCAATAATCGCCGCAACAATCCACACCCAAATAGGCGCTGAACGCCTCTCGGTGACCGGATCAGTTTGCGACAATGTTCACCAACTTGCCTGGAATCACGATGACCTTTCGGACAGTTTTTCCTTCGAGATGAGCCTGAATCTTAGTAGAAGCAAGTGCAGCATCTTCTAGTTCCTTGTCACTCGCACCTGCAGGAACCTCAACAGTGTCTCGCAATTTACCAGCGACCTGAATGGCAATGGTTAAGACATCTTCTTTGGCCAGTTCCTCGTCAAACTTCGGCCACTCGGCGTGATAGGTGAAGCCTACTTTGCCAAGCGACGACCACAGTTCGTCTGCACTATGAGGAGCACCAGGGGCGATCAGCAAGATCAATGCTTCGATGGCTTCGCTTAATGCCAAAGAGAGCGAGCGATCCTCGTTTGCAGCCCCTGAACTGACTGGTTTTGATAGTGTATTGACAAACTTCATCAACCAAGAAACATAGGTGTTGAAACTGAATCGTTCAATGTCGGTTGATGCGTTTCGAATCGTCTGGTGCGTCGCCCTTCGAACCTCTTTGGCGGTCTGACTAAGTTCCTCAAAACCAATCAAATCGCGCCAATTTTCGGCGTAAACAGGCAGAATCGCTTCCACCATTCGGAAGATTCGGCTCAGGAACTTTGATAGGTCCTCGACACCCTTGTTCTCCCACTCAATGTCCGCGTTAAAGGGAGCTTTGAAGAGCAAATAAAGCCTCAAGGCGTCGGCGCCATAAGACTCAACCATCTCGTCTGGTGTGACAACGCGCCCCTTCGATTAGGATGCCATCCTCGCCAACCCCGAGAGATTCTCCTTCTCGTGGCTTTCGGTAGGGAGTGAGCGCCAAGACCTGGCCTTGATTCTGCAAACGAGCAAACGGCTCGATTGACTTCACCAAACCTGCATTGTAGAGCACCTTGGTCCAGAACCGCGCATAAAGAAGATGCATGACGGCATGCTCAGCGCCTCCAACATAGCAGTCCACCGGCATCCAATAATTGGCCTTGTCTAGACTCCAGCCTTTTTCGTCATTTGCTGGGTCGCAGAACCTTAGGAAGTACCAAGAAGAGCACGCAAAACCACCCATGGTGTCTGTTTCTCGGTGTCCCATGGAACCATCTAGGTCAGTGACATTAACGAACTCGGGGATATGTGCTAGAGGCGAAGATCCGTCTCCTGCTGGCTCATAATGCTCGACAACCGGCAACTCAACAGGAAGTTGGTCTTCTGGAACGAGCTGAATTTCGCCTTCTTTACTATGAATGACCGGAATCGGGCATCCCCAATACCTCTGGCGGGAAATCAACCAATCTCGTAGTTTGTATTGAATCTTTCGCTGACCAATCTCCAGTGCCTCAACCCAGACACCGAGGCTCTCTTGGGCGGCTTTAACAGTCATTCCTGTGTACTCGCCCGAGTTGATCAGAATCGATTCTTTGGTCTCGAATACGGGATACGCGGTTGGGTTGTCCTTGTACTCCTCCAGTGTCACGCCGTTGGCTGCGAAGTACTCCTCGGTCGGCTTGATGACAGGGATCACGTCAATGCCAAACTTGGTGGCGAAGTCAAAGTCTCGTTGGTCGTGGGCTGGAACCGCCATGATCGCGCCTGTTCCGTAGGTCGCAAGTACATAGTCGGCTATCCAGATTGGCACTTTGTGTCCGTTAGCTGGGTTAATTGCTTAAGCCCCGGTGAAAACGCTTGTCTTCTCGCGATTCTCAGCGGTTCGGTCCACGTCGCTCAGGGCTCGAGCCTGAGCTTGGTACTGCTGAATACGGGCTCGATCTTCATCGCTAACCGGCAGTTTCTCCACCATTGCATGCTCAGGAGAAAGAACGCAGAAGGTCATCCCGAAGAGGGTGTCAATCCGAGTGGTAAACACTTCGAACGACTGACTCTTTGGTGTCAAACTTTCCGGAGTTTCGGCATTGAGATCGAAGACCTGGACGTCAGATGCGCTCGCAGTATGCGCATCATTGGCAACGAGAATTCGGAACTGCACACCTTCACTTCTGCCGATCCAGTTACGTTGCTGAACCTTGATTCCATCGGGCCAGTCAAGCGTATCGAGGTCGTCGATGAGTCGCTGACCGTATTCAGTGATCTTGAAGTACCACTGCGGGATGTTTCGTTTCTCTACTGGAGTTCCACAACGCTCACACAACCCACCAACGACTTCCTCGTTAGCCAGCGCCGTCTTATCTTTGGGACACCAGTTCACCGGAGCATCCGCTCGATAAGCTAAACCTCGCTTATACAAGAGTTGAAAAATCCACTGCGTCCAGTGATAGTAATGAGGGTCCGACGACTTGAATGACCGACTCCAGTCGTAACCAATTCCGATCAGTTCCATCTGCCGCCGGTAAGTTGCAGCATATCTTTCGATCATCGGTGCCGGATGGCTTTTGCGTTTGATAGCTTCGTTTTCGGCTGGAAGTCCGAAGGCATCAAAACCCATCGGATGCAATACGTTATAGCCCTGCATATACTTCATGCGGCAAATAACGTCGGTTGGAACATAGTTTCGGCAGTGACCTACACTAAGCCCGGCACCACTGGGATAGGGGAAGAAATCGAGTCCATAGAACTTCGGTCGATCTTCTTCTTCACGGGTGCGGAAAAGGTCCGCTTTCATCCACAGTTCGCGCCATTTGGCTTCAAAAGCCTGAGGCTCATATCGGTCAGCCATAGAATTCAAGGGTACCCGGCGAGAAGTTAAAGGTTCTTCGTTGACGGCATAGTTGCGCTTGTCTGGACTTCTACGCCTCTTTTGACAAGCAGATGCCCAGCGTTGGCTTACAAGTCAGGCTTCGACAACGTGGTATACTCTTTTGTTGCCCGGGTGATGCTTCCCTCTCTTCCGGCGCTAAACCAAACAAGAGATTTGCGATGGCCAAGAAAATCACACGCATCATCAACCTGAACATTCCTGCCGGTAAGGGTACGCCAGCTCCTCCCGTCGGTCCTGCACTCGGTCAGGCCGGCATCAACATGATGGAGTTCCTGAAGAAGTTCAACGAGCAGACTGCTCCAAACATGGGCTTCGTCATGCCGGTCGAGATCGTCGTTTTCGAAGATCGATCCTACACGTTCCGAGTCAAGCAACCCCTCGTTACCGACTTGATCAAGAGAGCCGCCGGTATTGAGCGCGGCGCCAGCAACCCAAAGACCGACAAAGCTGGCGTTTTGACCAAAGACAAGCTTCGAGAAGTCGCTAAGACCAAGATGTCAGACCTTAATACGGACAACGAAGAGATGGCCATGCGAATCATCGCAGGTTCAGCTCGATCCATGGGCGTTCGAATCGAAGACTAATTCGAAATCAAACGATACTCACCGCCTGGTCCAATTTCAACTTGGACTGGGCGGTTTGTTTTTGTCACAGCCCCATAGATCGGTTCAAGCTCATACCAAAACGAAGCAAGGTTTCGGTGCGAATCCTTTAGGCTTGCATAACTGGGACCGGACATTCGGCACGGAAAGATATAGACGGGGATCGTACTCTTCTTAGCTGACAACGCAAGAAGATAGATCTCTTCGATGATTGGGTCAGTCATCGCCAAACAACCGATGCTTCTGTTATCGCCGTGTATGTAGATGTCAGAGCCCGGATGCTTCTGGTCGGATCGTATTTTGTCGCTGCTGTTTGGGTAGCTCACGCGCAAAGACAAATGAAACCGGCTGGAAGGGTTAAAGCTTTCGATGTGATAAACACCTTCGGGCACCTGACGATCACCCTCTTTTCGTTTCGGACCAGGGCCACCACTCATCGCAGCGATTGTGAATGTGTTGAACAAAACGTACGGCTTATTGGGTTCGCGTTCAAACCAAAGCTCAAGGTTTCGTTCTTGCTTGTAGGCAATTAAGAAAATCTTGGATGGCATCCCATTTACATGAATCTGTTTCAGCCGACTCTGAATTTTCGGCATCGCGTTGGTCTTTGCGTTTACGACCCGATCAGCCCCATTTACCGTCATATCCATCAGATTCGACCAGTTCCGTCCTGCGAAAATAACGGTAACGCCCAAACAGCTTATGATCATCAGCTTTGCCACAATTTTCAATCCCAATTGATCTGCCCCAAATAACAGCTTTATAATATGACAAACCTTCCGAGGATGAGACTATGGCACTCGAAGTTGAGCTAATGCCCGGGAAACTCGCAAGCGTGAACGCTGATTACCTGAAGCTCTTGCATACAGGGGATCTCGTTACCATCGTGGGAGAATGCGAAGGATTCCTGGTGGTGAACCATGATGGCGTTCTGACGGCAATGCACCGTGATGAACTTGCCCCAGTCGGACCAGAAGAGATTCTGAACTAATAGAGAATCTAGGTCATCAAAAACGGTAGATGCTTGTGAGAGTATCTGCCGTTTTTGCTTTCCGTTCACGCCGGTTGGGCCGAACGGGAGTGCTTTTGTTTCAAAACTCACAGCCTTGCCCCGCTATCGGTGGCAAGCAAAGATAATCCGAAAAGTTTGCTCAGAAATGGGCTACCTGGCGCCTGGGTTTGGGTAAGACTTTGAAAGTTAGACCATGGCCCGTCAGCAACAAACCTTAGAGCAAGAAGTCGACGAAACGCCGATACATCGGCCAATGCGTCGGCTGATGCAAGAGCTACGACCGTTCAAGTGGATGGTTGCACTTGCACTGTTACTGACTGTCCTCCAAAGTGCGTTCGGACTTCTGCCGCCACTGATCCTTGGCGACATCGTCAACAAACTGCAACGTGGCGAGCCCATTAACACGCTGCTGTATCTGTTCTATATCGTTTTCTTCGCTTTGGCTCAAGGCGCTCTTGGCTATGGACAGTCGGTTTCGTTGGCAACACTCGGCCAAAGCTTTCTTCTCGCTATTCGTGAACGAATGCTTGCCCACATGCAAGCTCTGCCTCTAGCGTATTACGAGAAAAATCAAACAGGAAAGCTAGTCAGCAACGTCATCAACGATGCAGCCACGGTTCAAGGTCTCATCACCTCGAACCTAACCCAAGTGCTCGGAGACATTGCGCAACTTGGCCTCGTCATGATTGTGCTCTGCTCCATCAACTGGCGCTTGGCCGGATTGAGCCTGATCATCGCTCCTGTATATATCTGGAATTTCCGGCGCCTCCTGAAACCTCTTCAAACGACGAGCGACCTCATTCGCGGAAAACGCGACATGATGTACGGCCAGATGCAGGAAAAGCTCACCGGCATCCAAACCGTGAAAGGATTTGGCCAGGAGCGATGGGAAGCACGAACGTTCATGAGCACGACCAGAGAACTCATGGGTCTGAACGTTCAACAAGGCGCACTAGGAAGTAGCCTTTGGACCATCGCCGATGCGCTTTGTGGAATCGCGACAGGCGCGGTGCTGTACGTCGGCGGCCTTCAATGCCTCAAAGGGGAATTGGGAGCAGGAACGCTCGTTGTCTTCCTTTCTCTCAGCGTTGGCTATATCTACGGTCCGATCGTTCGATTCCTAATGGTCGTTGACCCGTTTGCCCGCGCACAAGCGGCGATGAACCGTATCTTTAGGACACTGGATACTGTTAACCGGGTTATTGATCATCCGAGTGCGCTCCCGATGCCTAAAATAACCGGACACGTAAAGTTTGAAAACGTCTGGTTTGAGTACGAACCGGATCAGCCCGTTCTGAAAGGGATTGAACTCGACATCAAACCCGGGCAAACAGTCGCGCTGGTTGGATTCTCTGGCAGTGGCAAAACAACAATCACGAGTTTGCTCCTAAGAAACTATGACCCCAAGTCTGGTCGAATCACAGTCGATGGCATCGACCTCCGTGATACTCAAATTCTGAGCTACCGTAAGCAGGTTGGCGTTGTCGCACAAGAGAGCATCTTGTTCAACACAACCATCCGAGAGAACATTCGGTATGGAAGAGAAGATGCCTCCGATGAAGAAATCGAAGCCGCCGCCGAGGCAGCCGCGATTCACCAAGCGATCATGGCTTTGCCGGAAGGGTACGAAACAAAGATTGGCGAAGACGGAATCAAGCTGTCTGTAGGCGAAAAGCAGCGCATGGCGATTGCACGCGCTCTCCTTGCCGACCCACGTATCCTAATTCTGGACGAAGCGACCTCTTCCCTCGACTCAGCAACCGAGGCCCTCCTCCAGCACGCCCTCAACAATCTATTGAAAGGTCGAACAAGCTTTGTCGTCGCTCATAGACTGTCAACCATCGTAAGTGCTGATCTGATCGTTGTGCTTGAGCAGGGCGTTATCACCGAAAAGGGTACGCACGAGGAACTGCTCGAGAATGAGGGGCTCTATTCGAGACTGTACAAAGAGCAATTCCGAGTCGCTCTTAAAGTCGGGTGATTTTGAGGTCCAGGGGCCAGATGACCGCCGATTGGGCGATATACACACGCACTGTGAATCAATCAGCTCCTTTTTGCGATTGATACTTTGGACCTAATTAGCTAAACAGAAACACACTCACACTAATGCTCTCGCTAAAAAGAAGCGTTTGGGCAGTTTAGCAAATAGCCATATTGTTCCTTTATAGTGTAAAGTGGTCGAATCAAGTTTAGTGCACATATGAAAGGTGTTTTATGATTCCTGTCCTGATCGCGATTCATTCGTTCTTACCTGCTGGTGCTCCCGTCATTCAGACGAGCGCGCCGTCGACTTTCAAGGTCGATGCGATCTACAAGATTCCTCCCGTTCAAGAACCTTGGGGAGATACGCCTGTTGCATCCCCTGCCTACGTTTATCCGCCTCAAGAGGCAATGGCTCAACTGACTTCGGGCCTGCTGACAAACGCGCTGGCAAGCTCAAGCGCCATCGCAGTTTTCGAGAATGGTCCTTCCGACACGGGCATGTTGAATGGGCGCAAGGTTAATGTTTCGGCAACCGTATCGAACATGAAAGTTCGCCCTGGAATCCAAGGCTTAACTTGGTTGCGAACACTGGACATGCTCGACACACGCTGGAATATCACAACTGAGATCAAGCTCAAAGTTGAAGAAGACGGGAAAGCTCCGATTGAGGTCACTGGAATCGGGTCTGCTACCGGTCTGGTAAAAACCGCCACCTATGAGTCAGGTGACACAAAACTCAAGAGCGCCAGCTTTCGACAAACTCCGGTCGGGCAGTCCGCGAGACTTGCTGTAGAAGATGCGGTCAAAAAACTCAACAAGCTGGTTGGAGTCGAAGCAAAGATTGCCAAGGGCATAAAGACTAAAGAAGGTTCGGAAGAACTGTACATTTCAGCAGGATTCCGACTCGGCGCAAAAGTCGGACAGGAGTTCGGGATTTTTGACCCGGCAAACGTAACTTCTGGTCCCGTTGGCCGTTGTACTATCACGTCCGTTCAACCAAAACTGAGCGTGGCCACATTGAATTCTGGAAGATACGAGGTTGGCTATTTGGTCAAACCTCTTGGCCAAGATAAGGCCAAATAAGAAGGGAGATTGCTTATGAATATTGGAATCGCTTTATTAGCGCTTCTTGGTCCAGCAACACATGGCGGGATTCAACCCACCACAACGCTCGGACCGAGATTAAGTGTTTGGGTTTCCGACTTTGAAAACAAGATCAGCTTTGCCTCAAGCATTATCTCTGATCCATCTGCCTCAGCCGATGCTGCCGTGCTTATCGCCCCAGGTGCAAGCCGATACGCGTGTCCCACCCCGGACAATGCCCCTGCTGGCCTGGCGGAAATGGCGATCACTGAAATGCTTGCTCAAGGGAACTTTGACGCCGTTGAGCGGGCAGCCCTACAGAACGTAACTGACGAGCAACAAAGAACTGGAGTTGCAGACGCGTCGAAGGCTCAACAAGGCAAGCTCATGGGTGCTCAGCTCATTCTGCGAGGAGCGCTCACAGAATTCTCATATTCGGGAACTGACCTCACCGGCTCTATCCCGATGGGTTTCATGGGTGGATCAGGCAGCTACACCGCTCGTGTAGACATCGACGTTCGATTGATCGACGCGACAACGGGCGAGATCTACGCAGCAGCACATGGTACCGGTGGCGCAAAGTCGACGAACTCCACGCTGAAATATCAAAAAGATGACTACAGGTTTGGTCGTTCATCATTCCAAACGAGCCCTTTAGCCGAAGCGTGCAGACAAGCCATCAAGAACGCTCTTGCTTTGATTGCGAAGCAGACAAGCCGTCTTCCGCCGTGGTCCGCAAAAGTCGCACAGGTGGATAGCAAAGGAAACATTTACATCAATGCAGGCAAGAACGCAGGGTTACAACCAGGCGATGTTTTTGAGGTGTTTCATCCCGGTGAATCTATCCCAGACCCAGATAATCCTTCCGTCATGCTGGGAGAATCGACGGGCGAAAAGGTCGGAAAAATCCGTGTGACCGAGGTCTTAGCTGACCGCCTGAGCCGATGTGAGGTCGTTGAAGGTACCGGCTACGCTTCCCTGGACCGGGTGAAGGTTCCAAAAGGCTAACGACTCAACTGATCAAGTGAACGGGGCTATCTCACAAGGGGCAGCCCCGTTTTCTATGAGCTAGATCGGAAATCTTTACTCGCAAAGCAGACGCTAAATTCAGATTTTCGGGTGGGAATACCGACCGGACATCAGCTGTAATTGATACTTTGATGCCTGGCAAACAATGATCTTACGGGCGGAAAGCGTTCTTATCACGCCAAAACGATAGGAAGCGGCAATAGGTCTAAAAGCATACCAAAGGGGCTTTAAGCCCAGCCCCTCGGTAAGAAGTGGCATCAGAATGACAGATTTGTTTTAACACGAATTTCATCAGATGCCAAGAAATTCTTCGAACTTTTTATCGGTTATCGAAATCGAAGCAATTTCCGGGTCACCTCAGCCGGGCTTCCAGCCATATCATCGACACCAACTGATTGCAATTCGCTGATCGTCCCGTAGCCGTAAGTAACTCCGAGGCAAGGCATTTGATTCTGATGTGCCCCGATGACATCATGCTCTCGATCGCCAACCATCCAACCGGTCTTTCCCGTTTGAGCCAGACCATATGCGATGACTTCCGACTTCAATCCTCGCTCACCAGTGAGCTCGCTCCCATAGATGGCATCGAAGAATCTTGTGAGTCCGAAATGATCGGTAATCTGACGTGCAAAAACAGTGGGTTTCGCGGTTGCGATGTAAATCGTGAAGTCAGCAAATTTCAGCTCTTGCAGCATCTCGCGGACACCAATATAAACCTCGTTCTCGAACATGCCGACAGGGATAAAGTGCTTGCGATACAGCTTTACAGCATGCGCAATCTGCTCTGCGTCGGTCGTTCCAAGGAGTCTTGCGAAGGAATGTTGGATGGGGGGTCCTAAGACTTGTCTCATCGACTCTGCGTCCGGTTCGGGGAAGCCTAACTCACTGAGCGCAAACTTGAGAGAATTAAGGATTCCAGGTGCCGAGTCAGTTAAGGTTCCGTCGAGATCGAAGTAAACAACAGGCGGCTGCACAATATCAGGGTACCTACCGGCACCACGGCAGCTTTCCGTGTCCATAATGCTCCAAAGCATGTCGGGCAACCTTCTTTTTCCCGATCCACGCCTTGCAGACCAAATCACGCACGTGGAAGAGCTGATGCCTCGGGTAGCCAAGTTTCGGAAACCCGAATCGCCGATGCACGCCTCGGTCGAGTCTGCTTTGCTCGCTTTTGGTGCCACCCAGCTCTATTCGCACCAGGCATTAGCCTATGACGCCGCTATGCGAGGCGAGGATGTCGTCGTCACAACTGGGACGAACTCCGGCAAAACCCTATGCTACAACGTCCCTGCAATGCAGTTCTGCATGACCGAGCCTGCATGCCGCTGTCTTTACCTCTTTCCGACCAAAGCCCTCGCACAAGATCAAATGAGCAAGCTAGAGCAGCTCATGCCAACAGGAATTCGAGTAGGTTGCTACGACGGTGATACGCCGCAATCTCAAAGAAGCCCTTTGCGCAAGCTTGGTCACATCATCCTAACCAACCCGGACATGCTTCATCTTGGAATTCTCCCCAGTCACGAAAACTGGACGAAATTCCTTAAGTCGCTGCGGCTGATTGTTATTGACGAAATGCACACCTATCGCGGTGTATTCGGGTCTAACGTGGCAAGTGTGTTAAGACGTCTGTTGCGCCTATGCCAATGGCATCATAACCGTCCTCAGATCATTGCTTGCAGCGCAACCATCGGCAATCCCGAAGAACTGTTTCGCAACCTCACGGGGCGGACTGCGACGCTGGTCAATGACGATGGTTCCCCGAGCGGAAAGCGCTCGTTCGTTTTCTTTAATCCACCGCTGCTCGGAACTGGAAACCGCCTAAGTTCGAATATCGCCGCTAGCGAAATCTTCGCCAACCTAGTCGAATGCGATCAAAAGACGCTCGTCTTCAGCAGATCACGCGTTGGTGCCGAACTCGTTCTCAAATATGCCCGCAGACGCCTTTCAAAGGACGAACAAGTCGATCCACTTCGAATCGAAAGTTATCGCGCTGGTTACACCCCGAAAGAACGACGCGAGATCGAGAAGGCGATCTTCAAAGGCAAACTTTTAGGGTTGTCCGCAACAAGCGCGATGGAGTTAGGTGTCGACATCGGAACTCTCGACGGAGTGGTAATTAACGGTTACCCAGGCACTACGAGCAGTTTCTGGCAACAGGCGGGTCGCGCCGGTCGAGGAACGCGCGACAGCCTTGCCCTTTTTGTTGCCAAAGATGACCCGCTCGAACAGTTCATCGTGCGACAACCAGCCATCGTGCTCCGCGCGCGTAACGAGGACGTCAGCATCAATCCGGAGAACAAGCAGATTCTGTCGAAACAGGC
>APMI01009411.1_pt1 | contig 13774 bp, 8 predicted proteins | sample 667938 | NCBI WGS metagenome assembly APMI01 (sample SAMN01084076, study PRJNA167559) | wastewater metagenome | biome: Wastewater | place: Denmark: Ejby Moelle, Odense | collected 2011-11-28 | reverse complement strand
CGCCCGGCTGCAGCTTCAATCCCGGCCACTGCAGATGACGCCCGTCCAGCCAGTAGGCCTCGGCGGCCGGCCTCACGGCGGCGGCGGGTGCGGGCACCTCGGCATTGCAGTCATCGAGGTCGGCCCCGAACGCCACGTTGGCGGTCAGCGCCAAACCTAACAGCACCGGCAGCAGGGGACGTGGGGGCATGAAGGTCTCCGTTGTTGTTCTTGGATAGTAGCAAAACTACATTCATAGAAATCACCAAGTCAAATCCACAAGGAAAGTCGCTATGCTCCGACGAGAACTACAAAGTAGTTTGATTACATAGTCGACGCTAAAGCAAGTTTTCGGACACTGCACGCCATGCCCAAGCCCCTGCTGCCCGCCCTCGCCCTCCTTGCTGCCGGCCTCGTGCAGGCGCAGGCGCAGATCGACATCCGCCCGGTGCCCGCCCAGCCCCGGGCGAGCACCCTGCCCGCGCACTGGCAGCACGGCGTGTTCATGGAGATCTTCGTGCGCGGCTACCAGGACAGCGACGGCGACGGCATCGGCGACCTGCGTGGCCTGACCCGGCGCCTGGACTACCTGCAAAAGCTCGGCATCAGCGGCCTGTGGCTGATGCCCATCACCGCCAGCTCCGACCACGATCACGGCTACGCGACGACCGACTACCGCGGCATCGAGCCGCAATACGGCACGCTGGCCGATTTCGATGAGCTGGTGCGCGAGGCGCACCGGCGCGGCATCGCCATCGTCATGGACTACGTCATCAACCACGCGTCCTGGCAGTTCCCACCCTTCCAGCACGCCGTGACTGACCGCACCAGCCCCTGGCGCAGCTGGTTCGTCTGGAACCCCGAGCCCGGCCCTGGCTGGGACATCTGGGGCAAATACCCCTGGTATGACGCGGCGCAGAAGCCGTGGACATGGACGGGCGAGTGGAAGGACCTGCCGCCCATCACCCCCGGCGCACCGGACATCTTCTTCGGCACCTTCGGGCCGCACATGCCCGACTTCAACCTGCGCAACCCCGCCGTCGTGCAGTACCACGAAGACTCGCTGCGCTTCTGGCTGAACCGCGGCCTCGACGGCTACCGGCTGGACGCCGTGCCCCACCTCATCGAGAACAGTGCCAAGGACTGGAACGACCAGCCTGAGAGCCGCGCGCTGACCAAGCACTTCCAGGACCTCATCAAGAGCTACCCCGGCCGCTACGTGGTCTGCGAAGCCACGGCCGAACCCATCGCCTATGGCAACCCCGACCTGTGCGGAGGCGCCTTCGCGTTCAACCAGAACTATGAGCTGATGAAGGCCGCCAAGGGCGACGCCGAAGCGGTGCAGCGCGTGGCCGGCTACTACCGGAGCATGTCGCCCACGATGGCGACCTTCCTGCACAACCACGACATCTTCACCGGCCAGCGCGTGTGGGACCAGTTGCACGGCGACGAGGCCCGCTACCGGCTCGCGGCGGCCAGCTACCTGCTGCTGCCCGGCACGCCCTTCGTCTACTACGGCGAGGAGATCGGCCAGGCCGGCATCGATGGCAAGGACCCCAGGGATGATGCGCCGCTGCGCTCGCCGATGAGCTGGACGCCCAGCAACCAGGGGCCGGGCGGCTTCTCGACGGGCCCCGCACCCTTTCGCCCGCTGTCGCTGAACCGCAGCCGCCACAACGCCGAGAGCCAGCAGCGCGAACCGGGCTCGCTGTTCAATTTCTACCGCGAGCTGATCGCGCTGCGACGAGCCTCGCCCGCGCTGACGCTGGGTCGCTACGAGGCCGACCACGTCGAGGGCCAGGTGTGGCGCTTCGAGCGCGTGCACGGGGACGAGCGCGTGCTCATCGCCATCAACTACGGCGACGCGCCTGCCGCCATCGACGTGCCGGCCGGCGCGCAAACACTCCATCCGAAGAACACCCGCGCCACGCACGGCCGCACGACGCTGCCGCCGCTATCCCTGCGCGTCTACCGACTGGCCACGCGATGAAGACCCTGATCACCCTTGCCACTGTCCTGCTGATGACCCTGCCCACGATGGCCGCCGAGACCCGCCCCGCTTCCCACCGCATCGAACCGCCCAACTGGTGGGTCGGCATGCGCGACAGCACCCTGCAGCTGATGATCCACGGCGCCGGCATCGCCGATGCGAAGCCCCAGCTGGCGCCCTATCCCGGCGTCACGCTGAAGACCAGCCATCGCGCGACCAGCCCCAACTATCTGTTCGTGGACCTCGACGTCGCGCCCGGCACCCGGCCGGGCGAGCTGACGCTGACCGTGGGCGGCCAGACGCTGCGCTACCCGCTGCTGGCCCGTGCCCCGGGTTCGGCCGAACGCCAGGGCTTCGGTCCCCGGGACGCGATCTACCTGGTCGTGCCGGACCGCTTCGCGAAGGGCGGCGACCTCGGCCGCGCCGGCATGAAGGAAGGCGTCGACCGCCAAGACCCCAACGGCCGCCACGGCGGCGACCTGGCCGGCATGCGCCGCCACCTGGACTACATCGCCGGCCTGGGCTTCACGCAGGTCTGGCCCACGCCGCTGATCGCGAACGACAGCGAGAAGTACAGCTACCACGGCTACGCGGCGACGGACTTCTACAAGATCGACCCGCGTTTCGGCACGAACGACGACTTCGGCGCCTTCGTGGCCGAGGCCCGGGCCCGGGGCGTGGGCGTCATCCAGGACATCGTGCTCAACCACATCGGCAGCGGCCATCACTGGATGGCCGACCTACCCGCGCCGGACTGGGTCAACCAGTGGCCACAGGGCTACACGGAGACCCACCACGCGCGCATGACGCTGCAGGATCCCTACGCGGCCCCCAGCGACCGCCTGCGCTTCACCGACGGCTGGTTCGTGCCCGGCATGCCCGACCTGAACCAGCGCCGCCCGGAACTGGCGACCTATCTGACACAGATGACGCTGTGGTGGATCGAGCGCTACGGCCTGTCGGGCCTGCGCACCGACACCTACTCCTACTCCGACCGCGACTTCCTGAGCCGCTGGTCGGCCCGCGTGATGCAGGAGTACCCGCACCTCAACATCGTCGGCGAGGAATGGAGCCCACATCCGGCCGTCGTCGCCTACTGGCAGCGGGGCAAGCGCAACCACGACGGCTACGTCTCGTCCACGCCCAGCATGATGGACTTCCCGATGAACTCGGGACTGCTGGCCGCACTGACTGAAGGCGACGGCGCGTTCACGGGACTGACGCGACTGCACGAAGGCCTCGCGCACGACTTCGTCTACCCCGACCCGGCCAACCTGGTCCTGTTCGACGGCAACCACGACACGCCGCGGCTGTTCTCGCTGCTCAAGCGGGACGTGGGCCTGACCCAACTGGCACTGGCCTACATCGCGACGACGCGCCGCATCCCGCAGCTGTTCTACGGCAGCGAGATCCTGATGGAGAGCCCGGTGGAGCGCGATGACGGCAAGGTGCGCGGCGATATGCCGGGCGGCTGGCCCGGCGACACCGTCAGCGCCTTCACCGGCGCGGGCCTGACCGCCGAACAGCGCGACATGCAGGACTGGGTACGCCGCCTGTTCAACTGGCGCAAGGGCGAGCGCCTCATCCACGATGGCGCGCTGATGCAGTACGCGCCAGTGGACGGTGTCTACGTGTTCTTCCGCTACGACGCAGGCCGCACCATCATGGTGGTACTGAACAAGACCGACAAGCCGGTGGCCGTGTCCATCGCCCGCTTCCCGGAACGCGTGGCCGTCGGCGCGCGGGCACGGGACGTGCTCAGTGGCGAACAACGGACCCTGGGCGAACACCTGACCGCGCCGGCGCGCAGGCCGCTGATCCTGGAGATCGGGCGCTGACGGGGCACACCGCCTACAATCGGGGCTCTCCCGAAAGAACCGTCGTCGCCGTCGTGGCCATGAAAGGCTTTCATTCTTGCAACCCTTGTGGTGAAGATGAACAAGCCTTTCATATCGCTGTGCCCCGAGATCACCCGCGACCACGCCTTCACGCTGATGGACTGGCTGGAGGACGAGGACGTCACCCGCTACCTGAGCGATTCGCGCCACGTCTCGCGCTTCATCGAGCAACTCGTGGGCCGGGTCCAGTTGCCCATCCTGACGCATCTGTTCAACCAGGGCGGCCGGTTCTTCATGGCCTGCGACCAGCATGACGTGCCCGTGGGTTTCGTCCGCCTGATCAAGACCGGGCCGGTCTGCAAGATGGTCCTCGTCATCGGCGACCGCACCAACTGGGGCCGACACCTCGGCACCAGTACGCTCCGCGAGGCCATGAAGCTGGCCTTCTTCGACATGGGGGCCGAGAAGCTCATCGCCAAGATCCACGCTGACAACACGCGTTCGCTGAAGACCTTCCAGCGCTGCGGCTTCCAGCTCGCCAGCGAGACCCCCACGCTGAGAACGTTCGCCGCCATGCGGGAGCACTGCCTTGCGCTGTTGCGCGAGGACCCGGCGACGGACCCGGCCACCATCTACATCACCGAGATCGACCGGATCCGGCTGCGCAGCCTCATCGCCCGCGAGCCCGGCCATGCCGACCTGGCGCACGAGGTCGAGCGCGCCGTCGTGGTCGCCCCGCAGCAGGTGGCGCGCGATGTGGTCACGATGAATTCGCGGGCCAGGCTGCGGCTGGACGACGAGGACCTCGAGGTGACGCTGGTGTATCCGCAGGACGCGGACGGCAGTAGATCCAGGCTGTCGATCTGTTCGCCCATCGGCACCGCCATCCTGGGCTACCGTGAGGGTGACGTCATCGACTGGCGCGTGCCCGACCGGACCTGCCGTGTCCAGATCGGCAAGCTGCTCTACCAGCCGGAAGCCGCAGGCGACTTTCACCTGTAGGACTGTTCTGCTTGCGGCGTCGCCAATGGGCCGGCTGACGCCAAGTACGCCACCGATGGCCCCGCGGCGCCCGTCGCTTGCAGCGAATCCCGCCCCCACAATCTGACGCCGCCGTCGGTGGACACGGCGCGCCCCGTGGAGAGCCATGACCAAAGAACTGCTGCTAATAGTGCTGCTTGCCGTCGCCGTGTCAATCGCGGCCGCGGTGCTCAAGGGGGGACGCCGCCGCGCCACGGGCAACGTCCGCCAGAAGAAGCTGCTGACCGAGCGCGAGCAACCGATGCTCTTCCGACTGCAGCAGGCGTTCCCGACGACGTCGTGCTGAGCCAGGTCGCATTCTCGGCCCTGCTCACCGCCAAGGACCTGCCCACGCGCTCCACCTTCAACCGCAAGGTGGCCGACTTCGTCGTGGCCACCAAGGCGTTCGAAGTGCTGGCCGTCATCGAGCTCGACGACAACAGCCACAAGAGCCGCGAGGAGCATGATGGCCGGCGCGACCAGCTGCTGGAGCGAGCCGGCTACCGCGTCCTGCGCTTCAAGCACGTGCCTGACGTTGACGGCGTCCGCCGCGCGGTGCGCCCGCCGGCGTCGTTGACCCGCACTGCGACACCGACGGGAACACCTGGAGCGGCAGGCAAAGCCGCTCGACCTGGCCGACCGATTGACCAAAGCCGTTGATGGCGGCGCCGACCTGGCAGACGCCAGCCCCTCGCTTCATGGCGGGCGGCGTGGTGTCAAATGCCCTCTGGCATTGTCTGCGCCGCGTGCGGTGAATGAGACCGGCAAGGCCGCGTGGGCGATCCCGTTCTCGCCGCCCCCAAGGCCGTCGCGCCGACCGGTCAGCCCGGCAGCTTCAGCAACCCGAAAGGCCCCCGCCCCGCCGCTGCCGTGATCAGCCCCAGCACGCGCGTGGGTTCGCTGCCCAGCCAGTCCCAGCGGAAGCGCCAGCCCCAGTTGCCGCCCAGCACGCCGGGGATGTTCATGCGGTGAGCACTGCCCAGGCCCAACACGTCCTGCAGGGGATAGATGGCCGTGTTGGCCACCGAGTTGGCACAGGCGCGGATCATGGCCCAGTGCACGTCGTGCTCGCCACAGGCGAGGTAGGAGCCGGCGAAGGCGCGCTCGCGCGGCTTGGCCTGGTCCCACCAGCCGCGCACCGTGTCGTTGTCATGCGTGCCGGTGTAGGCCACCGAGGCCCTGGGCCACATGTGGGGCAGGAACTCGTGGTCGGCTTCGGCGCCGAAGGCGAACTGCAGGATCTTCATGCCGGGGAAGCCACAGCCGTCGCGCAGCGCATGCACGTCGTCGGTGATGAAGCCCAGATCCTCGGCCACGATAGGCAGCTCACCCAAGGCCGACCTGATGGCGTCGAACAAGGCCATGCCCGGGCCGGTGACCCAGCGGCCGCGCGTGGCGTCGGGGCTGTCACCGGGAATCTCGTAATAGCCGGCAAAGCCGCGGAAGTGGTCGATGCGAAAGACGTCCGCCTGGCTCAGCGCGCGGCGGATCCGGGCCGTCCACCAGGCATAGTTTTCCTCGGCCATCCGGTCCCAGCGATAGAGCGGATTGCCCCAGCGCTGACCCAGCGGGCCGAGGTCGTCGGGCGGGACGCCCGCGACCACCGTGGTCTGGAAATCCTCGTCCAGCGCGTACAGGTCGGGGCGCGACCAGCAGTCGGCGCTGTCATGGGCGACAAAGATGGGCAAGTCGCCCATGAGGTTCACGCCGCGCGCATTGGCGTAGGCCTTCAGCGCGCCGGCCTGCACATCGAACTGCCACTGCACGAACTGCCAGAAGGCGATCTCGTCCGCGTAGGCCTGGCGCGCTTCGGCCAGGGCCTCGGGCTCGCGCCGCTTGAGGCCGTCGGCCCAGGTCCACCACGGCTGGCCGTTCAGCGGCGAGCGGATGGCCATGAAGAGGGCGTAGTCGTCCAGCCAGTCCCGCTGGGACTCGCACCAGGCGGCCAAGACCTGGCGGTCCTGCGCACTGGCGTTGGCGAGGAAACCGGCGGCGGCGGCGCGGAGTTGCTGCTCGCGCCAGGGCGTGACGCAGCCGTAGTCAACCTGCTCGCCATTGAACTGCGGCACGTCCGGCGCCGCCAGCCAGCCTTTGGCGATCAGCGGCTCCAGCGCCACCATCCAGGGGCTGCCCGCAAACGCCGACACACCCTGGTAGGGACTGTCGCCAGGGCCGATGGGCGTGGTCGGGAGCAGCTGCCAGACGCGCTGGCCGGCGGCCTGCAGCCAGTCGACAAAACGGAAAGCGTCCGGGCCGAAGTCGCCCATGCCGTGCGGGCCGGGCAGCGAGGTGATGTGCAGCAGCACACCGGAGGAGCGTTGGTTCAGGTTCATGTCGGTGCGTGCCGAAGGACGAGAAGGGAGCGGGCCGGCACGTTGAGCGGCTGGCCGGGAAGAAGGAGGGGCGCGGCGGATTCGCCGCTGCTGTCTAGCACCAGCCGCCAGGGGCCGTTGCAGAGCAGGAAGGGCAGCGCTGCCGGGTCGGGGTTGAAGACGATCATCAGCCGCGGCCGGGGCGCGTCGGCCTCGCGCAGCTGGGCGCCGAATGCGCGCTGACCGGCGTCGTGCCAGTCGTGGGGGCCCATCTCGTGGCCACTGGGGGCATACCAGGCGACGCTGGCCTGCGACGGCCCGCTGGCGAACCAGCGGGGGTGGCGCAGCAGCGGCTCGGCTGCACGCAGGGCCAGCGCCTGCGCGACCAGCTCCGTCATGCGTCCGTCGGCCTCGGTCCAGTTCAGCCAGGTGGTGGGGTTGTCCTGGCAATAGGCGTTGTTGTTGCCGCCCTGGCTGTTGGCGATCTCGTCGCCGGCGCACAGCATGGGCGTGCCCTGGGCCAGCAGCAGCGTTGCCAGCAGTGCGCGGCGCACGCGCTCGCGGGTCGCATTGATGGCGGCATCCCCGGTCGGACCTTCCGCGCCGAAGTTCGCGCACAGCTCGCCATCGCGGCCGTCGCGGTTGTCCTCGCCATTGGCGTGGTTGTGCTTGGTGGAATAGCTGGTCAGGTCGGCCAGCGTGAAGCCATCGTGCACGGCGACGAAATTGATCGAGGCCGTGGGCAGGCGCTGACCGTGGTGGAAGACGTCGCTGGACCCCATGAAGCGCCGCGCCAGCTCGCCGCGGCCGACGCCGGGTCCAACCCCCAGCCAGTAGCCGCGCACCGCGTCGCGGAACTTGTCGTTCCACTCCAGGAAGCGGCCGGGGAAGCGGCCGAGCTGGTAGCCGTCGTAGGCGGCGTCCCAGGGTTCGGCGATGAGGTGCACGCCGGCCAGCACCGGGTCCTGCCGCAGTGCGGTGAAGAAGGCTGCACTGGGGTCGTAGCCCTGGTGGGTGCGGCCCAGCACCGGCGCGAGGTCGAAGCGGAAGCCGTCCACGCCCATCTCCGCCACCCAGTACCGCAGCGAATCCAGCACGAACTGCGTCACGCGCGGGTGGGCGCAGTTCACGGTGTTGCCGCAGCCAGTCAGGTTCTCGTTGCGGCTGCGGTCCTCGGCCACCAGTCGGTACCAGGTCGCGTTGTCCAGGCCACGCAAGGACAGCGTCGGGCCGAACTCGTTGCCCTCCGGCGTGTGGTTGTAGACCACGTCCATCACCACCTCCAGCCCGGCCTCGTGCAGCGCGTCCACCATGCGGCGGAACTCGGCGGCGACGGCCGTCGGGTCGTGGCGCTGCGAGGCCTGCGCCCAGCGCGGGTCCGGGCAGAAGAAGCCCAGCGTGTTGTAGCCCCAGTAGTTGTGCAGCCCGCGCTCGGCAAGGTGCGGCTCGGCGATGCAGTACTGCACCGGCAGCAGCGACAGCGTCGTCACGCCCAGGCGCCGGAAATGGGCGATGGACGTGGGATGGGCCAGGCCGGCATAGGTGCCGCGCAAGTCCTCGGGCACACCGGGCAGTTGCTGCGAAAAACCCTTGACGTGAACCTCGTACAGCACCACGTCGCTGGCCGCCCGGCGCGGCCGGTGGGCGCGCAACGCAAGCGACGGCGCCAGGTTGGGGGCCACGCGGGCCTTGAGCGCCTGCGTCGCGTTGTCACGCGTGTCGAGCGAGCGCGGGCCGTCCGGGTGGCCCAGCTCGTAGCCGTGGTGCTCGGCGCGCCAGGCGAAGTGCCCGACGATCTCACGGGCCCACGGGTCCAGCAGCAGCTTGTGCGGGTTGAAGCGGTGCCCGCGCTCCGGCGCATAGGGGCCGTGAGCGCGCAGGCCGTAGACCAGACCCGGGCCGACGCCGGGCAGGAAGCCGTGGAAGACGCCGTCGAACGGGCCGTCCAGCGCGTAGCGGCGCAGCTCGCGCTGGCCTTCGGCGTCGAACACGCACAGCTCGATGCACGTCGCGTGCTCGCTCGCCACGGCGAAGTTGACGCCGCCGTCGCGGGCGAGCGCCCCCAGCGGCTCGTGCCAGCCGGGTTGCAGGTCAGGCAGGTGGCCCATTCAGATCGGCACGAAGAACAGCGTGGCCAGCGGCGGCAGGTTGATGGTGATGGACAGGCGCCGGCCGTGGGCCGGCTGCGCCTGCACCGGCAGCCCCGCGGCCGCAACGCCGTTGCCCATGTTGCTGCCACCGTAGTAGGCCGAATCGGTGTTCAGCGCCTCGCGCCAGGCCGTGACGCCGTCCGGCACGCCCAGCGAGTAGCCCTCGCGCGGCACCGGGGTCATGTTGCAGACCACCAGCACCATGCGGCCCGTGCCGTCGCGGCGCACCCAGGCGTAGATGGAGTGCTCGGCGTCGTGCGAGCTGATCCACTCGAAGCCGCCGCTCTCGCAGTCCAGCCGGTGCAGCGCCGAGTGCTCCCGGTAGACCTTGTTGAGGTCGCGCACCAGCCGCTGCACGCCCGCATGGCGGTCGTCCTCCAGCAGCCCCCAGGGCAGCGCCTCGGCATGGCTCCACTCCTGGCGCTGGGCGAACTCCTGGCCCATGAAGAGCAGCTTCTTGCCGGGGTGACCCCACATGAAGCCGTAGTAGGCGCGCAGGTTGGCGAACTTCTGCCAGTCGTCGCCCGGCATCTTGTTGAGCATGGAGCCCTTGCCGTGCACCACCTCATCATGCGAGATGGGCAGCATGAAGTTCTCGCTGAACGCGTAGATCAGTCCGAAGGTCATCTTGTCGTGATGCCAGCGGCGGTTGATCGGGTCCTCCGCCATGTAGCGCAAGGTGTCGTTCATCCAGCCCATGTTCCACTTGTAGTGAAAGCCCAGGCCGCCGGCGTAGGTGGGCGCCGAGACGCCGGGGAAGCTGGTGCTTTCCTCGGCCACGGTGATCGCACCTTCGATCTCGCCGACATGCTCGTTCATCTCGCGCAGCATGGAGATGGCCTCGAGGTTCTCGCGGCCGCCGCGGAGGTTGGGGATCCACTGCCCCTCGGGCCGCGAATAGTCGCGGTAGAGCATGCTGGCCACGGCGTCCACGCGCAGCCCGTCCACGCCCCAGCGCTCGATCCAGTACAGCGCGCTGCCGACCAGGAACTCGCGCACTTCCGTGCGGCCGAAGTTGTAGATCAGCGTGTTCCAGTCGCGATGAAAGCCTTCCTTGGGGTCGGCGTACTCATAGAGGCGCGTGCCGTCGAACTCGGCCAGACCGTGGTCATCCATCGGGAAGTGCGCCGGCACCCAGTCCAGCAGCAGGCCCAGGCCATGGTCGTGGCAGGCCTTGACGAAGCGCGCGAAGCCCTCGGGCGGGCCGAAGCGGGCGCTGGGGGCGTACATGCCCAGCGTCTGATAGCCCCACGAACCGTCGAAGGGATGCTCGGTGACCGGCATCAGTTGCACATGCGTGAAGCCCATGTCGGCCGCGTAGGCCGGGAGGTGGGCGGCGAGTTCGTCCCACGTGGGGAAGTCGCCCGCCACGCCGCGGCGCCAGGAGGCGGCATGCACCTCGTAGACGCTGATGGCGGCATGGCGCTGGTTTGCGCGTTCACGCTGGCGCGGCAGCGGCGTGGGCTCGGGCAGCGGCGCGACGATGCTGGCCGTTTCCGGTCGCAGCTGCGCGCGGCGGGCATACGGGTCGGCCTTCAACGGCAGCAGCGCGCCATTGCCGTTGACGATCTCGAACTTGTAGAGGTCGCCCTCGCCCGCATGCGGCACGAAGATCTCCCACACGCCGGCCGCGTGACGCAACCGCATCGGGTGGCGGCGGCCGTCCCAGTTGTTGAAGCTGCCGACGACGCTGACCCGCCGTGCGTTGGGTGCCCAGGTCGCGAAGCGCACCCCGCTGACGTCGCCGTGCCGGACGAGATGCGCGCCCAGGCTCAGCCAGGGCCGGAAGTTGCGTCCTTCGGCAAAGGCCTTCAGGTCCTCGTCGGCCAGTTGCGGGTAGAAGGCGTAGGGATCGGCATAGACGCCCTCCCCGCCCCCCAGCCAGCGGACGCACAGCCGATAGTCGAAGCGGTGCTTGCGACGCGGCACCTGCGCCTCGAAGAAACCGGCGCGCCGCTGCGCCAGCTCGACGATGTGCTTGCCGCTGCCGGCATCGACCAGCGCTACGTCCGCCGCGCCGGGCAACAGCGCGCGCACCCAAAGCTTCCCCGCCTCGTCCACATGCAGCCCCAGCCGGGAGAAGGGGTCGGCATGGCGGCCTGCCAGCAGGGCGTCGAGGTCGGTGTCGTGCAGCATCAATTCAGCGATTTGACGGACCAGACACGATCCACGTACTCGGCGATCGTGCGATCGGACGAGAACGCGCCCATGCCGGCGATGTTGAGCAGCGCACGCTCAGCCCAGGCACTGCGGTCGGCAAACAGCGCATCGACCTTGGACTGGGTGGCGACATAGTCTGCGAAATCAGCCATCAGCAGGTAAACGTCGCGGTGCAGCAGGCTGTCGACGAGCTGCCGGTAGCGTTCGGTGTCCCCATTGCTGAAGACACCGGCCGAGATGGCGTCGATGACGCGCTTGAGCTGGCGATTCTCTTCGACATACAGCTTCGGGTCGTAGCCCAGTTGCTTGATCTTGGCGACCGCGTCGGCACGCAGGCCGAAGACGAACATGTTGTCCGTGCCCATGGCCTCGGCCATCTCGATGTTGGCGCCATCCCAGGTGCCGATGGTGAGCGCGCCGTTCATGCCGAACTTCATGTTGCCGGTGCCCGAGGCTTCGGTGCCCGCGGTGGAGATCTGCTCGGACAGGTCGGCCGCCGGGATGATGCTCTCGGCCAGCGAGACGCCGTAGTTGGGCAGGAACACCAGCTTCAGCCGGTCGCCCACGCGCGGGTCGCTGTTGACGACGCGGGCCACGTCGTGGGCCAGGCGCACGATGCTCTTGGCCATCTGGTAGGCCGAGGCGGCCTTGCCGGCGATGATGACGGTACGGGGCACCCAGTGCTCATCGGGCTTGTCGCGGATGGCCTGGTAGCGGGCGATGACGTGCAGCAGGTTGAGCAGTTGGCGCTTGTACTCGTGGATGCGCTTGATCTGGATGTCGAACAGGCTGTCGACATTCACCGCCAGCCCCAGCTCGCGGCGGATGACGGCGGCCAGGCGCTCCTTGTTGGCCCGCTTGACGGCCAGGAACTCCTCGCCCAGCTCGCGGTGGGCGGCCAGGGGCTTGAGCTCGGCCAGTTCGGCCAGGTCCTTGCGCCAGCCATCGCCGATGCGCCCGTCCAGCAGCGCGGACAGCGCCGGGTTGGCCTGCTGCAGCCAGCGGCGCGGCGTGACGCCGTTGGTGACGTTGTGGAAGCGCTCCGGCCAGATGCGGGCGTAGTCGGCGAAGATGGTCTGCACCATCAGCTCCGAATGCAGCGCGGCCACACCGTTCACGCGATGGGACGCCACCAGCGCCAGCGATGCCATGCGCACACGGCGCTCGCCATGTCCGTGCGGGCCCTGGCTGCCCTCGTCGATCAGCGAGACGCGCGAGGCCAGCCCGTGGTCGTCGGGGAAGCGAACCTTCAGCGTTTCCAGGAAGCGGTGGTTGATCTCGTAGATGATCTCGAGATGGCGCGGCAACAGGTGCTCGAACATGCGCACCGGCCAGCTCTCCAGTGCCTCGGGCATGAGCGTGTGGTTGGTGTAGGCCACCGCCTGGCGCGTGATCTTCCAGGCCTCGTCCCAGCCCAGGCCATGCTCGTCCAGCAGCAGGCGCATCAGCTCGGCGGGCGCCAGCGCCGGATGGGTGTCGTTGAGATGGATGGCGTTGGTGCGACCCAGGTTGTGCAATGAACCGAATTCGCGCAGATGCCGGGCGATGAGGTCCTGCAGCGAGGCGCTGACGAGGAACGCCTCCTGCTTGAGGCGCAGCTCGCGCCCCTGCTCGGTGGAATCGTCGGGGTAGAGCACCCAGTTCAGCGCATCGGCCAGCACCTGGTGCCGGGCGGCGCGAACGTGGTCGCCATCGCAGAAGGGCTTGAACTCGATGGGCGCGGCCATGGCCTGCCACTGGCGCAGCGTGGATACGCGCTCGCCATGGTGGGCCGGCACGATGAAGTCGAAGGCCTGGGCCTCGATGCTGTCGGCCGGCAGCCAGCGGCGAACGCCGGAGGCATCCACCTCGACACGGCCGCCGAAGCCCACCAGGTAGCGCAGGTCGTGGCGCGGCAACTCCCAGGCGGGCGAGTCGCGCATCCAGTCGTCGGGCTGCTCCATCTGGCGCCCCTGCTGGATGGCCTGGGCGAACATGCCATAGCGGTAGCGCAGGCCGTAGCCGAAGGACGGCAGCGCCAGCTCGGCGAAGCTGTCCAAGAAGCAGGCGGCCAGGCGTCCCAGGCCGCCGTTGCCGAGCGCGGCATCGGGCTCGCGCTCCAGCACGTCGCCCAGCGACACGCCCTGCTCTGCCAGCCGCGCCTCCAGCGGCTGCGTGAGCTTCAGCGCGGCCAGTGCATTGGAAAGCGCGCGGCCCATCAGGAACTCCATCGACAGGTAGTGCACGCGGCGCACGGGCGCCTTGTCGCCACGTTGCGCGTCGGCGGCCTGGGTGGCGGCCCAGCGGCGGGCGAGCGTCTCGCGGCAGGCGATGGCCGCGGCATGC
>APMI01024484.1_pt1 | contig 13778 bp, 12 predicted proteins | sample 667938 | NCBI WGS metagenome assembly APMI01 (sample SAMN01084076, study PRJNA167559) | wastewater metagenome | biome: Wastewater | place: Denmark: Ejby Moelle, Odense | collected 2011-11-28 | reverse complement strand
GGCGGAGACAGCGGCTACTACCCCAATACGCGCGGCGGCTTCGACTCGCGCGGCGGTGGTGAGGGAGGATTCCCATCGAATCTCAACTTCGGTGACGGAAAAGACGGTGAGGGGAAGCATCCGGGAAGGGGCGGATCTGCAGGAAAAGATGACCCCTCATTTGTCGGCTACCACAAGCCCGGGATCAAGGGCAGCAATGCTGGCGTTGGCTCCTCAGGCGGGGGCGGCGGCGGTGGCGGCGCTGGCTACCCTTCGAGCGGTGACAGCGGTGGAGCAGGCCGAAAGTTCGCTGGCTTCAACGGAGGCGGTGGCGGTGGTGCCGGTCTGAGCTGGGTCAAGGCCGGCATCGTCAAGGAAACTTTCACGCAGCCAGAAGACTCGCACTACGAGGTGTCGATTCCTGCGGCCAAAACTGGCGAGTCGAAGATCACTATTCCGCTCACCACAGCGACAAAGATCTCTGGCCCGCAGACCGTGAAGAGCGATGAATCTGTGAACATCCGGGTGCAAACCGGAGCTTGGGGACAAGCGACGAGCATGCTTGATGGATCGTTCAAATTGCTGGTAGACGGAGTTGAAGTTCCCGCGTCCAATCCTGGTGAGCCGTTGAATACTCGCTACAAAACTACGGGCGATTACACTGTTACGCTGCCGCCGCTGAGCACAGGCACACACACGGTCACCGCCGAATTCGCTCCCACCTCTGATCAGGCGTACTGGAACTCTCAGGGATACCTGTCCTCGGACTCAATGTCGATCACGGTGAGTGATCCAGACGTGATTCCTGACGACGATGACAAGGCAGACACCAAGATTGACCTCACCCTTCCCCAGGGCAAGAGCTATGGCGATTCAGGAGAGATCGGTATTGAGCTTGCACTTGACGGCACCGGAGGCACTTCGCTTGGTGTTGAAGGAGTGCTGTCACTCGCACTCGACGGCGTAGACATTTACGCGGAAACGATGACTGCGGGCGTTCCCTCGTTCAGCAAGACTGTTCCCCTCCCAGCGACCCTCGCAGCAGGGGAGCACCGCGTCTCAGCAGCATTCACCGGCTCTTCCATTGCAGACGGATCGACAACGGGGACCCTGCGCTTCACCCTCGCTCAGGCAGCGACGGCGACGACCCTCCTTCCGCCGGCGCCAGTCACATCGGGCACTCCGGTGAGCGTGACGGCAGAGGTGGCGTCACCTGTTTCCGGTTTGACCGGCACTGTGGCACTGCTCGCGGATGATCTGGTCTTGACGGAAGGCGCGCTACAGCAGGATGGAACCGTGGCGTTTCCGGCGGTCCGCATTCCCGCGGGAACCAGCTCGCTTTCTGCGAGATTCCTTGGCGATAGCGACGGGAATTTCAGCATCTCTCAGTCCGATCCGGCCGCATACCAGCCACTTGACGCAGACACCCGCACCACACTCGAACTCTCAGCCTCTGAAGTGAAGTTCGGGCAGCCGGTGACCCTGACCGGCACGGTGATGAACCTGAGCGACGATGATGATCCGCTGGGAGAGGTTGAGGTGCTTTCAAACGGTCAGGTGGTGGAGACGATTCCTATAGGACTGGATATCGACCCGGACACGAGCAATGCCAAGTCCGTCTTTGAGATGGACATTGCCCACCTCGCCCCTGGGAGCTACAACTTGCACGCGAGGTTTGTACCCTCGCCGGGCTTCTCTGCCTCGTCAACCGCAACTCCGCAGACGCTTCGGGTGCTGGGGATCGGCACCAAGCTGACCGCGCAAGCGACCACCGGCACGGCGCAGCGTGCGGCGACGGCGACCGTCGAAGCCCGTGACGCCGACGGGGGCAAGCTTGTTGACGGTGTCGTCGAAGCATTCGTGCCCGCCGACACGCGAGTCGGTGCAGCTGTTGCTGCTGCGAACCCGACAGCGACCGATCTGCCCGCAGCACCTGCCGGGATGCGTCCTGTGGGTCAGCCGACGGCTGTTGACGCCGGAGTGGGAACTGTTGAGCTCACGGGCCTCCCCGCGGGCACTCACGAAGTGACACTCCGATTTACTCCGCATGATGAGGGGCACCTGGAGTCATCGGCGCTCGTGAAGGTTGAGGTGACTGCTCCACACGGCGGCAACGACGGGGCGACTCGCCCAGACACGCTCAGCCGTACGGGTAGTGACTCGACACCACTTGGGCTGCTTGCCGCAGCGCTGCTTCTCGTTGGATCGGTCAGCGGCATCATCGCCGTGCGCCGTCGACAGCGGAGCGCGCAAGACTAGCGGGCGCGAGTCAGCGTGAGGGTGTGGCCCTGGTCAGGAATTCTGGCCGGGGCCACACCCGTATCGAGCGCTGAATATGGGCAGATCCTTGAGCGCGGAGTGTGAGCGGATCTTGCGGCGGGGTGGGTTCGTTCACCGTTGAGACATGTAGCTCGACGAGCATGAGGGAATGGAAACACTCTGCGACCGGCACGGTCATTTTGACCGATCACGCCGGGCTGGTGCGCGGCGAGGATGCGCAGCAGCGTGCTCTGATCCATGTCGAGCAGGCGGGGGAGGTGCGTTGGCTCGCCGCATCACAATCGGGTCTCCGTCTCGCTGAAGGTGATGAGGTGCAGCTCAGCTGGGCGTCGAAGCGGCCAGAGAGCTGCTACGTGCGTGGGGTGTTGGCACACCGATAGCCCTCGGAGCGGGACTGCTTGATGCGCCGAGAATTCCGCTCTGAGAGAGTGGGCTGATCACCGATCGAATCTGGGTTTCGAGCGGACCGCGGGTTGACCAGGCCGCATGGAGCGGGACGGCGAGGTGCTGCTGCTGTGCAGTCACAGGCACTGATCGCATGCCGAAAATTGCGGGTTCCCCACTCAAGAGACAGAACCCACCATGTTGTGCGGTGAAGGCTTTTGCAACTTCTGGGAAGCAGAATGCTCGAGCGACATTGAGGCCTATGCCCTGGAAAAGAGCGGCTTGCTCAAGCACGCTTCGAATGCCTTGGTAGTGCTCCACCGCATAGAGCGGATCATCTTGCAGCATCTGGATGTCCAGGGTGCTGACATCTCCGTTGAGCACAGCAAGGAGCCGTTCTCTTGCCTGTGCTGATGCGGGTTCCCAGTCTGGGGCAAAGTGCAGAGTCACGGAGATCGTTCCAATGGGTCTGCTGCACGTTTAGGTGACATTCGACATGGCTAGCTTTTTGCTGGCCTGGAAGGATGTCATTATGCCCTAACCATCTCCTCAGGAGTTCCGCGACGATGTGGTCCTTATCGCGCAGCAGCGTGATCCGCAAGTCACGCTCGCGCAGATCGCAAAGGACTGTGGTATCCACGTTGGCACTCTTGATAAATGGATGCGTCAGGCTCTTATCGGCGGCGGGGAGCGGCTTGGTGTGACCCGCTCTGATAACGAAGAACTACGTGAACTCCGTAAACGGAACCGGCTCCTCGAGCAAGAGAACGAGGTCCTCTGTCGCGCAGCCGCAATGCCATCCATGCTGCTCATCTGGAAGACCCGGAGTTCGGGCGCCGCTTCCTTGCCGACGAGGCCCGGCATGCAGGCGAATCGATGTGCGACCGGACGGCGTGGCGCATCTGCCGTGACAACGGCTGGTGGAGCGTGTTCGGGAGGAAGAAATCCCGCGGCAAAGGGACCCTGCCGGGAGAACCTGTGCACGACGATCTCGTGCAGCGCGATTTCGCTGCGACCGCTCCGAACAAGTTATGGCTTTCGGACATTACGGAGCACTGGATAAGCGAGGGGAAGCTGTATCTTTGCGCGGTGAAGGACGTATTCTCGAACCGGATCGTTGGGTACGCGATCGGTTCGCGGATGAAGTTATTGCTCGCGGTCAGAGCGCTGAACAATGCGGTGACGCGGCGCGGAAACGTCGCCGGTTGCGTGTTCCACACCGACAGAGGATCGCAATTTCGAAGCCGGAAGCTCCGCCGCGCTCTCGACCAGTACGACATGGTCGGGTCAATGGGACGGGTCGGCGCTGCCGGTGATAACGCCGCGATGGAATCGTTCTTCAGTTTGCTGCAGAAGAACGTTCTCAATCACCGCACCTGGGCAACGCGTGACGAGTTCCGGCTTGCGATCGTGACCTGGATTGAGCGCACGTATCATCGGCGACGACGACAACTTCGTCTTGGCAGGTTGACCTCTGTTGAGTACGAGGCCATCATGAACGAGCAGGTCGCACTCGCTGCCTGACCAAACTGTCACCTACACGTACAGCAGACCCGGTGGGTGTGCCGCCCGACCGTCGGGGTGGCACACCCCCCCATTCCTCAACAGGGAGGCTCATCGACCGTGATGAGATCCCCTACTAGCTCCACAATTTCTGGCACCAAGCCAGAGCCCGGAGCCCAAATGTTTTGATTCATTGTGTTCTCCTCTCCGTGAGCCCCATCTTGAATGGGTAGTGCATGTAGCAACGCGTGACGGACCAACGACATTCCCGCGATCAAGCGTGCAGTTCCTCCGGGCGCCGATCTTCAGCTCATATCGAGGTTGGCGCAAGCAATGCGTACCTTGTTCGCTACTTCTTTCACCACTCAAGGGAGAGAAGTATGAATCTGGCAGAAACCCCCGCGGCCCCCGAACTCGAGTTCGCTTTTCGCATTATCGCGAAGGTCGATTCCGGTCTGGCGATCCAACGTCGCCCCGGCGAATCGCTTGAGATCATTCCGATCACCGGGGGATCGGTAGCGGGGTGCATCGAGGCAGAAGTCATGCCGGGCGGTGCCGATTGGTGCCTCTACCGAAGCGACTCATCTCTCGAAGTCGAAGCCCGCTACTGGTTTCGAACCAGCGAGGGCGAGATCGCCGACGTCGTGAACCTGGGCAGAATTTCACCCCCAGATGAGCGGCATCCAGACCAGCTCTTCATAACGACGCCGCAGTTTCGCACCGTCTCGCCACGCCTGCAGTGGCTGACTCAGAAAGTGTTCGTGGGGCGCGCAGAGTCGTTTGACACGCACACGACAATCGACGTGTTCGAGGTCATTGCCTAGCTGTTGTGTCTGGGGCGAACCTCTTAGGTCGCGCTGTTGCTTTGATGGTTTGCTGCCTAGGCTCGCGCAGGTACCGCAGCTCGGCTATGAGCATGCCAATTAATGTGGTTTGAGCAGCAACGCTCTCTCTTGACTGAGAGGTTGAACGGGCGAAATTTTCATCCTGAATGGGCCCTGCGAGGGCAGAATCTTCCCCCGAAATTACCCCCGGGCAGGGCGCGTTCCGCCACTACGCTAGGTCTGGGCTCCGAGGCCCCCACCCCTTTGGGCTGCTTCCGGTACCCGGAGGGCCCCTATGTTCACTTCCTGGAGCGTGCGTAGGGGCTCTCGCCTTGCTCATACGGTAGAGCAGAGTTGAACCCGAGAAAAGGGTCAGTTTTATCGATGCGCGAATTGCACATTTCTTGCGCAATTTGAATCGGATCGCGACAGGCTCTCAACCGGAAATCGGCATCACAGCGGCCCGCGGTCGAGCGGGCTCACCCCGTTGGCCGAATCAGCCGGATCCCGCAGCTCGTCTGTAGTGCGCATGTGCTCAGGCTCGCGAACTAGCGCATGGCGATCGGCGTATCTTGCGACGAACAGATCGATGATCGTCAACAACGCAGCGATACCCACGGCGATGTACACCACCTGAGAACCAACCGATCCCTCACCGAACATCGCGTCGACCAGGTTGTATTGAAAGACCCCGATGAGCTCTGCACCATACTGGGTTTATGGGTACACATGTGCGGCACATGGCAGAAGGTTTCTCGAAGAGGATCAGCCTCGCGCCGGTTGCAGACTGCTCCGATGCGGCTGAGCGCCCATGACCACCCTCTACGTCGGAACGGGCCCGAATCGCATTTCGATTGCCGCGGCGCTGGCGCAGGCCGTTCAGGGTGACGTGATCTCCTTCGCACCCGGCGTGCACCAGGTGGGTTCGGTCATGCTGAACGCGCTGACTCTGGTGGGTGAGGGCAGTGCCGAAGCCACAACCCTGGTCGGCACGATCGTGCCCCAGGGCAGCTGCGCGCTCGCCGCACTGACCGTGAGCGCGCAACCACGTGGCAGTGCGATCGCGATGATGCGCGAGTCGAGCGCGTACCTCAGTGTGACCGACTGCCGCATCGCCGGTGATCCCACTGCGAGCACGATTACCGTGGGTGTCGACAGCGGCACCCTCGTGCTGAATCGGGTCGCCATCGCAGATGACGCAGATCTCACCACGGTGAGGGTGACAGCCGGTGCCCGGTTGCATGCCACCGCATCGAACCTCGGTGGTCTCGAAGTGCGAGGTGGTTCGGCCGATCTCGTCGGCTGCGCGGCGCACCTCGTGCTGGCCGGCGAAGGGGCCCAGGTGCGCGGCTACGGGTCGCTCGATCTGACCCCGGTGCCGGGAAAGCGGGCGCTTCGCGTGCTCAGTGGCGCGTCGCTCGAACTCGAGCGTGTTCGCCTCGTCGGGGGCGAGGTGTTTGAGGCTCAGGCAAATGCCGCCACCCTGCGAATCGCGCAGATCGAGTCGTCGGGAGGCGGGGTGCTCAGAGTGCTCGCCGAAGCCGACGCAGCAGTCTTCTGCGAGAGCCCCTACGTCGAGGTAGTGCAGTCAGCACCGCTGGTGCGCAAGGCTCCGCAGCGGCGGGCGGGAGACGGCCCGCAGCGGGTGCTCTGGCCCGCCCACCAGGGCAACAGCTTCGCGAGCGACATATTGCCTCGGATCAAACCGGGCGACACCCTTGTGCTCGAAGAGGGTCAGTATTCGTTCGAGAATGTTGACCGCGACCAGTATCAGTGCGAAGTGAACATCGATGGTGAGGGGCGGCGCGACCGCATTGTGCTGCGGGGAGGATTCGACGTTCCCTCGGGGGCAAACCTAACGATGACGAATTTCACGATCGAGCACCCGGTCACGAACAACGCCGTGTACGTCTCAGCCGGGGCAGACCTCTCGATGCACGGAATGATCGTGCGCAGCCACCCCGCCGCCGAGTTTCCGGCGCTGTTCGTTGAGGGTGCGCTGACGGCGACCGCCTGCGAGTTGCGTGCGAGCCCGACTGAGACGCGGGCGACCATCACCGTCATGGGCGAGGGGCGAGTCTCGGCGCTTTCCTGCGAGCTCGGGTGGTGCGACTTCGCGGCATCCTCTGTGGTTTCGCTCGAGAACTGCAGCGTCATCAGAATTGCTGCGCAGGGCCAGGCAAAGGTCGTTTCGGCGGGCGTCCTGGGGATCATGCCGAACTTGCGCAACCAGTGCTCCCTTACTGGGCGGGGCCAGGCGACACTAGATATGGATGTGCTCGACTTTCCCGCGGGCTCTGAGATCAATGTCGGCGAACAATCGTTGCTCAGCTTCACCTCGTTTGCTTCGGGTCGAACCCCCAAGATCACCCTTGAGGGTAGTGGGCAGGTGGTGCGCGGTCTCACGGGCAACCGAGAAGGGGCGAGGGGCGCCATGGTGACCTCGTCTCTGCCGACCCGGGCGGGTGCGCCCGCCGACCCCGGCTCAGACGGCGAAGACATCTCCGGCTTGCGTGACGATTCGCTTGCCGCGCTGAACCACCTCATCGGGCTTCGCAAGGTGAAAGAACAGGCTGCCCAGTTCGTGAAGAACGCGGTCATTAACCGCGAGCGAGCGGGGCTCGGCCTGAAATCGATGCCGCTGACACTGCACAGTCTCTTTCTCGGCAACCCGGGAACCGGCAAGACCACCGTGGCGCGCCTGCTCGGCAAGGCGCTCTACGCAGAGGGCGTCGTGTCGTCGGATGTCTTTGTCGAAGTGGGGCGACCCGACCTCGTCGGTCAATACATCGGCGACTCGGCAGTCATGACGGAGAAAGTGCTCGACAGCGCCAGAGGCGGCATTCTCTTCATCGACGAGGCCTACTCGTTGGCCCAAGCGCTCGAAGAAGACTACGGCCAAGAGGTGCTCGACACCATCATCGCGTACATGGAGAACCACCGCGACGACCTCATGATCATCTTCGCAGGCTACACCGACAAGATGCAGAAGCTGCTCGACATGAACGCGGGCCTCGAATCAAGGGCACCCAACCGCTTCGACTTCGAGGACTACACGGGCGAAGAGCTCGCCACCATCGGAGTGAAGTCGCTCACCGACACCGACTACGAGCTCGAAGACGAAGAGCTGTACCGGAGAATTCTCGGCCAGGGGTACCGGCAGAGTGCCGATCGCAGCAACGCGCGCTGGGTGCGCAACTTCAACCAGACCCTCATCGGGCATCAGGTCGATCGCCTGCACGAGCTTCGCACCCGCACCATCGCGGACTACCGGTTGATCGCAGACGACGACCTCTATGCGCTCGCCGGCGTAGACGCGCAGGCTGAGGGTGGGTCGTCGTCAGTGGCGCAATTGCTGGCCGAACTCGACAGCATGGTCGGCCTCGCCGAGGTGAAAGATTGGGTTGCAAAGCTCGTCAACCGGGTCAAAGCCGATCAACGACGAATTCAGGTCGACGCGAACATCTCGCGCCCGACCTATCACGTCACCTTCACGGGCAGCCCGGGAACGGGCAAGACCACGGTCGCTCGCATCATCGCTGAGCTCTTTCACGAGCTCGGAGTGCTCTCGAGGCCGACAGTGAAAGAGGTGAACCGCGCTGCGCTGGTCGGCGCCTTCCTGGGCCAGAGCGAACAGCGCACTACCCTCGCCCTCGACGAGGCGATGGGGGGAGTGCTCTTCATCGACGAGGCATACGACCTCTACCGCGGCGGCGACTCTTCGTCGGACTATGGTCAGGCGGTGATCGCAACGCTGCTGCCGCGCCTCGAGAACGATCGCGACAAGTTTGTCGCGATCCTCGCAGGGTACGCGGACGAGATGGAGACCCTCTTCACCTCGAACCCGGGACTGCGCTCTCGTGTACCGCACTCGGTGCACTTCGCTGACTACTCCGCTGAAGAGGTCGCTGAGATCACCGTGCGAATCATCGCGAAGTCTTGGGCGGTCGACACGGTGCGTCTCGCCGCCCTCGTCGCGGCCGCCTACCGCTCGCTCCCCGAAAGCGAGCAAGCGAACGGCCGCAGTGCCCGCATTTTCGCAGAGCAGCTCGAGGGCCTGCAGTCGGATCACATTGCCGTGAACAACGTGCCCGATACCGAGCTCGCCATCATTCCGCCGACAGTGCTCGATGCGTTTGCAAGCGCTCACGCCCTCAACGGAATCTGAGCCAAACGATCGTTCGGCCTTGGCGTTTCGGCGGCGGCCGAACGGCGCCTAAAGCGAGAGCGCCCCGACAAACACCAGTGCGAACACGAAGAGACCGAGGCCAAGCAGTGCACTGACCGAGCCGGTAATGATGCCGGTCATCGCAGAGGGGTCGGGTTTGCGGTGTCGCAGTGCAACGATTCCGAACACGACACCGACGAGACCGGCGACGACTCCGAGCCAGAGAAATACGGGCCCGGTCGAGGTGAAGAAGAACGCGATCAGGGTAGCAAGGCTGATGAGCCCCGCGATAAGCGAGGATCGCGAACTCCAATGGCGAGTCAATGCTGGGGAAGGGGGCAGGTCAGAAGGCTGGTTTGTCATCAAGATCCTTTTCGGTGCAAGCGTCTGGGCTGAGCATCAACGTAGCGCCGAAAGGGCCTGTGTGGGGGTGCAAAAGTGCCAAAACAGCGCCGCCAGCGTGGAATGTACGAAGTTTGCGTGATCTGGCCGAGTTCTCACCAGCGGGCGTCACATCGGCTTCAATAGGCTTGCGAACATCTGGTGAAGAAGTTTTGCCCAAGGGGGAGCATTGACCGAGGAATACCCGAGCCGCACACTTTCTGACGCACCGAGGGCTGATGATGGCTACTACGGTCCAGATAGCATTTCGTGGCGCGTGTTCTCTGATCCGGGATCGATGCTCGGCGCGAAGAACGCAGTGTTTCTGCAGATGCTCGAACCCTCGATGATGAAGCATTTTGAGCGTGTCTCAATGACGAGCGAGGGGCCCGAGCAGCTCGCAGCAAGGTTCGACCGCACCTCGGCCTACCTTCGCGACGCGATTTTTGCCGACAAAGCACACGCCGATGCGGCGGCCGCACACGTCGACCGGTTGCACGAGCGCGCCTCGTGGACCAACCCGGAGACGGGTGAGGTTGTGAGTGCCAAGCAGCCCACCTGGCAACGGTGGACCTGGTGGACATACATCTGGTCGGCGGTGCGCGGCTACCAAGAGTTCGGGCCGGGCATGACCGCGCAAGAAGCCGATCAGCTGGTGCAGGAGTCCCGTCGGGGCGCCGAGAGCATCCACGTTCCGGGCCCGTTCTTCGAGACCTTTGCCGAACTCGACGAGTACATTCGCGAGGAGCTCAACACGAAGGCACTCACGATTTTCGCCGCTATCGCGGGGCACTCGCTTCGTCACCCTGATGTGAAGGGACCTGTAGCCAAATGGGTCGCCCGTCGCATCATCAACGGGGTGCTGTCGCTGCTGCCAGAGAGCGCCCTCTACTTCTACGCCGTCGAAGACCGCAGTGCGAAGGAATTTGCGAGGGGCGCGCGGTTCACAAAGTGGATCGCGAAGCTCTCGCGCAAGAACCGCTCTGCCGAGCAACTGATCGCCGACTCGATCGGCCAGCAAAGGCGTAACTTGTCAGCCCGCAAGGGGTGGCGCGGGCGGCTTTCGGTTTGGGGACCGGGGGCCGCCTGATCCTTTTTGAGACAAAATCGGCGCCCATGGCCCGTCGAGTCGTCTGCTGGGTCGGATTCGCGTTAGCGTTGAAGGATGGAACGCGAACAGGCCCCCCGCAACGACGTGCGCGCGAACAGCTCTGAAGCAACGCCGATTTTCGACGAACTGCTAGAGCTCTGTCCACGCCCCGAGCTCGTTGCCGCTCGGGTCGGTGAAGTGCAGGCGCCGCCCACCCGGAAACTCGTACGGCCCCTGCACTACTTGCCCACCCGCTGAAGTGATCGCGGCTGCGGTCGCGTCAAGATCTTCTGAGAAGAGGAGCACGAACGGGCCACCGACCGGCCTTGCCTCGGATGCTTCGAACAGGCCGCCGACTTCGGTGTTGCCCTCGCCTCTGATGCCGGCGTAGCTGGGACCATAGTCGTTGAAGGCCCAACCGAAGGCACCTTGGTAGAACGCCTTGGCCGCTGCAAGGTCGGTGACGGTCAGCTCGACGTAGTTGATGCTGTGATGAGTGGGTGCCATGCTCGAAGGCTAACAGTGACCACCGACGTTAACTAGGCTGCTGCGTCGGGCACTTCAGGTGAGTCGCTTTGCCCGGGCCGCCGCGATCGATGCGGTGCTGCTTCAGCGAGATCTGACAGATCGGGCACTTTGGATCTGCGGCGGGTATGTAGGCCGGCTCATTCGGGTCTCCTAATTGCGAGGTGCCCTCGAACTGGTAGAAGAACCTTCGCCAGGCTGACCAGAACCCTGGCTCTCCGTCCCAGGGGGTTTCATGCCATAGTCGTCGTTTTCGTTCGCGCACAAACGAAATCATAACATATTCGTTTGTGCACAAACAAGATAGGATGAGTGTATGACACAGTCGACCGAAGACCTTCTCGAGCTTGACCAGCAGGTCTGCTTTGCGCTCGCCGTCGCAAGCCGCAACGTCATCGCCCTCTATCGCCCAATTCTCGAGCCGCTCGGGCTCACCCACCCGCAGTATCTCGTAATGCTTGCACTCTGGGGCAAGGCGCCACTTCGCTTCGGTGAGGTAGCGGAGCTGCTGCGCCTCGACCCGGCTACTCTGTCGCCTCTGGTCAAGCGCCTTGAGCAGTCTGGCCTTATCGAGCGCCACCCCGTCGAGGGCGATGAGCGCACGTTCGAACTGGTGCCCACCGAGTCGGGCCGCGCGCTTCGCGAGCAGGCTCTCGGTGTTCCGCCCGCGGTGATCGAGCAGCTCGGAATGCCCATAGACCGCCTCGTCGCACTGCGCGATGAACTCACTGCGGTGATTGACGCGACCGATCCGGTGAAGTAGCGGTCCGTCGTTCGGCCTCGAGCTTCGCGATCGCCTGAGCGAGCACCGTGTCACGTCGCTCAGGGGTTCGGGCTTTGAGAAGGCCGAGGATCACGGCATAGCGTTCGCTACGCCCGAGCGTTTCGAACGCGCGCGCTGCGTGCGGGCTCGCGGCCAGCGCTGCGGCGAGGTCTGATGGAACCTCGGCGGTGCGTTGTGACTCGTAGGCGGTCTCCCATCGTCCGTCGGCCTTTGCCGCTTCTACCTCGGCGAAGCCAGCCGGGCGAACGCGCCCGGCAGCAGCCAACGCCTCGAACTTGCCCACATTGATCTGCGACCACGAGCTGGTCTTTCGCCTGGGGCAGTAGCGTTGCAGAAATGAGTCGGCATCGTTCGCGCGGCGCTGCCCGTCGATCCAGCCGAAGCAGAGCGCCCCATCGAGCGCCTCTTCGATTGAGAGCCCGGCGACTTTCGAATTACTTTTCGCGATGCGCAGCCAGGCCTCCGGGGCGTCGGCGTGATGCGTCTCGAGCCACGACTCCCACTCCGCACCGCTCGTGAACTCGAGCACGTTACTCGCCCGGTTGGGCGCCGAATCGAGCTTCGAGCATATCGCGATAGTGCTGGTTCTCCATGACGCCGAGCACGTTGCCGAACGGATCGACGACTGAAGCGGTGACAAATCCCTCGCCGCGCACCGTGACCGGCTCGTACTCGGTGGCACCCATCTCGAGCAACCGCGATACCGTCGCATCGAGGTCATCGACATGCCAATAGAGCAGTGCGCCGCCCGGTTCCGTTGATCCTGCGCGGCGAAACCTGCTATCGATAATGCCGAGCTCGGTCTGATAGTCGCCGATGCGAAACTCGGCGTAGACGAGTCCACCATCTGGGCCTGACCGTTCGAAGTACGCCTCGAGTTGCAGGATTTTGGCGTACCAATCGCGCGCTGCAGCAACGTTGTCTGCAAAAAACGAGATGGTCGCTGGGCCGCGAAACATGGCAACTCCTTCGTTGTCGTATGCGCCCGCGCACACCGCAGCTCGCGGCGCACGGGTGAACCCATGCTATGGCAGCAGCTCGCGCCGGTCGAGTGAACCCTGCGTGAAATGTGAGGCGAGTTCGGCAGATGTTCAGCTGCTTCGGAGAGGGCTCGGAGCCTGCTCAGAGTCGGCCGCAGTAGCGTGGTGGACATGGCCGCAGCAGCAGTGAACTTTCCGAAGGGAAAGTATTACGCCCTGACCTGGAGCATTCCGGATAACTACGGCGGCATGACGAGTGCGATGCTGCATCGCTGCAGAGCCTTCCGCAGGCTCGGCGAGGTGAAAGTCGAAGTGCTGACGCTCGACGACCGTCCCGACTACGCTGAGCTCTCGGCGAAGTTGCTTGCATCGGGCGAACTCACCGAGGGCGTGAGCATTCGTAACCTTTGGGACGACCTGCGCCGGCGAAACCTGAAGCCGGCAGCAAATCAGAAATCGCCGCTGAACGCGGCCGAGCTCCTGGCGCCGGCCCCGGATGACCGCGTGGTCGAACACGACGGGGTCGTGCTCGTGAGAGAACGGCGCGACGGGCACGGTGCCGTGGTGAGCTCCGATCGTTTTCGCCGAGACGGTTCGATATTGGCCACCGAGCGCATTGATGAGAGTGGTCATACCGTAATGCTCTACAACGCCGAGGGTCAGCCCGTGCGGCGCTGGGGTTCACGGTGGAAGCTCTACCGGTGGTGGCTCGATCGAGTCTTCAAGAAGCGCCTCAGCTATCTCATTATCGACTCGAAAACTGCCGCTCGCTTCGTACCCGGCTATCGCCGCGAGTACGTCGTGACGCTGCACCTGGTGCATGCCTCGCACCGCGACCCCGAGAGCGCTGAGCCAAAGTTGCGAGCGTCTCGTGAAGCGG